>Ga0114973_10001253_pt1 | contig 19056 bp, 20 predicted proteins | sample M_140807_MF_Meta_FD_87025 | JGI IMG/M metagenome (GOLD analysis project Ga0114973, IMG submission 87025) | Freshwater microbial communities from Lake Montjoie, Canada to study carbon cycling - M_140807_MF_MetaG | ecosystem: Environmental > Aquatic > Freshwater > Lake | place: Lake Montjoie...
ACAGACAATTAAATAGAGTCAGAGTCACGATGGAAGCCGATACGATTGACCAGATTATCCGTTCACGACCTACTATTTTAGAGGTGTTGAAGGACCGCGGCTATGATGTAGCCAGTTATGAGAATACCAGCCCCGAGGAAATCCTAAAAGTCGCTACGACAAGTGCGCTCATTCCTCTACTTAAGATTGTAGCGACAAAGCCTGGTGCTACAGCCGATGCCCCGCAGGAGCGCGCCATTGTACTCTATTGGGTGGAGAACTCCTGCCGTCTCCGTGTTGAGAATGATACGAATGCACTATGGGACGACGAGGCTCCAGAGCACTATAATCCTGAAACGGATATGATTATTGTGATGCTTGCCGAGTCCTTTCACCCAGTGTTTGATGTTCAGGCAGCAAAGCAGTGGAATACACGTAAGGCACGCATCAGTTACTTCAATATGAAGAATCTGATTAGTAACCCATTACATCACGTAATGCAGCCGCAGTTTAAGAAGCTATCGGCGCCCGAGGTATCCGAGCTTGTAAAGCGTCTCCATCTCAAGTCTAAGAAGAATCTACCGCATATTATTTACCACGTAGATATGGCGGCACGAGTTTTAGGACTAGTACCCGGCGATGTAGTACATTTCAAGCGTGGGTCAGAGACGTGTGGTGAGGTGGATGGCTATCGTATTTGTGTAATATAAAAACCAGTTGAAAACGTAGGAATATGGAGTTACCTTCACAGCAGGATTTTTGGACCTTTTACCGTTCGCATGATTCTGACTTGAATTCGTTATACTCACAAATTACAGATTCAAACAATATCGATGCAGTGGCGAGAAGGGTTCCAGGTGCAGAGCAGAATGATAGTGCTCGTAAGGATCGAGTAATACGTCTTGTACAAGAAACGAGTGATTACTATTCTTCGATTGATACAATCGTCAAAGCAATTGAACGTGAACGCGCGTCTCTTACTGTTTCTATTAAATCAACAAAGAAGAAATTAGCAGAAGTGCGTCACGAGATGAAAGATAAGAAGGAATTGGAGAAACTGCGTAAAGAACAGGCGTCCGATGTTCAGAATAAGAATTCGGCGAATTATCATAGCTCTGTGCTAGGATTATGGAGACCATTACATCCAAATACACGAGGTGTATTGTATACTATTTCTACGGTGCTAATGCTTATTGGTGTTGCCTCTGTAGGATTTTTGATTATGACGAATAAAAATAGAATATTCCCGGCAAAGACAGTGGCGTCGGTAAGCACATCAGGAGCTGGAACGCAACCCTCTTCTTCTCTTTTTGATAGCAACAATTACGGCAAGGTAGCTGGTGGGGGTCTTCGCCCCAAGAAATAAAAATCAAGGTTTGACAGAGAGATATGACCGCCTTAAACAATCAGGTAATGACTTGCCCTGCGATTGATCCTAATTCCACACAGACGAACGACTATCTATTACAGAAGTGGACGAGCCCTAACGGAGGCAATGGTGTCATGAGTGATACTCTTCCGGTGGACCAGGATACTGGACTTATTACTGCTACGGCAATTGCAGGTCGGGTTCAGACTCTTATGAATAATGGTACGATACCAATAGCAAGACCTGATGAGAACGGCAATTATGATATGGACACTCTTATGGTAAGCGATGGTAAGTTATATTCTGATTTACAGTCAGAGTTTTGCTGGTATCAGTCACGTTACCTATATGCGCTGAATCAATTCCTACAGGCGGCGACGTTACGCCAGGCGACGGACGCTGGTCCGGCAAATGCTTTCCTAGCTACTACGCAGACGCTCAACAAGCGCTCAAACTCGGTGCTCCAGATTATCAGTTATCTAGCTCAAAGCCGCGTGAGCAATATTATGACGTCTAAGGGGACCATTGATACCCTGAATACTGATATTAATAAGAAGTTAGCCGAGTTACAGGCGGGCTATGCTCTCCTCAATAAGAATGATGCGGTTCTTACAACGCAGAGGGAGATGGTGCGCTACACAGAGGAGAAGAACAACTATACAAACAATCGGATTGTTGTATGGACGGCTTTGAATGTTTTAGCTCTCGGTGCGATATTCTATGTTTACCAAAAGGCGTAAATCCCGGTCTATGATCAGACACCTTATTTTCGCAAGAACTCCTTAGTCTGCTTAGACTATAAAACCCCCGAGAGATATCTATTCTCTTGTGAGTTTCAACATCACAAAAGTATTTTAACATTACAGAGAAGAATGTCTAATCGAACTTATGTAAATCCTGGCATTGCTGCGGTCGTACAAGATCAGCAACTGGAGCGTTTAAATTTTGCGACTGGTCTACGTCAGGACCCTGCAGGATACAGCCAATTCCAACAGCAGAATATTAACGCGATTGTCACTGATATTACTTCTCGTAAGCAAAGTGCTTTCCAGAAGGCTCAGATTGACTTAGGTCGTTATATGGATATGCACCACAACGTTAATTTCTACAAGACTCGTTCTGGCGATGTAAATAATATTACGGATGCGATTTTACAGAATAACAACAAGATTGCCAACTTGATTGATCAGGATAAGATGAATTCTAGACGTCAGTTCGAGATTAACGAGTGGTACAACTACGATAAGCTAGAGACGCTATTTATCTTACAGGTTGTTTTTATGGCTTCGCTAGCAGTTGCTATCGTTATGTTCTGGACGAAGAAGGGCATGATTACGGTTGGTCTTGCTGGTGTTCTCTACGGTCTCCTGGGTCTCAGCGTGGGCGGTACCATCTTATACAAGTACTTCTACACGGAGGGCGCACGCGATGTCAAGCTCTGGCACCGCCGTCGCTTCGCGTCTACTCCTGCTCCCCCGCCATCCCCGAGCTGCCCACCTGCTACGGGTAGCAATGCTATTAGCGATGCGATGGATTATGCAATGAAGGCGGCATTGAAAGCAGAGAGCTGCGGTAGTAATATCAATCGCGGTTTGACCAAATTCACTTTGGGCGCCGCGAATCAAGTGGCGGCAATGGAGAGCGGTAAGACAAACCTTTTACAGCAACTAGGTGTGACAGGTGGTGTGGCATTAGGTGTAGTATGTGGTAAACAATAAGTAATCCCAACAGTGAAATATTGAACCATATTAAGGAATGGGTAACCAGCAATCAGCTTCCCCGCAGTGCACTCCTGGTTGTAGTCCGACATCGGCTGTATCACAGGCGATTCAGGCTGTTTCGTCGCGACAGCCTACTGTAACACCTGACCCGGTTTCAGTATGCCAAGCGAATAAGATTGCAGCAAATAGTCTTAAGAGTCAATTGGGTGAAATAAACAATCTTGTAGATAGTTGTGACCCTGAAATTCCACTTGCCCGGAGACGGGCTAATATTGAACGAGAGAATCAAGCTTTTTACGTAGAGTATAATAGGCAGGCAAAGGTTTTTATCTCTCCAGGTGGTGGTCCGCCCCTCAACAAATTACAAGATAAATTTCAATTAGGCAATGAGCTTGCTGATGCAGTTAAGCAACTAAAACAATACGAAAAGAAACTGAAAAAAGAACTAGACATTGCGGAGAAAGATTTAGTACGATTATTTAATAACGAGCGTAGGTACCGCCGTGACTTCTTGGATAATCAGCCGACGGATGGCGTGCCGTGGCATATATTTGGACTACAAACAAGCGACGATAAGGTGATGTTGACATTCTGGATAACGGCACTGATTTCGTTCTCTATACTAGCACACGTTGGACTGACGAGTCTAAATCCGAATTCTACGCTAAAAGAGCGTGCTGTTCCTGGTAGTATAAGCGTTATTGCGGCATTGGTCGTATCCTATTTGGTTATTATCTACACAGGCTAGACCGACCACCATACAACATAAGTATATTCATTGAATATATGTATGTTTTGCAGCGCCGCCCCGCCCCGCCAAGTACTAAGCCATTAATAGTTTTTTAACGTCGATTGCCTTAATTTCTTTGGGTCGTAGACCGACACCACTCAACTGAGTATCGGCACGAACAACACCGGCTCGCTTGCTCAGCACATCTAGCATCTCCTCGTATTTGAGTGATGGCGTAACTAGGAATTTACGTTTCCATGCATTGAAGACTTTTTTGAGTGGCTCGGCGGCAATCATTTGACCCTCGCCAAAGATGAGCACTTTGATAAAATCGTTAAAGAGTTCGTCTTTATTCATTTACAAAGACCTAGTAAAAAATGGGAAATCCGCTGACGCACACCTAGCGACTTGTTGGGATTACAGTCTGCCGAGACGTCGTGGGTGCAGATGTGGATGCAGCGGCGGCAACAGAGACTGGTGCACCACTGAGGTCCGGCTCGTCCTCCTCAATCGGCACAATGCCGTAGAACTCCTTGTCGGTGGAGTTGTTGCCGCACTCCGCCTTCATCCGTTCCACCAGCAGCGTCTCTTTGAGGTCCACCTCGCGACCGAGCTTCTTCTTCCAATCACGGAAGTCCAGTCGCACTTGTTTGAGAGTTACAGGACCCGCGTCTGCCTGTTTCATATAGTGCTCGTTGAAGAACGACATGAAGACATCATTGCGCTCCTTATACTTGTTGGATGCTGCAAGGACGCAGGGCGGCTCCCTGAGTCCTTCCTTGAGATATTTATTGTTGTAATAGTGAACAAGGAGACCAAGGAATGCCACACGCCAGTTCTTGAGCTTAATCTTAAGCTTCATATCCTTCTCGTAAATATGCTTGGATGGGTCAATGAGAGGATCACCAGGGTCCTTGAATGTACTGATATGGGGAATGACGCGGATACGGCGCCACGTGCCATTGTCCATCGAGGAGATGGGTGGAAGGTCGTTACACGAGAGGAACATCTTGCCCATCATATTGAACTTCTCCTGGTCTGAGAAGAGTCCACGGGCTTCAATACGGTCCTCACCACTCAGCTGCTTCATACGTGACGTATTGAGCTTCTCGCCGGGGTCGGGCTCACCCATATAGATGTACCGCTTACACTTGGTCGTAATCATATCGGGATTCGCTGCACCGGACTCAGGACGCTTACGAGTCAGAACGGTCGTCTGGAGCGATGTTTGATAATCGCCGAAGGTGTACTCCATCAGCGTTTGGAGCATTGACTTTCCGTTGGAGCCACCACCGGTGTTAATCCAGAACTTCTGCTCTTTATTGCGTCCCTCAAGGCAGCTGGCGAGTAGGGTAATGACATACTCGCGAAGGTCATCGTCGGGATAGATAAGCTTGAAGAATCCCATCAGGTCTTTCTGGTCCTTGTCCTCAGGATTGTACGGCTCATAGGGAATAGGATCTAGGTCTGGCTCCATCCGTCCCATCTGGAAGCTGATGTTGTCGTCGGGTCGCCCCTTGCGGAAGAGGACGCGCATATCGCTCATATCCTCCTGCTCGTGATAGTTAAGGACAAGGACCCCATTACTCACGCCGATAATATCAGGGTCGCAATTGAGCCGCGTGATGAAATCCTCATTATAGAACTTCTCCATTGACTCCTTCAGGACGCTGTCCTTGAAACCGGAATTCTTGAGTTGCGTTGCGATTGCTACAAGTTTCTTAACACGGTTGAGCTTCTCTTCTTGCTGTGATTCAGGAAATGTTCCAAACTTATTTGACATATCGGCTACTGCCGTAACAATCTCCTTCATCACGCCATCCGAAAGTCGCATACGAAGTTCAATCGGCATCTTGAGATGTTTCCAACTACTTCCTTCCGTGTTGTAATGGTAGAGGTCCATCATACCTTTGCGTGCACCAACTGAGCATCGGAACTCGTGCTTGTAGAGACGATGAACGAGCTCTGCAATATCAACGTGCGTATTTGTCGCATAGTTGATAATCCATAGCGTAACCGTTTCGGAACGAATCGAACGGAGCTTATCTGGATTATCCTCCTTTGCCCACTCAACAAGCGAGGCAATACGGATGGGGCGACGGGCACCGTTGAGCTTGATATATCCCCAACGCGACCGTAGTTGGTCATCGGTATACGTCTTCTTCTTATGATGGGCATCTACACGGCGCGTCACATCTACCCACGCCTCAAAAGATGCTTCGGTATCGGCAATGTTCTTGAGGCAAAAGCCGAGCGTCACCCAATCGGAATACTCGCCGGCACGACGTTCAGGATTGATACACTCCTTACATAGACGATACGCAAGCACAATATCCTCTTCAGATGTTTCAATCGGTGTGTTAACAATTAGCCCATCCATAACAAGCTCGTTCTCACCCTCAGCGGCATCTCCCTCGGTAGCATGTGCCTTCACTGCCGCCGTTGCGCGGCGAACAGGCTTCTTTGCGTTTGTGGAGCCTGAATTTGCAGAGGCGTCCCACTCTGCAGTGTGCCGTTCGCGAACCGTCGGCTCCACCAGGTCCGTAGATCCTAGGCGGATGCTGAGCGTCTTCATAATCTCTAGCGGCGACGTAGGAATCTCAACGTCGGTCATTATTTCCTTCACAATATCGACCAACTCCACAAAGTTATCAGGGTCCACGCCACCGAGAGACTCCTGAATATCGGCAATATCTACCTTCCAGATATGTGCCACGTTGTATTGTGACCTATCAGGCTTACAACACTCATAGAGGAACCATCCGTTGGGTGCAATGACTGACTTATCAAAGCAGTCCTCGGCGGTATTGGACATATTCGTGCCACCAAATACCTTGGCAATCGTCTCATTCTTGAGCAAGAATCCACGGATAGCGTGCTGAAACTTCGGCGTCGTATTAAGCGTAGGGCACTGGATATGGATTCCGTCTTTGTGCTGGTTCTTATCGGTCTCGGGCGCAGGCTTCACCATATCGTAGAAGATGAGGTCCTCCTCAAGATCTTCTACACGTGTGAAGTAGATCATTGCCGCAATGTACATTGCGATAAAGGTCTGTACCTGGTCGTGGTTGAAGTGACGAATGAGCGGTCCACCCTTCGTCTCACCGTATCGAAAGTCTAGATCTACAAGAATGTGGGAATGCTCCTTGTGGCGTTCAATGAGGGAAAGTGCACGCGGGGGCGTACCGTTGACATAATCGTGAACAAGTTGGAGAAAGTGGTCATATTCAGCATCTTGTACATTGTATTTGCCCATATCGGCACCAGGCATACCAAGAAGACTATAGACATCTCCATTGGTACGGCGTTCCTCAAGAAACTTTTTTAACACGGAGGAAGAAGCCATCACTGTACCAGCCAACATATTCTAAGATGGGGGTTCAATTTTTACCAAAAAACTCCTACCCCTTGGCTGTATGTAATAATGTCTAACTGCTGAGCGCCGCCCTTAGCGCCCGTAGATCGCCGGCAAGCCGCGCGAAATCGTAATTTACCGTCATTCCGTAGACGGCGAGCATTTCAGAGCGTCCGTCCCACTCTACCTCGTGCGTCTCCGCAGCCATTAGCACTCCACTACTATTTGTTAGAAACGCAGCCCGCATAATATCCAGAAAGGGAACTGCAAAGGGCGGTGGCGTCTGAAGCATAGTCAGAATCGCCGTCTTCACATTGGCATGAAAGAGCATACGATTGTACACTTTCGCCTGCTCACTTAGTCCAGTATTGTAATAGGCGGGCTCATTCGTGAGCGGGATGGCGCTGAGCACATCCGCCATCATAACCAGCAAGACCGACTCTAGGGTCTGTACAGAGGACCATTGGGGTCCATCGTGCCAGGTATTTAGAATAGAAAGACAGACTTTCCCTTCTAAGTACATATTTGGATTGAAACGTGTCTTGCCGTCCTGCGTGAGCGTCTTCACCTTAATAGGTGAGAAGGGGTAATCGGCAGGGAAGTTAATATCAAAGAAGTAGTAGCCACCGTAATAAGGTGTATCCTTCTGACCGACTAGCATCGCCGTGCCGTGAAAGATATTGGATTCGTCGCTCATATAGTAGATACCGGTCGCTGCAAGGGTATCTTTGGACGGTCCGGTCACGTGGGCAATATCCCGCATAATACGTTTATTTGTGACACTCATAGTCTCGTAGGGCGACAAGGAATTTTAAGGGCTCACAACCAGGAACAAACACGCCTTCATTTTTTAAGAATGTGTATATTCCTTCGTCAAATACCACCCGCCCTTGTACTAAATTAGGGGAACCGTCCGCATTAATACCGTCTAGTAGATTGACCGCCAAGCCGTGATTGTTTGCAATCATAGCCGCTGAAATAAAATCGTAAAAATTGGCGGATACATATTTATCTAGGGGGTAGGATGCGTGTAATGCGTATAGGAATTGGCATAGGTCACGGTCCTTCTTGAAACATAGGTCTTTTTCCTCGAACCAACTGCCCGCATTGATAACACAGGAATCGTCAACGGGACAACCGATACAGGAGAATCCAAAGTCTAGAAGTGTAATATCTTCCTTACAGGTGTAGGGTCCGTATCCCTCTATTTCCAGGTCGCGTACCCATTCGTCGGTATGTTGGCGAACAAAGAGATTATTGAGTTTTATATCTCGGTGGTTGAATTGTATACGAGTTTGTAGGATATGGAGAGTATAGGCAAGTTGTAAGAGAATATCGAGAATAATTATTTCGTTATCTGCCGCCGATGTTGTTGTCGTTATAGGTTTTAAATGCGTACGTAGATAACGGTCTAGTGTATTGCCATGGAGCATTTCCATAATCATCCAAACTGATTCAAAGTCTTGTGGTGAATTAGCAGCGTGACCTTGGCGTGTATAACCGACAACTTCGTGGAGTTTTGGGACACGTTGGGGATTTCCTACTGTTTCAAATACTTTGAGTACAAGGGCGTGTAAGAATGCTTCAGCTAATATACACCGCATCTCTTCTTCGTAGGCTGTGCGGCATGTACGGGGGCTTCCTGAACGCTCTTCATCCGTTATCCGTAGTCGCACCTCTTTGATACAAACTTCCTCCATTGAACGGTCACGTTCAAGATGGATTATGCCGTTGGTTTTGCCGTATTTGGGCTGATAGATGCCGCGGGTGCCGAGATAAATATTTCCGTAACTTCCGTCGTCAATCCGTTTCTCTTTGGTGTAGCCTGGCATATAGGGTCCGAATGTAGGGTCGTGAAAGAAGGTGCTGAGTAGACGTAGATCCTCGCCGTTTTCGTCCTGCTTTTTACGTAGTATCTTCAAGTCGGACCATTTGGGAACAAAGGTTTGTACTGCTTTGAGAGTATGTGGAACGACGCATCCGTCCCACCCAAAGCACCGCAAATCATAACTCATTCCCTACTTTTATTTTGGATTTTCTGTTTATGCTAATCCAGTTGTGGAATTCTTAGCACCTTTATCCGATTAATTTATGCCCCCTGTAGCACCAGCGGCTTCTGTAGCACGTTGTTGTGGAGATTTCGCAGCATCTACTGCAGCAGCTACGCCTTTAGAGGCAGCACGCTCTGGTCTTCCAGCGCCCGCCGCCGCTGCCGCCGCCGCTGCATCAGCCTCTGCCTTCTTTGCTGCCTTTGTTGCTAGACCCTTTTCCTTAGCCATACGCCTCTTATTTGCCTCGGCTTCTTCGGCGGTCGGCGGGGGTCCGTTATTTCCATTATCCTCTGGCGGTGGTGGGGGAGGGTCGTTATTTCCGTTTCCCTCTGGCGGTGGTGGTGGGGGCGTTTCAGGCGGTGCCGTACCGTGTCCGCTCTTATTGTACATAGCATCAATAAAGTCGGCACTCTCTTTCTTTAGATTCGCTCCATCTACAATGCTCTTTGATGAACTACCTGTGCCACCTGTGCCACCTGAGCCTGTTGAGCCCTTGCCGCCTGCACCTGCACCAGCACCAGCAACCGTTGACATATCCGAAATAAACCAATTGTAAATTTCATTTGGACTTTGCTTGAATATTGCTATCATATCAGTTAGCGAAATAGGCGATTTCATCTCGCTCCAAAACTTTGTAATGTCCGTGAAACTGACACCAAATATGGTAGATGACATAGGTGGAGCCTGAGAGCCCTGTGCCAAGGATATATCGTCGAATCCTGCAGATGTTTTTAAATTCGCTGCACCCGGTGCAGTGCTTTTATTAGCGGCATCCAGTTTTACATCTTTAATTTCCTGTACACTCTTCTGAATTGCATTGAATTTATCAGAAAATGAATCGGTGAACATAGGAAATCCAGATGTCTTCGCAAGCTTGGCAAGAAAGAATAAGTGGTGGAAAAGGCATATGAATGCCACTTGTTTTTCCACAAGCTCGGATACTTCCCCGTAAGTATTTCCTACAAGAAATAGTTTTTCATTAATTCCTTTACCGGTATCTTTGGGTGTTGTGATTAACTTACGTACCGCTTCACCGTTAAAGGCAAGAATATCGGTTACCTGAAGTCCACTGATACCAAAAAACCCAGTTACTTCGGCAAGTTCCCCTGTGCCTGACGGCGTCTTTTCCGTCATAATAATGGGCGTAGTGTGAATATCGGTTTTCTTCTTCTCTAGTTCATCGCGCGTCGTCATAGTAAAGTTACCCTCAATGGCACCGCCAGTCTTCGGGAGTGCTAATAGATTGTCTAGGTCTATGTCCATTAAAGTCTTCCTACCAAGGGCTATTTAAATTCTGAACAAATTTGATACCTTAATTCTCAAGAGTGTTAGAGGACAGACCAAATGGACGAATATGCAAACGAGGTTGAAGAGGAGATTGTCGAGGAGGAGTATGACGAGGGAGAGATTATAGAGGAGGTGGAGGAGACGGAGCAGCAGCGCGCGGAGGCGGCGGACGTTGTCAAGCTGTTCAAGCAACACCCCGAGATTTGGATTCCGTACGAGGAGCAAATTCAGGAACGTCTTATTATCAAGCCGGTCGGAATACCCGGTGCCGGCACTGACATTGACGTACTTACTGCAGATATGGTAACGTCTCTTCGTGATATTTCGCTTCTAGATGCGAATCATACTACGTATCCGTTTCTCACGAACTACGAAAAGACGAAGTGTATTAGCTTTCGCGCCAGTCAAATCAATAATGGAGCGAAACCTTATATTCTAGTGCCCACCGGTGTCAATGATTCGTATCAGATTGCGAAGATGGAGCTGGAAGCCCGCCGGCTACCTATTATTATTAAGCGTCCGATGCCCGACGGTACGTATGAAGTATGGCGCCTTAATGACCTGCTCATTCTATAAGCCGTCGCCACTACCATAGTTGGATACGGTCGGAAATAGGAATGTAGCCGGGATCTGATTCGCCGATATCAAATGCGGTGTAAAATTCGGCAAATTGGCGTACAATAAGGTTGACACGTAGCGGTGCAGGGGCGTGTTTGTCCAGCAGCAGAGACTGCTCGGCTTTTTTGGCACGGTCCTTATTACGCCACGATACAGCATAACTTGTAAAGAATTCTTTGTAGGCATTCTTTTTAGCTGCAGCAGTATAGCCGCCCTTTGCGAATTCCATTTCAAGGGCTTCGAGTGCTATAGCAACACCGCCAAGATCGGCGATGTTTTCGGATAGCGTCATTTCGCCGTCCACTTTTCCGCCCATATAGGTCTCCTTATTGAATAGGTCAACCAAATCCTGCGACATCTCCTTATATTTGTCGGCATCCGCTTCGGACCACCAATCTTTCATGACGCCGTTCTTATCGTATAAGCGACCGTCATCGTCAAATCCGTGGGTAATTTCGTGACCAATGGCGGCACCGATGCCGCCGAGATTCCACGCTTCGCTGCGCTTGAGGTCGAAAAAGGGGGGCTGTAGGATGCCGGCGGGAATTACCATCATATTCTTATCACTGTAGTAATATGCGTTTACCTCAAACACGCCATCTTCCCAGTTCTCTTTTTCGTCGATTTTCCCCCGTTTGAGATGCTTAAGCATCTGAGTTGTATCATATTTTGTTAGATTCCACAGGTTTATTAGCATATGCGTTTCATCAATCGGAACATCATTAAGTTCAAATTCCCATTTATCAGGATATGCGATTTGGAATATCATTGCCTTAGATTTTTCAATAGCACGTACTTTTGTCTCTTCGGTCATCCAGCGCAAATCACGAATACGTACAATTGTCGCATCACGTAGATTTTCTATGAGTTTTGTTGCAGTCGGTTTTAACTTACTAGATACTGCATTTTTGACATAGGCATATCCTAGATTATGAGGAATGTTCTCTTTAAGGACATTGAGTAAAAGGAAGCGTTGCGGGATTTTTTCGGTCGTACCCTGAAGCTGTTTTCCCCATAACTGGAAATGAAGTTCGTCAAACGGCGGGGGTAAATATTTCATAAAATGTACCAGGGTCTGTGCACGCATCCAAATACGCCACTGTGCCATAGAATATTGCCGAAACATACGCGCAAGTTCGGATACATAGGTTGTGTTTGTTATAATATATGTTGCGGAGGATGCCATGGAAGGTGTCAATCCCCACGCAATCATTATGGCTTTCCAAGGAATGTTTGCATACAATCGTGATAATTCGGCTAATGTAGACGGCTGATAGGAGAATGCAACGTCTTCACGGTCGTTTTCTTTGGATAGATAGGGTAATAGGTCCCTTTCAAGTTCTACAGCCAACTCTAGATTTTCTACATGGAGTAGATTGCCCATAAATTTGAGTACACGAGTATAGGAAGCGATTGCCTTAGGGTCTACGCCCTTTTTGTATTGTTGTTTTTCAGGCAAGCCGAGTTTTGGCTCATAGATATACACACACCTTTTGTTAGGAATATAGCGGTCATTGGCAACGACAAAACTAATAGGAGCGTTGGATTGTATACGATTCAGTTTTCCAATCATATGCCCTACGTCTTTAGGTGTGGTCATACATTCAAAGAGTCCCAGAAGACGTTGAATATCATAAACGCCGTTGACTTGGTATCTTGGAGTTATAATACTCTTCGCAAGTAGGCTAATTTTATCATTGGGCTTAGTTTTTACAAGCCGATCAATAATATCAAATAGTGAATTTTCTACACGTGTTTCAATTTCATCGCTCACCGAGACACTTGAATCGTATGATTTAATCTTCACCGAATCCTGCCACGTATGATTGATATACGTATAAAAATCTAGACCTCTTGATGCCGCGATTGCGGCATTTGGAGGGTTAATGCTCATTGTTTATGCCCTACTATAGGCTTAGATGTGTTTTCGGCTAGTACCAGAATGACAATTGATTTATTACCCTTCGGGTGCTTTTTTTCGGATGTTGCGTGTTTTTGGTGTGATAGTCCGCCGCGTTTGCCTCGTCCACGCATAGAATCTAAAGGACTAGATGCTACCGGCGGGACTACCTCGATATATTCCATCCTAATTTTGAAGTCCATTTTTGTTTAACGACCGCTCAAGGAGTCCGTGACACATATTTATTTGCGTTCCACCAGTTTTGTAAGCGTGTTGACGCAGATGAATGGTTATCGCTAGTTAAAAATTCGGCGGAAATTTCGTGTGGGTGCTCAAATTGGTAGGGGCACGAGCCTTCGTGACAAAAAATCTCCTTCCATTCGTCGGGTACATCAATAAGGCGTTTTTCGTGCATATCCCAGACATTAACGCGGATGTCTTTTAATGAGGGGGCGGTAGTATTTGCGTAGTTCGGGAAGAAAAGATAGCGTCGCCGCCAGATTGCCCACGGTTCAGCACGTGTATCAGGATTAGGTCTGAGATTTCTAACAAATCTGGGGGGTAAATCGGTAGGCGGTTTCGCCGAGATATCATATTCCCAGTAGCGGCGATAGAATTCCGCCCAATCACGGGCGGCGCGCTTCTGTTCTAGGTGGACACGCTCGTGGAAAAGGACGTCGTTGCGGCGGGAGCCGGACCAAATGCTTTTTGTCATACGAATCGTGTTTTTGTCGGTCGTATGCGGTAGGGCTTCCTTACACTCGTCGTTGACGATTTGTACCATTCCGTTAGGCGTTTGTATTGTTTCTAGCACCTTACATTCGTCCGCTTCATGGGAGAGATAATACACCGCGCCGATGACGGCAATGCATATAGCAAATCCGGCAAGATACCACCAAACCATCAATTTTGCCATAATTCCCTATACGTTCATAATATTTTCGTACCCCGATATAAGATGGCATCGCGTACTCGCAAACAAAATCGCAATCGCAGCAACCGCAGTCGGCGTCGCCGAACCCACCGTAATCGTATTGCCTGGGTTACTTAGACACCATCAGGGGCAGAAAGACAGAAAATAGCACGGGTGCATGGTCACTCCAAGGTTTTTGGAAAACCTGGCAGTTCATGAGGCGCGGTCCGCGTCGCACAAAATCACAGAACTGGCAATTAGGTCTCGCCCACTGTAAGGGAAACCAGGCGATATGATCTAGATCTTCGCCGGTTGAATAGAACGTTGCTTTCTTCAACCGACTCTCATCCACAGGCATCATATAACGAATAAGCGGCTCAGGTGACCGCTCGCAATTCATATCACCAACAATCAACACAGCATTCTTTGTTGTTAGAGTGTTCAGGATTTGCTGATGCTGTGCTTTGCGTATATTGTATGTAACCTTTGTTCCAATAATCCATTTGAGCTCGGTATCACTTTGCGTATGTGTATTTGTAATTACTACAATACGCCGTGATGCACGCTCGCGAATTGTTACTGCATAGAATCCCTTATTGGCAAAAATTTCGACATTATGATAGTCGAGATACGGATAGAAGCATTCGTTGATGAAATCAAAACGGGATGTCAAAAAAGCGGTAAGCAGACCGCTTGTTACAAGGGCGACCCCTCTATCCCGTGGAACGCACACTTTGTAGCCGTTACGCTCGAGGTGCTCTTTATAGTATTGCCGATTCGCCTCTACAAACACTTCTTGTAGGCAAATAACTTGCGGTCGGCGTTCTTTCAGCCATTCGCAAATTTCCACGGAGGTATCGCGCGACCACGGTAATCCGTGTGTATTATAGGTGAGAACAGTTAAAAACATACTACTTTCGCCGAGTTTATTGACGCCACTGCTTACCGCAGTTGAGGCATCGGATGAACTGGGTCATCGGCTCATCCGCGGAGCGCGTCTGCATCTCGTAGTACGTACACTCACGCTTACCACACTTAGAGCAGCGGAACATATCGGTAGCGGCGGACTTATCCACTTCCAACATCTTCGCTTCGCGCTTAATAGACATCTCCACGTAGTTGCCCCACTTCTCGGGGTGAAGTTCGGTGAAAGGCATCGCGGCAATATCGTGCGGCTTAAATTCGCCCTCCTTCATTCGTCCGATAAGACGTGTATTGCCAACATATGACCCCGCGTCAATATTGGAAACGGTCCGCCGAGCACAAATCTCATACAATGTTTGAAATTCAGGATTCTCCCACACGCGGCGAATAGAGCGACGCTTAGCATCCTCTAGGGTGAAGTTGAAGATACCCCGCTCTAGGTCCACCTGCTCGGCGGCGGATAGCGCGGTACAACGAGCACGAATCACAGCACGGACTTTATCACGGGCAACGGACATTTGACTTATCACCGCCGCCAGCGTTTAGGCTTCATTTTTGTTCGCCGACAAAAATTGAATTTCGCAACTCCAACTTGCCGATTCGTACAATGGGAAATAAACGTATTATTACGAATCCGAACGGAACGCGCCGTAAGGTGTGCGAACGAACACAGAAAGTCATTCTAGAAACCAACTTCTGCTATTGCGGCAATAAGCACTGCCACGAAGGATTCAGGATGAATTCTGAAAAGGCACTCTGTAAAGTGCGCCGTTTCAGGGAAAAGTTTCGACCGCTTCTTATTGACGACTATTACGATGAAAAAATTGAGTCAGCCGATGCCGAAATAACTGATGAGTCTCCAGAATGTTCGACTTCCACGGTTTCTTTCTAGGCTTTTGGACTATGCTTTCCGTAGTTCTTTCTGCATTCTATATTGTTATGTATTGTTATGAAAGTTTTAATAAGTCATTTAATCAAACTATAGATAAAATTAATGATTATTTAGATGAGAGATACACGGCAACAGCACAAAAATTACCAAATGACGAGAACTTTGTTCTAAATATTTAGTTACATATCATATTCTTCGGGCACCAACTCTTCTAGGGAAAACCACTGAGGAACCTTCTTAGAGCCCTTTTTTGCCTTGACAACCTTGACAATGCGGACCGGCGGCGCTTCCTCCTCATCATCAGGAACTTCATCAATGACCTCCTCCTCTTCCTCCTCTTTTACCTCCTCTTCTTCCTCCTCTTCTTCCTCCTCTTCCTCTTCATCCTCGTCTTCGTCCTCATCTAGGTCGTCGAAGCCGCCGTTGAGTTCATTATAGAAGTTTTTGAACATATTAGCATCAAAGGAGACTAGGGCGCCGGCTTGCGTTGCGCAGAGCAGCGCCTCGCCAAACAGCAATACAGTATCGTGCGGCGGCGGGAGTTCGTGCTTATTTTCGGTGCCGGCTTTGCCGGTCTTGTAGCCGAACAGATATACCGTCATAGCGCCCCACTTGAAGGTGCCGATGAGCTCGGGTGCAGTGGCACGACGTAGAATAGCACAGGCGGCATCGCAGTCAAGTGTTTCCGTGCGCCCGTTTGGCAGCGTTGCATTGCGAGTCGTACCCTTAGGTTGTAGAACAAGACACCACATCTATTGTTTTGTCTTATTCTGCTGCCGCTTAAATGCCTTCAAATTTTACCCGCTTTGGATTTAAGCCCGTCGCACCTTATTAATATAACACCCCCGCGAATGTCTTACTTACTCACATATAGCGGCAAGGCGGTACAGGAGTTTCATAAGACGCACGTAAAGGCGCGCCGGTATATGCAGCACGTGGTTCGTTGGGGCAAGAGCTGGGGATTTATTCAGCCGAGCCCGAATTGGGATACAGCGTGGCAGGCGGAAACCCGCACGCCAGTTGCCGAACATGAGCACGGTACCGATAAGTTTCTGCTGGAAAAGACGACACCGTCGCTGCTCCAGGCACCTCCGCTGACCATAGATGATATGTGGAGCGAAATGGTCATTTTCGATAGGCATATCAAAGCCGGAAATTTACTATACATTCGTGGTACTTTGTCAGAAATCCAGGAAACTCTAAAGCAACTGAATATCTTTACTCCGTCTTGGCTTCAGTCGCTGGCTCTGGTTCTGGCTCCACAACTTCCTCAGTCACCGACGACAGAGCTGCCGAAATATCCGATGACGCCGCCTCCGCAATCACGGCAACCGTCACAGGTGCCTCTGCTGCAGGGGCAGGGGCAACCTCGGCAGATGCAGCAACGGCATCAGCCACTGCAGCGGGCTTCTCAGACGTCTTTGCGAACAGCGCCGATATCCACGGGAAGCACGACTTCGAGCAGACCGCCTCAACCTTCTTTCCAACATCGCCCACTACGCCAGTCGCCCGCTTCAGGACTTCCGTCTTCACCTGCTCAATCAAGCCATTCAACGCAATCACGATCGCAGGGAACGCTGCATCAACGAAACCAATCACAACAGACTTTTGTGCAGCGGGGACAAACTTCTCAATAAGATGCTTTACAGCGGCAAGAATCTGGGCTTCCGCCTTCTCAATCGGTATATTTAGAGACCACGTTGTAAGAACGAGCTTAGGTAGTTGCGCAATAAGATCCGTTTGAGATAGAACCTTGCCTTCTAAATCTTTAACGAGTGATTGAACAACTCCCGACAAATCCGCAAATGCAGCAAAAGCAGCAAGGGGGGATGTGGTCGCCATGATTTTATTAGGGTGTCCACTTTATTTTGCGTGGATTTGCGGAATCAAAATTCAGGAATGAGAGTAGTAGAACATATGGCGACCCGGATACCAGTTGCGTGGGTTGTGCTTCTCGTAATCGTAGGAGTTTTTGCATTTTTTGGATATCATATCGTAAAGGCTTCTAGTTTTCCCCGTATATTGGATACAAAGATTGATTCTAGAGTGAACGCTGCACTTTTAGCAGCACAGGGAGTGCCTACAATGAATCATATTCAACCGACGCTTGAGATGACGATGCCAGAACAGCCGTATGTTCCCCCGCATATGTATCAGCAAGAATCGCCGGATGGAATGGTTGGCGGACAAGAGACGCCAGAAACGGCTGCTCCGGTGATGACAACACGCCAACGACCGCCGGTTGCAAAGCCAATGCCGGTTCCGGTAGGAATGACGGAAACGGATATGCGAACGCCCGAGCCGCTTCAGCGTACTCCACCGGCGATTCATTACGACTCACCGGAGGCGACGGATCCGTTAAATCGTGTAGCGTTTATGGACGCGGAGTTTGGATCCAACTTACGTCATCCTGAGCAGATGATTGAGCACCGTCAGCGTCCTGGTGTGGGTAAGATGGTCTCGTCTGGACTAGGTAGTGAACGGTCGTCACCGGGTCCACACAATGCCGTCGGTTATTCACCGGAAATGATACAAAACGGCGGTGACTTTATGCAGGGCATCGGAGCTTTTGACGGTGCGGAAATGAATAGTTCATTTTCAATGATATAAATACTGTATACGAGATAGGAGAAAATTTCGTACACAAATAAAAGTGCATCCGCAACAACGGCTCGTTTACGAAATCAAACGTTATTTGCGGATGTGTTACTTGCGAATCAGTCAATTAATAACGGACTCATTCGTACTACAAATACTGTGAGATACACGGGCGGAAATGGGGGTAATGGTTCGTCGGCAACGCCGATTGAGGCAATAGATCAGGGTGCGGTAGATACTACTATCGCACTATACAACATTCTTATTGGCAGTGTTCCTAGATTGCCAGTAATACCAGCTGCACCTTTACCAAATTCAACATTATATTCGCAAGGATGTAATATTATACAGTATAATAATACTGGCGGACTTCAATGGATTTCTGATATTAGTGGAGTAGTGTCTGGTTATAATTTGACAACAGATGGACAAAATGTATACGTTGTAGGAGATTTTTCGGGTGCGATTTTATTTATAAATTCGGATAGAACTTATTTTACTACACCAACGTCAATAACAACTACAGGAAATGGTAGTTTTATTGTAAAGTATAATCCAAAGGGAATTACACAATGGGTAGCGTATCTTAAATCGCAATCTTTTTTACAATTATTAGATAATGTTACAGATGGTATAAATAATTATCAGGCTGGTAATGGTTTTTTAAATATAAATGTATATAATTCAAATGGAAGACTTTATGATATATTGAATGAAAA
>Ga0114973_10001256_pt1 | contig 19044 bp, 23 predicted proteins | sample M_140807_MF_Meta_FD_87025 | JGI IMG/M metagenome (GOLD analysis project Ga0114973, IMG submission 87025) | Freshwater microbial communities from Lake Montjoie, Canada to study carbon cycling - M_140807_MF_MetaG | ecosystem: Environmental > Aquatic > Freshwater > Lake | place: Lake Montjoie...
TTTTAGTGTGTGAAATTTTATTTGAACTACCTCCATTATACATTTTTGTATTTTTTAATCTATTTTTCTTCGTTTTCTTACTAATTTTATTTTGTGTTTTTGTCTTCATAAATATTGTTGATATTATTCTTTTTTATACCTTTATTTTTTAATTCTGGATCATTTAAGTTGATTTCTTTTTGTTTCGGTAGTACAATTTCGTCCTTTTTTTTCGTACTCTTTTTTGTAACATATTTGTCTAAAGTAGGCACTGTTAATTTTATTGAACGCGTTAAAATAAAATCTATATCATTATTTTGATTAATACTATTTGTTGAACAATCTATAACAATATTACTGTAATTATCTTGCGTCAAATCTATATCTTTGTATTCAGACTGTATTATATCATTATTATCTATTGTCTTAAAGTAGTGTATTGTTGAATTTACAAAATTATCATAAGCATATTTCACATCTGGCAATAAATCTTCTGGTATGTTACCACTAATAATTTCTTTAAATAAGTTAAAAGTCCTTTTACGGTAAAAATTTCTCTCTTCTTTATTAATTTGTTTTGTTTTTTTAATTTTAATTTGATTACTATACATTTGTTTATTCAATAAACAATCTAAAGTTACCTGGTTTACAAAGGCATCTGACATATAGTATTTTATTTTATAAAAAATATTATATATTTAACACGTTTGTTTTGTCATATCTCTCACTTGAACTCTTGTGTTATTTAAAAATATATGAGAACCTATTATTTCTGGTTCTGGATTAGGATTAAAAGATGAAAAAGTTTCTTTTTGAAATAATAATTCGTGTGGATTATAATTGTTAGTTGAATTAAATTTATATGTATATAAGTCACTAGTACTATTGGGAACATAAACTGATTGACTACATTTTTGATAAGCATATATCTGATTTCTTAATTCGGATTCTTTATTTATATTAGCAGCAAATCCTGACCATGGAGAAGTTGTATTACCTGGATTAAATACTTTATGAACATTATATGTTGGTTGTTGTTTTAATGGAACACTTAGTTCTCTTCTAGGGTCAACAATTGGAAAATAAGAATATTTTGTCATAACAGGTCGCACATCTATATATGGTTGTAACATTTGCGAAGGTATATTTCTATCATAAATTCTTCTATTTGTTTGCTCTTGAATTTTAGAATTACATTCAGTTTGATTTTGACTATTCATTTATATAATATAAAATAATATTATAAATTGGTTATTTATATTTATATTGTAAAATATATAAAGATATACTAAGAAATTTATATAACATATGTGTGGCATATTTGCTTTACTAAATGATACTGGAATAAAATATGACATTATTGAAAAAGAGTTTATGAAAGGAAAAAATAGGGGACCCGAATTTTCTAAATTAGACAGCAACTACATGAGTATGATTTTAGGATTTCATCGATTAGCAATTAATGGACTTAATGAAGAATCTAATCAACCAATAGTTATTGATGATATTGTTTTAATATGTAATGGAGAAATTTATAATTACAAGCGATTATATCAATATATTGATGTAAAACCTACAACTGATTCTGATTGTGAAGTTATTATACATCTTTATCTAAAATATGGAATTGAGCAAACATTAACCTTGTTAGATGGTGTTTTTGCTTTTGTTTTATATGATAATCGTATTCATCAAGATTTAAACAATAAAGTTTATGTTGCTCGTGACCCATTTGGTGTTAGACCTCTATATTATTTAAAAAATATTAAAAGTAATATTAATAAATTTTATAAATTATATGGTTTTTCCTCTGAATTAAAGTGCTTAGAAGCATTTTATAATGAGTGTCCAGAATTTTACTCAATTAGTCAATTTACACCAGGAACATATAGTATTTTCAATTTAAGTAATAAAGTTAACTCTGCGTGGGAACCAGAAAAAGAAAATATTTCATATTTTATTCCAAGTTTTTCTCATAGCTGGTTAATTAATAATGAAACAGAACCCATATTTATTGATAATTTGTATCCTAGAGTTTCCGCTTATTTAAATGCTGCTGTTAATAAACGATGTTTAACAACTGAACGACCAATTGCGTGTCTTTTATCTGGTGGACTTGATAGTAGTTTAGTTGCTGCTTTAGTTAATAATTATTATACTTCACATAGTTTACCAAATAAATTAGAAACATATAGCATTGGACTTGAGGGTTCAGAAGATTTAAAATATGCAAAAATAGTTGCTCAATATTTAGATACAAATCATACCGAAATTATAGTTACAGAAAAAGAAATGTTTGATGCTATACCTGAAGTAATTAAAGCAATTGAAAGTTATGATACAACAACCGTTAGAGCTAGTATTGGTAATTATTTGCTTGGAAAATATATTTCTACACATTCTGAAGCAAAAGTTATATTTAATGGTGATGGTTCAGACGAAATATTCGGTGGATATTTATATATGAATAACTGTCCTGATGATATTGAGTTTGATAAAGAAACGCGAAGACTATTAAAAGATATACATTTATTTGATGTTTTACGTTCAGATAAATCAATATCATCACATGGTCTAGAACCTAGAACCCCTTTTTTGGATAGAAATTTCGTAAATTTTATTTTATCAATACCACCATATTATAGAAATCATAAGAATTCAATATTTAATATTGAAAAATATATTTTAAGAAACTGTTTCAATAGTTTTAATAATTTTTTTGGTCAGCCAATATTGCCTAGAGAAATATTATTTAGAAAAAAGGAGGCTTTTAGTGACGGTGTTAGTTCGCATGGACGTTCATTATATCAGATTTTACAAGAACATATTACTTTAAAGTTAAATAATGATGAAAACACAAATGTATATAAATCTTGTATCGAAACAGAAAAATTATATTATAAAAAATTATTTGATAAATTTTATCCTAATTGTTCACATATATTACCTTATTTTTGGATGCCAAAGTATACAAATGCTACAGACCCAAGTGCAAGAACATTAAATTTTTATTCTTCTAATATATAAATATAATGGTTTTTAGTGAAAAAATAAATAATTTTCAAGAAAAAGTTTTTGATTTTGTCGTAATTATTATATACATATTAATTGTTGTTTCTTTTTTAGGTTTTTCTGAAAAAGCACCTACTTTTTTAAATAATTTAGACTATTATTTCAGAGTATATATATGTCTATTTTTAATATGGCGTTTTAATAGTTTTAGAAGTGTTGATAAATTTACGTCTCTTGACAGAAAAATAGCGTGTAATTCTGGAATAATTATTTTAACAACAACAATATTAAATACTTATATAAATAATATAAAAAATAGTGCGTATGTAAATAACGTTAAAACCCACATACAAACCATAGTAGACCCTATAGTAGACCCTAATTCACAATAGTTACAAATACCTAAATTTTTCTTTTTGTTTTATTTTTTATAACAATTTTATTTTTTTTTCTTATACTTTTATTCTTTTTCGTTTTAAAAAATTCTTCTAAATGCGTAATAATATGTTTACCTAAAATTTTATCTACTTCATATTCTTTTAAATCTTTATCAACATATTCATATTTATAAAGTTTAATATATTCCATTATCTTTGTATTAAAATTTGCATCTGTGTCTATTATTTTTTTACCAATTTTACTTTCTTTAAATTTTGTAATCATATAATCAAATGGTAAATCATAATAATACGGTTTTACATTTATATAATATACATTATCATTTGCCATGCCTGGATAAAATGTATCATCTAAAAAACAAATTTCGGCATTTTCTGGTACCTTTGTACATAAAATAAAGTCTTTATGGGTTTTATCATGTGTTGTTCTACATATTTCAATTTTTTTACCATTTATTTTAAAAGCTGCTATTATTTGATCAATTATTTTATAGTTTATTTTCTTTTCAAAGTAATGTATGATATGGTCTGCCCACTCTTTAGGTCCGTTATTATTTGTATAAATCATCATTTTATGACAACAGTTGGACATTTTTTTCCCCTTTAAGTAGGTTAAAATATTTATTATATTAGGACGTAAAAATTCTGGAAACAAGTCTAATACATCATCAAAGTCATTTTGTGTTAATATTATGTTTTTGTTTTTTACATAATGTTTTAAACAGTCCCAAAATATTCCATATTCTGTAAAATAACCAAGAGTTTCATCTAAATCAAACACAACTATTTTCATTACTTATATATAGTTAGGTTTTTGATTTTTAAAAAAAAGTTAATACAAATTATATTATCTTTAATTTATATATACTAAATGTCAAATTTAAACAATAATGATTATCAACAAATTTTAGAGTATTATAATGAAACAATACCTAAATCAAAAAAATTAACTAAAATTGCTGCTGAAAAATTGTTGTCTAGTAAATTATGTAGATGTATTAAAAAAGTTGATATAAAAAATGAAGCAAGCTCTATTGGAATATGTACTAAAACTATATTAAATAATAAAGGGCTTATTCGTGGTAAATTTAAATGTAAAGGAAAATCTACAATTAAATTAAAAAAAAATAAAAAAAATTTAACTATAAAAAAATTAAATAAAGTTAATAATTTTAATAAATAAATTATCTTTGTAACTCAATATCATTTATTATATTTTCAGGTTGAATAACTGTCTTCATTTTATTTCTTATTATATAAAATGATGATAATGATAATAATGTTAAATCAGCAGAACTTCTAAAAATCATCGGCATATCATCTGAAACAACGCTATAATATATCCACATACTAGAAGAACAAATATTCAATACGCAGAATACTAAAGATAAACTATTTGTGCTTTTGTTTTTATATAACAAATACATAAATATCATTCTTGCTATAATAGATACAGATGTAGCAGTGTATGGTATTGTTTTTAAATTATTATAGTCCATAAGATTATATAAATAAAATAAAATCACATATTAATTATATTTATTTAATATATGAATACTAAACATTATGATATAATTATTATTGGTAGTGGTATATCTGGTCTTTATAGTGCTTTTAATATAAAAAAATATTCTCCTGATACATCTTTTTTGGTATTAGAAAAATATAAAAAAGTATGGTTAGGAGGTAGGACTGGTAATGAAACATTTCATGGTGTAACAGTTGTAACAGGTGCAGGAATAGGTAGAAAAGACAAAAATCCTATTTTGATAAAACTAATGAAAGAATTAGATATTGATTTTTCTGAGTATAAAACTGTTATGAATTATTCTAATTTACTAAATCCTGTTGATGTTGTTAAAGTTATTAATATATTAAAAGTTGCGTATAAAAAAAATCCTGGATTACATAATAAAACATTTAAGGAATTTTTTATAAAAATATTAGGAGAAAAACTATATAAACAATTTATAGTAAGCGCTGGATATACTGATTATGAAAATGCTGACACTTATGAAACATTATATAATTATGGTATGGATGATGATAAAGGTGGATGGACAGGGTTAAAAATTCCTTGGAAACAGTTGGTATATAATCTATACTATAAAATAGGTGTAAATCATTTTAAATTTTCATCTGATGTTGTTTCTATAAATAAAATTAAAGATAATCCTTGTTTATTTGAAATTAAAACTGAAAATAATAAAATTTATTATTCTAACAAAGTAATTATTGCTACTACTATTTCCGGAATTAAAAAACTTGTTCCTGGAGCTTCAAATAAAAATAGTATATATCAAGAAATTCATGGGCAACCGTTTTTAAGATTGTATGCTAAATTTGATAAGAAATCTTCTGAAATTTTGAAAAAATATATATCTTCTTATACAATTGTTCCAGGACCGCTTCAAAAAATTATACCTATAGATCAAAATAAAGGTGTATATATGATCGCATACAGTGATAATAGTAATGCGATTATGTTAAAAAAATATCTAGATAACACTATCAAAAACCGCGATTTTTTTTGTGATTTGATTGAACAGTCATTAGAAATACCTAAAGGAAGTCTTAAAATTACCGACTTGAAAGATTTTTATTGGCCCATAGGAACACATTATTATGAACCATTAAAGAGAGAAGAGTTTGATAGTAGGGACGACTTTGTATATGAAGTTCAACATCCTGAAAAAGGAATGTTAGTAGTTGGTGAAGCCGTTAGTAGGTATCAAGGTTGGGTTGAAGGTGCTTTAGAAAGTGTACATTCAGTATTAAATAAAAAATGGATAGGCAAACTATGTTGATGATTGTATTAAATAATAACCATGATATCCTATAGAAGCAAACCCTAACATTAATAATATCTCAAAATACAATCGTTGGGTTTTATCTTTATAATATCCTATATAAATCAACAATGGACCTACTATAAAAATATGTATTAAGTTAACCCAAATACCCTTACCTTCTTTTAAATATTTATATACCTTGAAAAGATGATAAAATACTATTATTATACCTAAACCTAGTAGTATTGAAAATAATGTTTTAGAATTTTTCTCTCTATTTATTCCAACGTAAATAAATAAACCACCAACTATAATGATATGAAACAAATGTACTAAGAAGTTTATGTTCATTATATAATTTTATAATTTTATAATTTTATAATTTTATAATATTATAATATTTTCATAATTTATATGGGGTTCGATTACGAAAACGTTGAAGTTAAAAAACAAATGGGTGGAAAAATTGTTCGTAAAGTTTCAATTAAAAATGGCAAAGGTTACAAAAGTGTAACAAAATATAGAAAAGGAAAGAAAGTTAGCACTATAAAAAAACATATTCATAATGATCATATCAAACTAATACAAGTTGGCAAATTTATTCCCGGACTATTTTCGGATTGTAAATCTTGTAAAACAAAAAAGAATTTAAAGAATTAAAACTATTATATAATTATGTATCATATTATAAGTGTATTGAGTTTATCTTTAAAGCGAATTCTTTTTTACATTTCAAAAGCAGAGAAATTTAAAAAAGAAAATATTTCTTATGACATATTAAAAAACAAAACATTAGTTAATATATTTTTCGAACCATCTACCAGAACATCGTGTTCTTTTCAAACAGCAATGATAAAATTAGGCGGAAATATTATTAATATAACAGAACAATTTTCTAGCACGCAGAAAGGCGAAAGTTTACAAGACACAATCAAAACTGTGACCAGTTATGGTGACATAATTGTATTGCGACACCCACAAAAAGGCGCCGCACAAATCGCAGCCAATGTGTCTTCAATTCCTCTTATCAATGCTGGTGATGGAAATGGTGAACATCCAACACAAGCTTTATTAGATATTTTTACAATCAAAACAGAATTAATCAAATTTAATTTGGATATTTGTTCAAAAGATAGAAATGATATTGTAGTTACCTTTGTAGGTGATTTAAAAAATAGCCGAACTATTCATTCTTTAATACATATTTTATGTTTGTTTCCAAAAATAACTTTTAATTTTATTAACCCTAGAGGCTTAGAAATGCCTGTTGAAATTATAAATAAATTAAATTGGCATAATATAATTTTTATTGAAGAAGTAAAATTAGAAGAAGCATTAAAAACTACTGATGTTCTTTATGTTACTCGCATTCAAAAAGAAAGGTTTGAAACTGAACAAGAATATAATACTATTATGCTTGAAAATAAATATATAATAAATAATAACATTTTACAACACGCAAAAGAAAAAATGATTATTATGCATCCATTACCTCGTGTAAATGAAATTCATGTAGATGTTGATAGAGACCCTCGGGCTGTTTATTTTGAACAAGTTAAAAATGGTGTTTATATGCGCATGGCTATATTAGATAGTATCTTAAACCAATAAAATAAAAGTATTAAAGATTTTCGTATATAAAATAGAAATGAAAAAAGTCCTTTGTACAATGATATAATATAATTGTATACGTGTACTTTATTTTGATAAATGGTCTAATGCTGATAATAATACAAGTTCTTGTTCTGTTAGTTTTTGAAATATGAGATTTTTATCCATTGGTAATTGAAAATGCCTTGATTGAAACCCATAATTTTTACAAACACAAAAAACACCGTCATCTGTAATTTTCATCTCACAAAATAAGGCACCTTTTGTCAAATATATGTTTGTTGGGTCATCAATAGGTATCCATCTAATATAAGTACCATATTTTATATCATTCATTTCATCTATGTATTTGTAATCTTTTAATTTTTTTAGCATATCCATTGTATCTTGTTTTGATAATTTTAGTTCTTTCAATATATTTAAATTCATCTCTATAATCTTATCAGTTGTGAAATTTAACAGATTTTCATTCGTTTCATCATCTAATGCGTTCAATAATTTTTGTACGTTCATATATAAATATAGTATTTATATTTATATATTTATTTTTTAATTTAAGTTATTACCAAGCACTACCAAGTGATCCACCGCCCCCTAAAAATTCACTAGCAGCAACTGGGCCAAATGATTCTTGAGAAACGCCTGGAGTAGCAGCACCAACTAATGGAGTTGTATCTTGTCTATACATTGCGTTATAGTTTGGAAGTTGTTGTGGTTGTATTGTGTTTTCATTACCATAAATTGCATCGCTTGTTGGAAGTGAACTAATAGCGGTTCCATCACTATACAATGATGGTGGTACAGCAGCATTCAATATGGATTGACCCGAAATTGGCTGTGATACTTTTACATTATTTTTACCATTTTTCTTTTTCTTATCCGTTTTACCATTCCATAATTCCATAATACGTTCGGTTAAAATTGTTATTTTCTCTCCAATCTTAGTTTGTAAACTCATTGTAATCATTAAAACTACTAAAATAATATGAGTTATATGAAATTCGGCATATTTTACATTACTATAAGTTGGAATAAATGTAATTATTCTATGTATTATTAATAATCCTAAAAATGTAACAATAACTTGTATTATTACTTCAGCTACTATTTCTAAACTTCCTTTTTTATCATCGGCTTCTGGCACATATTTTCCAATTGTTTTATTTAAAATAACAACTGGAATTATAGCTATTAAAGCATATTGAATAATATTTATAATGTCAGATTTTGAATCATCGTCAAAATTGAAAACATGCTTAAAGAAGTTTTTATTTGAATCATCTGAACTATCCATATCTATAGGGTATAATTAGAAATTAAAAATCTATAAATTGTTTTAAGTAAAGTATTTAAAACATTCTAAATACTTATATAAATGGAACATTTGGCTGAAGAGTTTGTAAATACAGATAAAAGTATTTTAGAAAGAGAATTCACTGTTAAAAATGAAATCAAGCAAAAACGACAACATGAAGAATTACAGTATTTGAATTTACTTCAAAATATTATTGATAATGGATATTGGGAAGACGGTAGAAATGGAAGAACTAAAGGTATATTCGGTTATTCTATGCGTTTCTCTCTAAAGGATAATAAAATTCCTATTTTAACAACCAAAAAAACAGCATGGAAGACTTGTTTAAAGGAACTTTTATGGTTTATAAGTGGAGAAACAGATGCTAAAATTTTACAAAATCAGGGTGTACATATCTGGGATGGAAATACATCTCGTGAATTTTTAGACAGTAGAGGGTTAAATAATTATCCTGAAGGAATGATTGGACCTGGTTACGGATATCAATGGCGGAACTTTAATGCTGACTATAACTATATTTCAGGCAAGGCTATTAGTGATGAAAAAGGAATAGACCAATTACAATATATTATTGACCAGTTAAAAAATCCTAAAACTAGAAATAGTCGTAGACTTGTTATGACCGCTTGGAACCCAACACAATTAGACCAAATGGCTTTACCACCTTGTCATATTTTATGCCAATTTAATGTCCATGATGGTAACAAATTAAGTTGCTCTATGTTTCAAAGGTCTAATGACGAAGCGTGTGGAACTAGTTTTAATATAGCATCATATAGTTTTCTTACTCATTTATTGGCTAAGCATTGTGGTTTAGAAGCATATGAATTTGTTTACTTTAAAGGAAATTGTCATATTTATGAAGAACATATTGATAATATTAAACTTCAACTAAAGAGAGAACCATTTCCATTTCCAACTGTATCAATAAAACAAATTAGGAATAATATTAACGAATATGTAGTTGAAGATTTCGAAATTCATAACTATCAACATCACGAAGCAATTCAGTTTAAAATGGTTGCTTAATTATTTTAGCCAAAATATAATCAAAATTTTATAATTTAAAAATTTATTTTTTGTTGATTAATGCGTAAGTAATTTAAAAACAATGTGTATATTATTATTATTATGAGTTCACGATCACTTGCCGCCGCTAGGTCTAGAAGAGCTGGAGATAATATGCCTCCTCCCGTATCAGGAAATAGACCTGTTACTTCAATAGGTTCACAATCCGCATTTGTACAACAACAGCAACAAGCACCAGCATATCAAAATAATATGTTACAACCTCCTAATAATGTAAGAATAGGTAGAGGACCACCTCCTCAACAATCCCCTCAACAACAACAACAGTTTCAACAACAACAATTTCAACAGCAACAACAGTTTCAACAACAACAACAGTTTCAACAACAACAACAGTTTCAACAACAACAGCAACAACAGTTTCAACAACAAACTCAACCTACAGGTAATGGATTACCATTTAATAAACTTAGTATTTCTGACGCAATAGGTTTAATTACTTTACGTCTAGGACGCGTTGAACAGTGGATAATAGAAAGTGAACATGAAGGACACGATACTAATTATTCTGAACACAACATACCCGATAATTCTAAAGTTATAGATAGTAGTGTTTTAACAAGTATTTTTAATAGACTTGACATTATAGAAAATACTCATCCTGAAGCAATCAATAATGAAGAAGTTGCTAATTTATCCAACGATATTACTAAACTTACAGAACAACTCACTAGAATTGGTGATGAGGGAGTTAAACATAATTTAGCAATTGCTAAACATACCGAACAATTATTTAGATTTGAAAGAGAGCTTGTAGAAACTAAAGATATACTTAAAACATTTATGATTAAGTATGATGTATTTACTACTGAAACAAATGAAAAATTTAGTGATTATGAACTAGCATTATCTGAATTAGAAAAAAATATTCCGCTACCCGAAGAAAATAAGGAAAATGTAGATGGAACTGAAGGAACTGAAGAAACTGAAGAAACTACAAATGTAGGGGAAAATGACGCATCAAGTGAAAATATTATTATGAGTGTTGACTTAAAGAATATAATTAAACAAGAATTAGCTTCCAGCACTTAATTTATTTTTATAAAAGATAAAAGATATTAAATATAAAACTTTATTATATTTAATATGTTAATTCAAATTTCAGATAAAAAGAAAAAAGAACTGTTTGTTTCGTTATTTAGTGTATTAAAAAATTGCTCTTCAATAATTAATATGAATATTTTTTTAGAATACATTCATATTCAAGGAATGGACAAATCTCATATTTGTCTATTTGATACAAAAATAAATAAAAAATGGTTTGATAAATATGAAATTAAAGAAAGTATTAAAATATCTTTTGATACAGTAGTTTTTCATTCTATAATTAGCACTAAAAGTGATAGTCAATATTTATTAATCTATATTAATGATTCTAATAGCGACATTATTCATATTGATTTTGATTCTAAAGAGACAAAAAAAGGAGAATTTAAAAAATCATTTAAAATGAACCTTATTGAATATGAGTATGATGAAATGTCTATACCTACTGTAGATTATGATGCTGAATTTACTCTCTCGTCTAAGTTAATTACTGATATGTTCTCTCAATTAAACAATTTTGGAGATGATATTATTATCAATTGTTCTGAAGAAAATATTAGTTTAACTACTAATGGTTCTGTAGGAGAGATGAAAGTTGATATTCCAATTGATGATTTGTTAAGTTATAGTATTGTTGAAAATGAAAAAATAGACTTAACATATAGTTTAGTTTATATTTATAAGATGTGTATAACAAATAAATTATCTAATGAGATTGAATTCTCATTGGGTACTCAATGCCCTATGAAAATTAGTTATAGTTTAGGAGATGACAGTGCCGTTTTATTTTTCATTGCTCCTAAATTGAGTGATTAATATTACTTCGTTCTAGTTAGCAAAAATTATTATTATTTTTATTTAAGATTAAGATGAAAATAATAATTGGATTTTTTATTTTTTGTTTAGTATTGTTTATTTATTTACATATTCAGTTTCATTTAAAAACTAGTGAAGATTTGGAAATGTATGAAATTGAACAACCTTCTAAGGATAAATTAGAAGAAATATGTGATATTAGACAACCTGTTTTATTTGATTTTGATTCTCAAAAAATAGAAGAAACATCTAATAAAACTTTTATTAATAATAATTATCAAGCTTTTGAAATTAAAATAAGAAATATAAAAGAACAAGATACTAATTCTGAATTATATATGCCGTTACCTATTCATGCCGCAACTAAATTATTTGATGAGGATAAAAATTCTACATATCTTTCTGAAAACAATAATGATTTTCTTGAAGAAACTGGGGTTATTAAAAATTTAAAGTATAACGATGAGTTTCTTAGACCATATATGGTCTCAAATTGTAATTATGATGTTATAATGGGCAGCAACGGTACTTGTAGTCCATTTAGATATGAAATTAATTATAGAAATTTTTTATTACTAACAGAAGGGTCTGCGCAAATTAAATTAGCACCACCACATAGTACTAAATATTTATATCCTATTTATGACTACGAAAATTTTGAGTTTAGGTCGCCGGTTAATCCTTGGTCACCTCAACCTAAATATGTTGCTGATTTTGATAAAATTAAATGCTTAGAATTTACATTATTACCTGGAAAAACGTTGTTTATACCCGCTTATTGGTGGTATAGCATCAAATTTAACAACAAAACTAGTATTTCTTGTTTTCATTACAGAACTTACATGAATAATCTAGCTATTATACCATATGTAGGTATGCATGCTCTACAAATACAAAATGTTAAAAGAAATGTAGTAAAAAAAGCTAGTATTAATGAGTTAAATGGTGAAATAAACCTACCTGAAAAAGAAACAAATGAACACGTATCTAATAATGAAGGAACAAGTATTGATAATTTACCGGAAAAATCTATTAATCAATTAGATTAATTTCTATATTTAATGTATTATGAAACATATTCGTAAAAGAAGAACAAGACATCGTAAAAAAAGTTGTAAAAGACGAACTATGCGACGAGTTTATAAAATGCGCGGAGGATGAGGTGTAAGTATAGCACCACCAACCATTCAACCTGTTATGAAAGGAGGATGAGGTGGTATACCTTCTAATCCGGTTCAAATTTAAATAATTAAATAATTAAATAATTAAAAAATTCTGGAATGATAATTTAGCTTAGTTTATCTAGACTAATATTTGATATTGAATTTTATTTTATAAATAAATGATAATTTATATAAAACTAGTATTAAATTTTTTATATAAATTTAACATTTTAAGCAATAATATGTGACAATTCAGTTTGAATTTCTTGTGTTCGAATACTTATTGTTGTTACGTCGCTTCTACAAAGAGCACAACATAAATTACTTCTTGACGCCGGTGCTAAAGTTGTTTTCATACAATCTTTACAAAATTCATGATTACAATTTAACTTTACAAATTCACTTTTTTCTTTATCATCCCAACATATACTACAATTACAAATTTCAGTTAAATTTTCAGAAGGATTATTTTCGGTAGTTAAAACAATATTTCTTTGAACTGATGGCGTTACTGGTTCTCTTAATATCAACGAAGATAAATATCCTAAATATAATAAGTGTGCTCTTATAATACTTAATTCCATATCTGTGTTATGTAACCATAACTCATTTTCAATTTCACTTCTCATATGATAATATGATGTAGTAGGTGGTTGTTGAGGTGGGATTGTTTCTGTTTGTGAATTACCTCTGTATTTTCTAAAAATATAGTCTGTGATGAGATTTATAACTATATCTAAACTACAACTTAATGTAATATGAAATTTTCTAATTGCGAATGCCCTTAATAACATTACATCATCAGTAAAATACTGTAAAAGCCAGTTTTTAAAATCATCTGTATTATTAAAATTTCTAACAACACTTGCACAAATAACTTCAAATTCTAATATTCTATCACTGTCACATCTGGTAATAGAATGACCTGGTTGTCTACAAAATGAACAATGAAATACTCTACGAGGAATAGGCATTTGATTTCTGTTTTCAGCGCTAATATTTTCAAAACTCATAGTTGTTTTTGTTTGCGAATTATACTTTACATAATTACTTTTATTATCTTTTCAATTTTTTTTATATTTTAAATTATATGAAAATATGAATTAAAGATATAACTAGAACTACATATATCGTCGTTTAATGTCAACATCAACATACAAGCTACACGTAAATGATAGAAGTTACACCTCTTGGGATGTGTTTGATACCATTAATTTAAATAAAGTTAATTTAGATATTAATCCAATTGATTTAAAGTTGTTTTCAAATGATGTTTTCAGTATTGATGAGAAAAATAATGTTACTTTGTTACATTCTTCTATACGATGTGGACCAGCTATTCCAGGAGTTCTTGTGTTGGCAGGTAATAAAACATATGGCCGTCAAAATAAATTAGTAGATGGACAAACTTACACAAAAAAACGTTCTGAATTATCAGGAGGTAAATTATTATATAAATGTATTCCAGATGATATGAGATTGCCTTCATTTTTAATTCCTTATGAAATTAAAAATATGGGGTTTTCCAAAGTTTTTAAGAATTTATATGTTACGTTTTCATTTGATAATTGGAGTGACAAACATCCAAGAGGTAAACTAGATAATGTTATAGGACCAGTAGATGTTCTTGATAATTTTTATGAATATCAATTGTTTTGTAAAAGTTTAAACGCATCTATACAAAAATTTCAAAAAGATACATCAAGAGCGTTAGAAATGAAATCACACGACGGAATTATCGATACTATTAAATCTAAATATAGTACAATTGAAGACAGAACTAATCAAAAAATTTGGAATATTATTACCATTGACCCTCCTAAAAGTTTAGATTTTGACGACGGATTTAGTATTATTCAATTAGATAATGATGTTCAGCAGTTGAGTGTGTATATATCAAATGTAACAGTGTGGATGGACGTTCTTAATTTATGGAATTCATTTTCACGTAGAATTTCAACAATTTATCTTCCAGATAAAAAGCGTCCCATGTTACCAACTATATTATCTGATTGTTTATGTAGTTTACAAGAAAATGTTACTAGAATTGCTTTTGTTATGGATGTTTTTATAAAAGATAAGGAAATTATAGATATTAAATATGCGAATTGTCTTATAAAAGTTTCAAAAAATTATTGTTATGAAGAACCCAAATTACTAGCTGATAAATATTATCATGATATTTTAGAGGCTACACAAAATATTTCATTAAAAAATAAATATATTAATAATGTAAGAAATAGTCATGAAGTGGTTTGTTATCTTATGATACTTATGAATTATAATTGTGCGAAAGAGCTTATTAAATATAAAACTGGAGTTTTTCGCTCAACTATTATTAAAAAAGAATTTTCTGTTCCTGATACAGTTCCGGAAGATGTTGGAAAGTTTATTAAAATTTGGAATAGTGCTTCTGGTCAATACATAAATGGTTCCGAAATTGTTGATACACGTCATGAAATACTTGATATGGAAGCGTATATACATATTACAAGTCCGATTAGAAGACTTGTTGACCTTTTAAATATGATACAATTTCAAAAGGTTACTGGAATTATTAAATTGTCAGAAAATGTTGACAAATTTTATGACAAGTGGTTAGGAGATATTGAGTACATTAATGTGACTATGCGTTCTATTAGAAAAATACAGTGTGATTGTACATTATTAGATTTATGTCACAATAATCCAGAAGTTATGGAAAAAGAATATGATGGTTTTATTTTTGATAAACTAACTAGAAACGATGGTTTATATCAATTTGTAGTATTTCTTCCAGAATTAAAATTATCTTCTAGAATAACTATGAGAGAAAATTATAATAATTTTGATTGTAAAAAATTTAAATTATATTTATTTAATGATGAAGAAAAATTTAAAAAGAAAATTAGATTACATATGTTATAATATATTTTATATATATATAATATAAAATGCGGAGTTTTAGGAACCATAAAAAAAATAGAACACCAAAATCTAAAAGAACACGTCATAAGTCTAGAAAAATGCGTCATAAGTCTAGTAGAAAAATGCGTCATAAGTCTAGAAAAATGCGTATGCGAAGAGGTGGTGGTAAATGGGTGAATAAAGACCATCCAGATTTAGCAAATCAATCAACATGTCCTATTTGTTTAGACGAATTTAGTGACACTCCTAATAAAGCTATATATAAAGCTAGTTGTGGTCATTTGTTTCATAATAATTGTTTATTAGAACATTGTGATGCTAGGCATGGAAATGCGGATTGTCCAATATGTAGAGCCAATTTAGGTGCGGATTGTATGGATGTTTATGCTTTTAAAGAAAAAGCAATAGGTAACCCTGAGGGTCGACCTCTTTTTGATGGCGATGAAGAAGTTTTAAAAATATATAATGAACAAGAGCCATAAAAATATTTGATTTTTACACATTTTCTCATTTAAAATGCTCAAAAATAAAATAATTATATAATATAAAATGAACAAATCAAAAAAAATATTAAAAAAAATAATGAATAAATCAAAAAAATTTAGTAAAAAGTTAACTAAAACAATAAAAAATAAATCAACATTAAAAAAATGTGAACAATTTTGTAAAAAAGATTATATGATAGAAATGAGAAAAATATTTAAAAAAAATTCCGAAAAATATAATATACCTTATAAATCACCAACAAAAGAAGAAGATGAGTTCGCTTATAACACGTGCAAAAAAACATTCTGTAATGAAAAATGTGAAGGTTATGATTTTTTTGGTAATAAACAAAAACAAATAGATTTCAAAAAAAAAATAAAAAATGGTTTTCAAGATACATATTCTACAAATAAAGTTGAAATGTTTAAAAAAAGAGGTGCCTTATCTGGTTGTGTTGATATAGTTGATTATGATGTTTTTCATAAATAAAATATGCGTTTAAATGAGAAAAAATGTAATAATATTTTTATGGAGTTAATGAATCGGCTCTGACATTATCTAGTGTAAGAGTTATTTGCTGACCTTTTGTATACGGTTCAAATATTATATTCATTTTACAATATTCAAACATTTCATCGCAATAAACATTTTTAATGTATCCTACAACGTTACTTAAATTAAAATTTAATGTAGTATTTCTTCCATGATTATCTTGAAAATGATATAATCTAGCGTTTATTTCATCCATATATTTTGTTTGCTCTTGGCTAATGTCATTGTCTAGCGCTTCTAATAACCATATTCCAATAGAACTATAAATAACACTTAGTTTTATATTTACTCCTCCTCTGCGCAATTTTTTTACGGTAGTAATATCTTCTACAGAAGGATAAAATTTTAGATGATTTGGATGTGTATGCCATAAAATGCTATATAGTTCTTTTTCTTTATGAAGACAACTACCTCTAATTGGTTTTTTAGTTGCTTCTGCGGATGCGGCTGAAGCTCCTTCTGATGCCTCTACTAGTGGACCAGGTGTTACATCGTAACTTGTTAATACACATTTATCACCTGATATAACTCTTGAAATATCAGTGCTTGTAACATACTTTCCACAATATTCGAACCCTTCTACTAATTTTTCTTTTGCGAATTCTATTTCTGAATTAGGTATTTCTACAGTAAGTTTATGTATAACAGGTGAAGCTACATCATGATTTATTTTGCCACCTTTTCTGTATTTTTTAGTTTTATTTTTTCTATTTTTCCTATTTTTTCTACGTAAAAATTTCTTTAATGTTTTTTTCATATATATATATTAAAATAATAAAAAATCTATTTATTATTTTAATCTATTGTTTCTATTGATTTATCTATTGTGACTTCCTTTGCTATTTTTCTGATTATTTTATCTTCTTTTTCTTGGTCATTATCTCCAGAACCACCCATAGACTCAATAATTAATTTATTATATTGGTCTGAGTAGGGAGATGCGCTTTTAGTACAATCTGGATATTCTTTTTTAAATTCTGGTAACAAATTAGCATTTTTATAGGCAATTTTTTTAATTGCTTTTCTTAACTTTTTCTTTTCTTCATTTTCCTTTTCCCATTTATCTTCATCTTTTATGTACATAACTTCTCTCTTTGAGTCACTACAATGAACAGGTCTTTTATGAACGTCAAGTGCTTTTAAATTTTTAACAATAATATTAGAAATACCTTCTACAAATCCCAATTTTCCGACGCTTTCTAAATCAGATAACTGAAGCTTGAGTGAATCGACAAAGTCAGTTATATTCATAGCATCTTTACATGTTTCATTTAAAAATACATTAAGGTTAAATGTTTTATTATGTGAGTTAATATTGCTATTAGAAATATTATTAGTTTGTCCGGTTTTACATATGTCGACAATCTTGTTAGTAAGTTCTTGATTTTGTTTTACAATATCAAGTACTAAATTGGTAAGTATTTTAAATTCACTGTGTTCTACTTCTTTTGCGGAACTTTCCGAACTATTATTTTTAACACATTTTTTACGATGCCTCCACAAACTCTGACGACATTTGTACTGGCTACCACACTCACAATTGAATATCTGCTCTGGAACAATTTTGTAAACAAATTGTATACTATTTGTCTCCTTTTGATGTTTTGCTGTTAAAATGTGTCTATCCCATTGACTTTTACGTGACGTAATATAGTCACAACAAATACATTGGAACTTTTTGGAACTAAATTTGTCTCCCATGTCTCCTATAAATATACCAAAGAAGAAGTTCTTAAATACTTTTTTTGAAAAATAAAAAAAATTATCGTAACAAATTGAAAATTATTTTTTTTGTGACCAGACCAAAAAATTCAATTATGCAGTTAAATTTAATTTTTTCACATAAAATATTTTAGGTTTTCAAAAATGGACAAAAA
>Ga0114973_10001257_pt1 | contig 19041 bp, 20 predicted proteins | sample M_140807_MF_Meta_FD_87025 | JGI IMG/M metagenome (GOLD analysis project Ga0114973, IMG submission 87025) | Freshwater microbial communities from Lake Montjoie, Canada to study carbon cycling - M_140807_MF_MetaG | ecosystem: Environmental > Aquatic > Freshwater > Lake | place: Lake Montjoie...
GCTGATGAGATTGCTAGGGCGCAGACCGAAATACAGAAAATTACGGAAGAAAAGTCTCCTATCTCCTTGGAAATCAAAAAGGCTGAATCAGACTTGGGGCCTATAAAATATGTGGCAGATGTAGTTTATGGCACACAAGACCGTGACTTGATTGATAAAGCGGTTAGGTTAGTAATCTTTGTTATTATTGTGGTGTTTGATCCACTGGCAGTGTTGTTGTTGATTGCTGCTAATCAAACGTATCGCAGAATAGAAGAAGAAAGAGTTAAACCTAAAATTAAAAGGGCAGTAAGAAAGAAAAAGATTGACAAGGATGATACTCCTAGTATAGAATCATTCTTAGTAGATGATAAACATCAAGTAATACGGAAAGATAACATTGCTGACATTGGAGATATAGATGAGCGTTCTTGACAAGTTAAAAAAGGCATCGACAATTAAAGAGACTTCGATCCTTGCATCATCTCAGTTTTTTACTGAGAAAGATATGATACAAACTGGTGTGCCTATGGTTAACGTAGCACTATCTGGTAATTTGGACGGTGGTCTGACACCTGGTCTGACCATGTTTGCTGGTCCATCAAAACACTTTAAAACTGCATTTGCTTTGTTGATGGCATCTGCATACTTGGAGAAATACAAAGATGCCGTTATTCTATTTTATGATAGCGAGTTTGGGACTCCTCAATCTTATTTCGATACATTCAATATTGATACCAATCGGGTGTTGCATACTCCTATTACCGACGTTGAGCAGTTAAAACATGATATAATGGTTCAGTTGCAGCAGATTGCAAAAGGCGATAAAGTTATTATCATTCTTGATTCGATTGGTAATCTAGCATCAAAGAAAGAAGTTGATGATGCCACAGAAGGTAAGACTGTAGCAGATATGAGTCGTGCCAAACAAATGAAGTCGTTGTTTCGTATGGTCACACCACACTTGACCATCAAAGACATTCCAATGGTTGTTGTGAATCACACATACAAAGAGATTGGTTTGTATCCTAGAGACATCGTTGGTGGTGGTACAGGTTCGTATTATTCGGCAGATACGATTTGGATTCTTGGTCGTCAGCAAGAAAAGACCGGCACAGAAATTACAGGTTATAACTTCATCATCAACGTTGAGAAGTCACGATTCGTTCGTGAGAAGTCTAAGATACCTGTAGCAGTTTCATTTGATGGTGGTATTCAAAAGTATTCTGGTCTGATGGACATTGCACTTGAAGGTAACTTTGTAAGTAAACCATCAAATGGTTGGTATGCAAAAGTTGATCAAGAGACGGGTGAGATTGGCGACAAGAAACGATTTGATGATACACAAACGGCAGAGTTTTGGAATGATATTCTTGCTAGTGAGAAGTTCAAAGAATATGTAAGGAAACGATATGAGATTACGTATGGCAGCATTATGGGAAAAGATCCAGTTTTGGAAGAAGAAACCGATGACACTATTGTATAGTATAGATTATGATTTGGTTCCCTCTGAAGATGGAAAAGCCACAGCAGTGGGAATCAAAACTGGAAAATATGCTGGAGTTTTATACCACTATGGTCACGCACAAATAATAGAAGAAGAGGAAGTTGCACGATTAAAATTTGACTATACTCTAATTCAAGAAGGTAAATTTACGGTTGAAGAATTGCAAAATGATCCCGAGTTTCGTGAGATTCTCGGTGATATACTAACAGAAATACTCTTATCGAAAGTTGAAAATGGAGAGATTGGAAACGACAATAATAAAGAACTTGATATTCAATGAGGACTACGCACGTAAGATTTTACCTTTCATAAAGTCAGAATATTTTACAGACAACACCGAGAAAATACTCTTTGAAGAGGTTGAAGAGTATATCAATCACTACAAACATCTTCCTACCTATGAATCTCTTGTAATTAATTTTTCAGAATCTAAAAAACTAACCGAGCAACAAGTTCAAGACTCGATTGAAATACTGCGTAAAATCAATTCTGAGAAAGATGAAAGATCAAATATAGAATGGTTAATAGATAACACTGAAAAGTTTTGTCAAGATAAAGCAATCTATAATGCCATCATGCAATCTGTAAAGATTCTTGATAACAAATCCGACAAAGATAGTAAGGGTTCTATCCCACAACTATTGAGTGATGCACTCGGTGTATCATTTGATTCGTCTGTTGGTCATGATTATGTTGAAGATGCAGATAATCGATTTGACTTCTATCATCGCCATGAGACAAAGATTCCATTTGACCTAGACATATTCAATAAGATCACTAAAGGTGGTCTGCCAACAAAAACTCTGAACATTGCACTTGCTGGCACTGGTGTTGGTAAATCTTTGTTTATGTGTCACGTTGCTGGTTCATGTTTGTCTCAAGGTCAAAATGTATTGTACATCACAATGGAAATGGCAGAAGAAAGAATTGCTGAACGTATTGATGCCAATCTTTTGAACATTGACATTTCTGATCTTCATGCCATCAGTAAACAAGACTATGACCGCAAGTTCTCTGCAATGAAGGTAAAGACACAAGGCAAGTTGATTATCAAAGAATATCCGACTGCTGCCGCATCTGCACTTCACTTTCGTGCCTTGTTAAATGAATTGCAACTAAAGAAGAGTTTCAAACCTGATATCATCTTTATTGACTATCTTAACATTTGTGCAAGTGCTAGGATCAAACCAGGTTCAAATGTCAATAGTTACTCTTATATTAAAGCGATTGCCGAAGAATTGAGAGGTCTGGCCGTCGAGTTCTCTGTACCCATAATGTCAGCCACTCAGACTACCCGTTCCGGCTTCACCTCCAGCGATCCTGGACTTGAGGATACAAGTGAGTCCTTTGGTCTGCCAGCAACTGCCGACTTTATGTTTGCACTGGTCAGCACGGAAGAGTTGGAGCAGTTGAATCAGTTAATGGTTAAGCAACTAAAGAATCGATACAATGATCCAAATACATTCAAAAGATTTGTCATAGGTATTGACAGAGGCAAGATGAAACTGTATGATGTAGAACAGTCAGCACAAGAAGATTTGGTGGATGCTGGTCAAGTAGACGATAAACCTCTGAATTCCTTTGGTGAACGTGAAAGAACCAGTAAAAATAAGTTCGGAGGTTTTAAAGTATAAATACTGAGTCAACCCCGTATGGAAAGGACTCGGAATGTTACAACCTGGAGATTTGTTTGATGGCATACCATCAGAAGATATACCACAATTAATCAGGAAAAAAAATGATAAATTTTGGGTTTTTCCTATTAAAGAATATTCAAATACGCTGAAAACACAAATACAAAAAAGTAAAAAAATTCCAGAGGGATCTAAATCATATCTTAAAGGTTTGATTGATTTTATGGACAATAAGATTGATGCTAGAAAATTAGAAAATTTGTATAGTAATAGTGGCAAACAGATAAAAATCGAAGATTTGATCAAAAATTTTGGCGAACTTTTAGGACCTTATTTTGCAATTAAATTTCTTAAAACTAGAGATATTGAAAATATAGTTTTCCCAATACGACAGAATTATGAAGTTTTTGATTTTTTTATTAAAAATGAACATTATTACGGTTTCAGTTCTAAAGCATTAACTGGTGGGTCAAATACTATGGCGCCCGGACTTGTAGTTGAAAGATTGAAATTGATGAATCGTGAAAACGAATTTAGAGAATATAAAAAAGAAATTAAAGTTTTGGAGAATTTAACAAATCATGCCATGTATGAAGGCATCGTTGTTGCTTTTGGTGATTTGTTATCTGAAAGCGTTACCTCTAAAGGATTTGATATTTCCGCAACAGAATTACGAAAAATGTTTAAAGGTGTCGATTTTAAAGGTGATTCTATAAAAATTGAAAAGAATAAAGATTCTAAAATATCAGATTTGAGTTTATCAAAACCTACAGCATACACAGATTTTTTAAATCAATTTATAATTGAAAGCACAAAAGTTCCACCAAATGAAAAAAAAGGTTATCAAACGGGTAAACTTTCATACACAAGTACGAATGTAGTTTATGGCATGACTAAATTTATTGCATCATCAGATTTCAATTTTGACTTTATTATAAACCAAACATTTCAAGATTTGAATATTGTCAAAATGGGTATGAATAAAGATGGAGTTCCAATATTCAAAATGGTTTCGACCGTACCTGCCGAAGATACTGTAACTAATGGTAATTACGCATTTCGAAATAAGGCGTATTTTGCAAAAGTAAATGATAAGTTGGGAATACAACTATAATGAAATTTTTAGAATACATAACAGAAGCAAAAGAAGGTAAGAATGTTCACCTAGAACATCTTGAAGATAATGTATTGAATAATGGCGTATCTGGTGCAAGGGAAGCAATCAACTTCCTTCGTTCACTTCGTAATATGTTAGCGGGTCATTCCGATGTCAAAGTAAATGTTACCACAAAGTGGGATGGTTCACCTGCTATCTTTGCGGGTATAAATCCAGAAAATGGTAAGTTCTTTGTTGGTACAAAATCTGTGTTCAACAAGAATGCCAAACTAAATTATACTGATGCAGATATCGATGAAAATCATGCAGCAGAAGGTCTAAACAATAAACTAAAGATTGCACTTGCATACCTACCGAAGTTAGGCATTAAAGGTATTCTGCAAGGTGATATGATGTTTACTAAAAGTGATCTGAAATCTGAAACAATTGATGGTGAAGAGTATATTATATTTCAACCAAATACTATTGTATATGCAGTGCCAGCAAATACTAAACTTGCAAAGATGATGATGGCGGCACAACTTGGTGTGGTGTTTCATACATCATACACAGGTAAAGATATTGAAAACATGAAAGCATCATTCAATATTGATTTAGGACATCTAACAACAACAAAAGATGTTTGGTTTCGTGATGCATCATTCACTGATGCCTCTGGTTCTGCCACGTTCACAGAGCAAGAGACTGCCGAACTCACATCGATTCTATCTCAAGCAGGAAGATTGTTTGCCACAATACCTGCACTGACATTGAACAGAATATCATCATCCGAAACTTATCTGATGCAGATCAAAACCTATAACAACACCAAAGTGCGTGAAGGTCAAGAGATTCGTGATACGAGAGCACACGTAAATGGGTTGTTAAAGTGGGTAGAAGATAAACTGAACAAAGAAATATTGGCAGCAAAGAAAGCAGATACCAAAGAGAAACGCATCAAAGAGAAAACGGAAGTCATGCGATTCTATCGTACCAATGCCGCTCAACTAAAGAATGTATTTGATCTGATGAATATGATTATTGAAGCAAAACTCATGATCATTCGTAAGTTGGAAACCATCAAGTCAATTGGTACATTTGTTCGCACGGACGATGGATTCAAAAGCACAGCACCAGAAGGATTTGTTGCTGTGGACAAACTAAAAGGCAATGCATTGAAACTGGTTGACCGATTAGAGTTCAGTCATCAAAACTTTAATGTTGCCAAAAATTGGAGTAAATAATGGAATATGATATCAATAAAATTATGGCAGAATATGGTGATGATGACTTTGGATTCACCACAGTTGATGAAGCCGAGTATGATGCAGTCATTGCAGAGAAAGATGAAACTGTAGAAGAGTATAAAACAAGATTGGCACAAGTAGAAAAGATTATCATGCCTTTTCTGACTAATCTTTTAAAGTCACAAACACAACCATATATTCATTGGCCTAATCGTGGTCCAATCATTGAGAAACAGATTCAAAAAATATTAACCTTAACGAGGGGATAATGGCATACTCCGACAAAGTATTAGATCACTATGAGAATCCAAGAAATGTTGGCGTATTTGCGAAAGAAATAAAACGAGTGGGCACAGGTATGGTAGGTGCACCTGCGTGTGGTGATGTTATGCGACTACAAATCAAAGTAAGTGATGATGGTATTATTGAAGATGCAAAGTTTAAAACATACGGTTGCGGTTCAGCAATAGCATCATCCTCATTAGTAACTGAATGGGTCAAGGGCAAGACACTTGATGAAGCAGCACTCATAATGAATACTCATATAGCAGAAGAACTTGCTCTACCTCCTGTAAAGATACACTGTTCTATTCTAGCAGAAGATGCAATCAAAGCAGCAATAAAGGATTATAAGGAAAAATATATCCAATGATTACTATCACAACAGAAGCAGCAAAGAAAATCAAAAATATTATTGAAGAAGAAGATCCAACCCTCAAGTTGCGGGTCTTTGTTCAAGGTGGTGGTTGCACAGGGTTTCAGTATGGATTCTCACTAGAAGAATTACCTCCAGCGGAAGATGATTTCGTTTTTGACAAAGATGGAATTTCAGTTGTTGTAGACAGTGTGAGTTTACAGTATTTAAATGAATCAGAATTGGATTATACTCAAAGTTTAGCAGGTGCAAACTTCACTATTCGTAACCCTAACGTTAAAGCAACCTGTGGTTGTGGTTCTTCTTTTGCCGTATGAAAACTTTTAAAGAACATTTATTCGAAACGAATATATACGACAAGGACGTGATAACTCTAGGTAAACTAGAAAAGACGGGAAAGATTGTTCGGTTACTGAAAAAAGCACATACAGTTGCATTCAGTAAAGACAAAGATTGGTTAATGGTTGATACTGATTTTTCCAGAGGCAAGAAGAGTATCAGTCAGAAATGGATACCCGCATCAACAAAATTTACTTGGGTAAAAGAATTTAACAATAAAGAGGATATGGCATATTTGACAAATAAACCAATTCGTGAAAAACAAGAGTTTGTTTCAAAAGCAGGTGCTGGTGAGTGGGGTAGACCAGAACTTAGAGACAAGTATTTAAGTGATACTCCTGGTCAAAGTAAGAAACTATATAAGAAGTATACAAATTGAAAGATACAATTAAAATAGCAGGTATTGATTATAGCATTGCAATGAAGTCAACAGAAGAAATGAATGGATTGGTTGGAACAGCAGATTTCAATCGTCAACTAATTTCTATCAACCAAGATCATACCGAGCAGACACAACGAATAGCAGTATTTCATGAGGTGTTACATTTAGTAAGTGATGCTTATGGTTTGAATCTAACTGAAGAACAAGTCAAAATAGGCACTCATGCGATTATAGCATTGATTGAGGATAACAGAGAACTAATTTATAATTAACTGGAGTTGTTATGAAAGATTTGATAGTAGGTTGTGCGACTAATTACGATTGGTCGAAATTAAAGTATTGGGTAAACTCAATTAATGCATCTGGGTTTACTGGTGATAAAGTTCTAATTTTGATGAACTGTGATAAAGAAACTGCAAATAAAGTTACTGAAGCAGATTTTGATATTATTGCATTTGGTCAAGACACAGAGGGTAATCTGTCGTATAAATCTAACATGATGGTTCATGTTGAGAGATTTTATCACATTTACCAACACCTCAAGAACAATGACTACCGTTATGTTATCACTACGGATGTCAAGGATGTTATCTTTCAAAAGAATCCATCCGAATGGTTGGAGGAATGGTTAGGAAATGATTCTGCATCTGACGATTTAGTATTCTCTTCCGAGAGTATGAAATATAAAAATGAACCATGGGGTAACCAAAACCTTAAAGAAACATTTGGAACACAAATCTATGAGGATTTCAAAGACAATATCATTTACAATGTAGGTGTTCTTGCTGGTCGTGGATATGCCATGAAAGATTTGATGATGAATATCTTTGCATCATGTATGCATCGACCAATTAAAATCTGTGACCAATCAACATTCAACTTTCTGATATCTCAGCATCCATATTTAAAAACATCCAAGTATACACAATCAGAAGATGGTTGGGCATGTCAACTAGGTACAACTGCCGATCCAAGCAAGATAGAACAGTTTCGACCATTCTTGCTTGAACCATCACCGAAATTAGATGGAGATAAAGTTGTAACTTCAGAAGGAATAGAGTATACTATAGTACATCAGTATGATCGTGTCCCTGAGTGGAAGAAAATAATTGAGGAGAAATATAATGGTCTATGAAAAAATGTATATTAGTGATGATGAATCTCCACCTAAACTCAAACTAAAAGAGATTTTCTGGAATTTAGAAAAAGGTTCTACAAAATGGTCTGGATACTTTGATGTTTATGAACGACATCTAAGTAAGTTTATTGGTAAAGCACCACGAATTCTAGAGATTGGTGTTCTTGGTGGTGGTTCAATTGAGATGTGGTTGAAATACTTTGGTGAAGGTACTCAAGTTGTTGGTATCGATATCAATGAAGAATGTAAAAAATATGAGTATGATGGTAATGTAGAAATTGTAATGGGTGATCAAGGCAATCCAGCATTTTGGGATAAGTTTCTAGCAGATAAAAATGGTTTTGATATTGTGATTGATGATGGTTCGCATATAATGAATCATCAAATTACTACACTCAATAAATTATTTCCGAAATTGAATGTAGGTGGTGTTTATATTTGTGAAGATACACACACAAGTTATTGGCCACACCCTTGGGGTGGTACATTCCGTGGTGCTAACACATTCACTGAACATGCTAAACGTACCACAGATATTCTGAATCATCAACATTTTCAAGGTTCACCAATTATGCCAGAAGTTCTATCAAACTATCATTGTTTGTATTCTGTGGCATTCTATAACAGCATGGTTGTGTTTGAAAGAGAAGCATTGAAACCTTTTGGTATTACAGACAACAAAGTAAATATTGGACGTGATCTATAATTTATGAAAAAACTCATCTACATTTTAGAACTAGAAGATGAATGTTATTATGTTGGGGTAACTTCCGATATAAATCATAGATATGATTCTCATGCATCTGGAGGAGGGAGTAAATGGACTCAGTTGCATAAACCATTAAGTAAAGATAAAATGATTGTTTTAGAAATAGGATCAAATAAAGAAAATCCATATAATCTCATCAAGGTTGATGAATCTACGGTAACTTATCATTTAATGCTTGAAAAAGGTATAGATAAAGTTCGTGGTGGTGGATGGTGCCGATGTGAACTATTAGGAAATCCTCGTCAACCTAAAAATTTTAAATATAAAGAGAACACTCTATGAAGATAGCATTATGTTTAGTTGGTCAAGCACGAAGTGTGGAAGCAGGTTATGAGTTTCATAAAAAGAATATTCTTGATGGTAATGATGTAACTGTATTCTTTCACACATGGGAAACAGAAGAAAAATTACATGAAAAGATAATAGAACTCTACAAACCTGTTGATTATATTGTAGAACCAAATCTCAATGTTGATTTTAGTAGATATCCTAACACACCACCACCATCACCTAATTGGAAAGTGAAAGATGGTCGAATGTCAACTCTTGCTCAGTTGCATGGCATTCATTGGTGTATGGCAACTAAAAAACGATGGGAAAGTACCCTCTATGAAAAGTTTGATTGGGTAATTCGTTCACGACCAGATTTTGCTATCAATGCACGAATACCATTTGATGAATTGGACAACAGTAAACTTTACATTCCAAATTGTCGCATGGTACCAACAAGAGATTTTGGTAATGATCAGTTTGCATTCTCTTCTTCTGAGAACATGGACAAGTATGCCAGAGCAGTAGAACATATTGATGAATTCTACGATTCAGGCGTCCAGTATATGTGTGAAGATTTTATGAGTGCCAATTGGAAAAAGTATGGTTTGGTTGGTGAAAATCTAGTGTATTGTGATATCAATCATCCTTTCCCACCAGGGGAATACAATGGCACTCCGCATTCTTTAATTCGGGATGACTATGCCGAATGGTTAAAATAATAAAAGAACTGAAGGGTCATTCAGGAAACAAAATTCATTTATTGCAATCAAATGATAAACTGTATGTACATAAATCTGGTGACGTTAAAAGAAACGTAGAGAGACTGCAACATTTGTTTCGTGAGTTTTATGATGTGCCCTGCATATTAAATACTGATGGTAAAACTTTTATGGACATGGAGTACGTCCATGGTCTTGATATGAAAGAGTATTTGAAAACGAATACCATCAATAAACTTGCTGGGTTCATTGTTGAGACACTTAATAGTTTTGCAAAAAGTTCGGTACTGTATGATTATACTGGTGTATACCATCAAAAGTTAGATTGGGTAGATTCGGTAACTGATCTACCTTTTTCTAAGGATGAGTTGATTACTCGATTACCAAAAGAACTTCCACGGTCACAATATCATGGTGATTTTACCTTAGAGAACTTGATGTTTTCTGAAGATAAGTTTATAATGATAGATGCGGTTACCATTGAATATGATTCCTACATATTTGACATTGCAAAGTTACGGCAAGATTTAGAATGTAAATGGTTCCTAAGAGATGATAGACTTAAACTAGATGTTAAGTTAAAAAATCTACAGGACAAAGTATTAGAGAAATTTTCACTTGCAAAGGATGATTATATTTTGATTCTTATGTTGTTGCGGGTATATCGTCACACACAACCTGGTGATAGCAATCATAAATTTATTATAAAAGAGATTAAAAGATTATGGAAATAATTGTACCTGCAGCAGGAGCATCTACTAGATTCCCTGATATGAAACCAAAGTATTTGTTGTATGATTATGGTCATAAGATGATGATACAAAGAGCATTAGAACCATATGAGGGTCACAACATTACGATTGGTATTCTCAAAGACCACGATGCTCACCATTCTGCGTCTGATTATTTGCTGCACGAATTCAAAGACACAGCAAAAATTTGTATCATCGATAAGATGACCAGAGGTCCTGCCGATACAGTCTATCAGATAATCAAGAATTCAACTATCGATCCTGATGCAGAACTATTGATTAAAGATTGTGATAGTTTCTTTGACCATGAAGTGTCAGAAGGTAATTATGTTTGTGTATCTAATATTGCACAACATGAGGTATTAAAGAAACTATCTTCTAAAAGTTTTGTTATTGCCAATGAACAAGGTATCATTACAGATATCATTGAGAAGAATGTGGTATCAGATACATTCTGCGTTGGTGGTTATAAATTCTCAAGTGTTAGATTGTTCTGTGAAGCATTTGAAGAGTTAGACACACAAAATGAAATATTTGTTTCCGATGTTATTCAACGATGCCTACACAATGGTCATATCTTTACAGAAAAAATGGTAACTAATTATGTTGATGTTGGTACAGCAGCAGATTGGTTTGAATACAACGACAGGCCAGTAATCTTTTGTGATATAGATGGTACACTAATTGAATCACAAGGACGTGTTGGAGGTAAGAGTTTTGACTCACCAATTGTACCAATGCGAAAAACTTTAGATATACTTTTAGAATATCAAAAGAATGGAGCACAGTTTGTATTCACAACAGCAAGACCAAAAGATGTAGAGAGACTGACTTATAGCATGTTAGTATCACTTGGATTTTATAACTTCGAACTGATTATGGGATTACAGAATTCAAGACGTATATTGATTAACGATTTTAACAGCGCAAATCCATATCCTCGTGCTACTGCAATTAATGTAGAGAGAGACAAAGACCAAGTGGCGAATTATCTATGAACACAAATAAAATATTAATTATCGTAACCTCAGCAATAAATGCTGACATGGGTGTAATCAAAAGAACAGATAGATTTCAACAGACCATAAAAGGTTTGATGACGTTGCGAAATCATCTTCCAAATGCCATCATTCTTTTGGCAGATGGATCACCACATAAACTTGAAGTAGAAAAGGTAAAAGCACTTTCAGATTTTGCTAACTATGCTGCTGATTTTTCTACTGATCCACAGATAACCGAATTGGCAATCAATCATCGCAAAAGTGAGGCAGAAAATCTGTTGATACTAAAAACTTTGATGCTTCTACAGCAAGATGAAAGCATGAAAGATGTTATGACTGGTGTTGAACGAATATTCAAAATATCTGCCAGAACTGATTTAACTGATGGATTTGATGTTGAGCAACATATGGTAAAAGGTAAGTATGTGTTCAAGAAACGTATTCCTACTTGGTTGTCAGATTCTCGCAAGGAATTTGCCACTGATTTGCTGATTACCCGCATGTTTTCTTTCTGTCCAACTCTGATGGATGACTACATGAAAATGTGTGAACATAACATTGCCTTGGTTCTTCAGACCAGAATCGACACGGAACATGCCCACTTTGTCAATATAAACAAAGACTTATTGGTGGAATTAGATGAAATCCACTGTACCGGCATCGTTGCTGGCACTGGCACGGTTGAGAATTACTAAATAGAATAAAATGTAACCCTGCTGTAGAGGCGGATAAATGAAATTTAGAGATTTTCTGCGAGAGCAGAAAGAAAAACATGCGGTACTGGCATTCGGACGTATGAATCCGATTACTTCCGGTCACGAAAAATTAGTTCAAAAAGTCAAAGATATTGCCGATTCTGTCGGTGGTTCTTACCACATCGTTCTGTCACACTCACAGGACTCCAAGAAGAATCCTCTTACAGCAGCACAAAAACTCAAACACGCCAAACGTGCATTTCCTGGTACCAATTTTTCTACATCCGATAAAGAGCATCCAACATATTTAAAACAAGCGGAGAAATTACACAAACAGGGTGTAACTCATCTTCATATGGTTGGTGGTTCAGATCGTGCCGAAGATTTTAAAAAGTATCTTCATCAATACAATGGAACACACAAAGGTGCATTGTACAATTTTAAATCCATCAAAGTGCATTCTGCTGGTGAACGTGATCCAGATGCCGAAGGTACAACTGGCATTTCAGCATCTAAGATGCGTGACCATGCTACTAAAGGCAACTTTAAAGAATTTAGAAAAGGTGCACCATCTACAATGTCGGATGAACATGCTAAACACATGTACAACGATGTTCGTAGAGGTATGAATCTCAAGGAAGGAATTGAACTCAGTGAAAATGATTTGAGCAGATTTAGTAAGTATATAATTAAGCCAGTAAAGACTGAACCCAAGATTGTTCGCAAAACAAATCCTGCTGGAAGAACTACCGATCATGTTGAGTATGAAGTTCATGGTACAGTTTCATCTCAAAAAAGAACTTTCAAATCCAAAAAAGACGCTGAAGCATACTATCATACAGTCAAAGAAGAAACACTGACTGAAGGTGTACACGATAAAGCAATATTCAAGGCAGTATTCTTAGCGGGCGGACCAGGTTCTGGTAAAGATTATGTTCTATCAAATACACTTGATGGACATGGTATGATTGAAATCAATTCAGATAAAGCGTTTGAATATTTGCTTGATAAAGAGGGTCTGGATAAAACAATGCCAGACAATGAAGAAGCACAGAGAAATGTAATTCGTAAAAAATCTAAAGATGTTACTGAGATTCGCCATCGCATGGCATTTCAAGGACGAAATGGATTAATAATTAATGGTACGGGCGCTAATCCAAAAGAATACATCGAGATTAAAAAACGCCTTGAGGACTTAGGTTATGACACCACAATGGTCATGGTTAACACTGATGATGAGGTGTCGAGAGCAAGAAACGTAGAACGTGGTCAACGTGGTGGTCGCACAGTGCCAGAAAATATTCGTAAACAAAAATGGGAAGAAGTGCAAGCAGCACGTGCAGAATTTAGTAAAGTATTTCGCAATAGTTATATCGAATTCGATAATTCAGAAGATTTGCGTGAAGCACCACCTGATGTTGTCAAAGCAAAAAAAGGAGAGATGCAGCAGATTTATAAGGAAATTCAAAAGTTTGTTTCTGCACCACCTAAACATGAAAGAGCAAAATTTTGGATTGCCACAGAACTAGGACAAAAAGATACAGCACCAATTAGCAAGACTGCACAACTTCATCCAGCAGCAAAAACAAATGATGAGATGAACACAATGGGCCTTGAGTATTATGGATTTGGTCGCTACGGTAAGAATGGTAAAGTAACACACCGTTCTATCCATGATCGTTTAGTACCTGTAGATAAGATTGCAAAAACTGTTGACACACATAAAAAGAAAATAGAAAAGTCGATGGGTCCTACCGTTAAAGTTAGAACAGATTCTAATCGCCATGATCGTAAAAGAGATGCAAAGAAAAAAGTCAATGAAGCATTTGAGGATTTGTTTGAAGATGAAAAGAAAAAACAAAAACTCATGTCAGATACCAATGGAAAACCAAGAGTGTTTCATTTCCGTATGACAGCAGCAAAAGAAGCACATCGTAACAATGGTATAGTTCACAAAGTGGGTAAATCGTATGTTGTTAAAATTAGAGAGGACTTAAATGAAATATCTTCACCAGATAATAATGCTATTGAAGCAATGTATGGACAAAATATCTCCACCCCCGATGCAAAACAACTCGGTAAAGTTGGAACCAATTTTAGACCAAAAGGAAAACCTGCCCTCGACAAACCTGTCAGTGAATCTTACGGAAACGGAAGTGAAGCCCGTCCAAAAATCACCCTCAACAAAATCAAAGAAAACTGGAGCAAGAAAGTCGAAGAGTCAATCGACAAAGGGATAGAACCAGGCATTTCAATGGCAGGTGCTGGTGAATCACCTGATAGAGATATGGGTGAGAAGTTAGATAAGCAAGGTAAAGCAACGCAAGTTACTTGTAATGGAACTTCTGCTGGAATTTCATGTCCGAAACATGGCGCAAAAAATTGTAGACTTGCTGAACTAACTGGTGATGAAACAGGTGCATCTATTGGTGATCAAAAAGAAGATGAGTTGAAGAAAAGAGGCATATCGTTAATGTCATTTAAAAAGAAAAATTACGTATGAAGGAATTTAATCAATTTGTTAAAGAAGAAAACAAATCCGGTGACTCATCGTTACACGATTGGTTTTCTAAAAGCAAATCATCGGATGGAAAAGCAGGATGGGTTCAACTAGGTGGACGATATGCAGGAAAATCGTGTGCTAGACAACCAGGTCAGACCACAAAACCGAAATGTGGTAGTTCAAAGATGGCAGCAAACATGTCAGACAAAGAAGAAGATGCCGCAGCACGAAGAAAAAGAGCGCAGGACCCTGATCCAAATAGAAAAGGCGCACCAATACATGTTTCGACGGAAGGGAAACGAAAAATGAAAGAAGAAACTTTTGACGAAGCATGTTGGGCAGGCTATGAAAAGAAAGGGATGAAAACCATGTTTGGTAAAAGATATCCCAACTGTGTTAAAAAAGAAAGTATTGACGAATATATTGCCAAGAGTGAATGTCCAGAATGTGGTGGACATATGGTTTCTGAAGATGAACTGACAGAGGAGAAAGATGCCTGTTATCATAAAGTAAAATCACGTTACTCTGTATGGCCTTCTGCCTATGCATCAGGTGCATTGGTCAAGTGCCGTAAAGCAGGTGCTGCCAATTGGGGAAACAAAACAAAAGAAGAAGGAACTCAATTAATACCGTTCAAAGCATTTATTAATGAAGCAGCAAATGCCGCACAACAAGCAGCGATTGCAGTCAATATGAAGAAAAAAGGCATCACGCCTAAAAATGAAGAAATTGAAGAATTAGATGAAGTTGCTGCGTGGCAACGTAAAGAGGGCAAGAACCCTGAAGGTGGATTGAACCAAAAAGGTATCGCATCGTATCGTGCTGAAAATCCTGGTTCAAAACTATCAACTGCGGTAACAACTGAACCAAGTAAACTGAAACCAGGTTCAAAAGCAGCAAACAGACGAAAATCATTTTGTGCTAGAATGGGCGGAATGAAGAAAAGATTAACATCAGCAAAGACTGCGAATGATCCAGATTCACGTATTAATAAATCTTTACGTAAATGGAATTGCTAAAAACAAAAATAGGAGACTTAAATGTCAATTTTCAACGATAAAGCACTGAAAGGTGTAGCAGCAGCAGTAGCAAAGATTATGGATGAAGAACTGAAAGGTAATCAGCATAAAATTGATGCCAACAAAAATGGCAAAGTTGATGCTCATGACTTTAAACTTCTACGTGCCAAGAAAGGCATGAAAGAAGAAGTCAAAAAGAATGAATATCACATTGCAGGTAAACATAAATTTCCTACCAAAGATGAACATGCAGTAACAGTAAAGCACACTGAAAGTGGTCGTGAACATGTTCATAGTGGTAAAGGAAAGTATCTGTCAAAATTGATTAAGTCAAGATATGACATCAATCATCATTTTGAAAGTGTTGAACTTGATGAGGCATTTCCGACAGTGGATGATGCTAAGAAACGTATGAACGCAGGCAAAACTGCGACTGGCTCAGTAACTAAAACTAAAACTGGTTTAGTCCATAAGCGTGATTATAAAGATGATGATGACTCAGAAGATATGCAAAAGAAATCAGGCGGTTACGGTGCTCGCCAGAACACAGGTATGCGTGGTCGAAGTGATGGTACGAAAAAAACTATGAAAGAAGCAAAACTTTCTTTTACCGAAATGCTTCATCTATACAACGAACATGGTATAGAAGTTATTTCTAAGATTGCTCCACAAACAGTAAAGTTTGGTGATACCGAAGTTGAAGTTATCGATGCGAATATTGTAAACGGTGCAGTTGGTATTACTGTTGCTGAAGAAGTGGATAACGAAACATTCACCAAAGAAGTTGAAGCACAGAAAGAAAAGAATGCTGGTCGTGGTAAGAAAGCAGAAGTTGCTAAACCATCCGTACAAGCAGTGAAGCAAGAAGAAGTTGAACAGATTGATGAATTGTCAAAAGATACACTTTCAATGTATGTTAAGAAAGCACATTACTCAGGTGGTATGGCAGACTTCAAGCATGGAAGAATATCCGATAAACGTGGTGACAGCAAAGATAAAATGAAATTATCTAAAATAAGTCGAAATCGTGAAAGAGGTATTAATAAAGCAGTTGATCGTTTGACTAAAAAGGATTAATCGTGGCAACGAAGAAACTTAAAATTAACTTCAAGATGCCAACACCGACTGCTGCTGAGAGGCTTCATGCTCAACAGCAAAAGAACAGGAAGGCCGCTGGTCTTCCTGATCCGTCCGAGTATAAGAAGAAACTTGATTCGATGAAGTCTGAAAATTACGAAGAAGATGGTGGTCCACTTTCGCAAGAGCAGTTGGATGAAATTTCTGCACAACTTAAAGCATCGTATGTATCTGGTGCCAAGAAGCAAATAAAACAATCTATGCCTTTTACTAAAAAGACTGATGAGTATAGAGACATTGCCAAGAACTTCATTGCTAAACGCCAAAAAGGTATTGCTAAAGCAAATGAAGAAGTCGAGCAGTTGGATGAGTATGAATCAAAAGATGGTGTGTATAAGCACACAGCAAAATATGTACCTACAGATAGAAATGAAGTTACATATAGAGAACCTCATACCGCAGGCAGAAAATTAAATAAATCCCGCACAAGTGATGCTGATCGATCCTTAGGTGTAAAATGGGGTAATGGTGCGTTATATAAAGCACAATCGAAGAAAACTTTAATGAATGTGCATAAAGATTTACCTGAAGAAGTCGAGCAGTTGGATGAGATGCCAGAATCAAGTATGAAAACACGTGATGTACATTCTCATCTGAAGAAATCTGGATGGGAATTGGCACGTAGCAAAGGTGGTCATGATGTATACAAACATCCTAAAGCAAAGCATTCTATTCCAGTGCCACGACATAATCAATTGAAAGCACCATTGATTCGTGGCATCATGAAAGCATCAAAAGTTGAAGAGAGTTTCAGAATTGGTGGTATGGCTACTGGTGGTCGTGGAAATATTCATATGTACGATAGAAATCCTGGACCAAAAGATGGTAGTGAATTGGAGAATGTACCATTTCATGCTAAGACAGAAAAACAAAAAAAGTTGCAGAATGCTCTAACCGATTTGGGGAAGAAAATGAAAGAGATACATCCAAAACTAAGAGAAGCAAAAGATTCACAAGAGTATGATTATGAGGGCGACATGGCCAAATCTGATTTGCGTTCAATCATGCATCATGCCAAAGAACTGCATGATATGATTGAAGATACCACAAATCTGGCAGAGTGGTGTCAGTCAAAGATTACTCTTGCGGAAGATTATTTGTCAACTGTTGCCAATTACATGCGTTCAGAAATGAATGAAGAAACGATTGAGGAAGATAAAAACGACTATCAGAGAAAGATTGAGAAAAACAATAAGAATTTTATTGCTGCATCCAAACGTCAGAAGAATCCTCTTACCAATGTTCATACAGCACAAACAAAACAGAAACCTGTGAAAGAAGATGTTGAATTGGACGAAGAAGTAAAAGATGAATACTCACGTAAAGTTGACCAATATTTGAAAAAGAAACATGGCTCAGGTGATTCTAAAAAGAAACTGCCACAAGGTGCAGACTTTGCGGCACAGAGACGTAAAGAAAGACTTGCAAAGAGTGGTCGCATGGATGAAGGTCGTGCATCACAACGTCATCCTTTAGAAGGTCATGAGTATCACAAGAAATCAAATGAAGCATTGGTTCACATTGCCAAAGATGCACATGCTGCTGCTGAAGCAATGAAGAGTCATAACACCGATGCAGAAAACAAATATCGTGACCAAGCAAATGATTCGGCAACTGTACGTCATTTCCGTAAAACAAGTGGTATGCCGGATTGGTACAAAAAGAAATACGGCCATGTTAAGGAAGAAGTTGTACCGAAAGATTCTAAAGATGACCACTTTGCTAAACAATCTCAAAAAATGAGAGATGCTATCAATAATCATTTGCGTAAAGGCCATTCATACGAAAATGCTTCAAAATTGGCTAAACAAAATGTCAAAGAAGAAGTTGAACAGTTGGATGAGAAGAAGAATCTTCCCGGTCTATGGGCAAACATTCGTGCTAAAAAAGCACGTGGTGAATCTCCTGCAAAACCAGGAGAAAAAGATTATCCAGAAGATTTAGAATCCGTAAGAAGTGGTGGTAAAAAATCTGTTAAAGAATCCTATGATATACCATTCAACAAACCATACAAGCAAGACACAGGGACTACCACTGACAAATCTGGTGCTAAACATACGCCGATGTCTAAGGCAAGAAACTTGGCACGACAGGCATTAAGTAGAACCTCAAGTAAAAAGGCAGATACTAAGCAACAGGCACGCAATGCTTTTGATGGTATGTTTGGTGGTGGTAATCCTGCTAATAAACTTGGCA
>Ga0114973_10001259_pt1 | contig 19030 bp, 28 predicted proteins | sample M_140807_MF_Meta_FD_87025 | JGI IMG/M metagenome (GOLD analysis project Ga0114973, IMG submission 87025) | Freshwater microbial communities from Lake Montjoie, Canada to study carbon cycling - M_140807_MF_MetaG | ecosystem: Environmental > Aquatic > Freshwater > Lake | place: Lake Montjoie...
AATTTGACAATAAATGGATTTGGGTGTATAATACATTTATGAAATCAAAAATCTTTATTGTTCAACGTGACAACGACAAGTATTTCAAGCAGAAATTGCCTACATGGCGCAATGGTTTCTGTGAAATAATCCGTAATGTCACTATTGAAAAGGACCCGCATGACATTTACCAAGATGGTGAATGGGGTTATATTACGGTCTATGGCCGTAAGATTTATGTCACACGGGCCGGCACTGAATTTGCATTTGAAATTCGTGGCTAAAAGGTTGACAATAAATGGATTTGGGTATATAATAGAATCTTAAACAGTTAAACAACAGGAGTTAAAAATGTCAGCATTAAAAACATATCTGGTTCGCAAGAACGCTTACGCTACAATCTTTGGTGCTAAAGAACTTACTTTAGACAATGCTACTGACCGTCAAAAGATTGCCGATTCAATCGATAGTGATTTGAGTCCCGAGAATTTGACTTGTGATGGTGAACTGCCCCGTAGTCTGGTTCAGAAACGCTACAAGGAATTGACAATGGCGGCTAAAGAATTGCAAAAGTTGGACCCATCTGTTAAGTTTTACGAATTCGTTTAAGGAGACAATTATGTACGGATTTGCTAACGTATCAAATATGACCAGTCGTCAGATCCAACGCATGGGTCACAGTGATGACATTACTCCATATCGTGCAAGAACCAATACTAAAAAAGTTGTGTTGAACTTTAATGCCGATGATGTATGGAGTGCGGCTTGTCAGGCACAACGCACAAATGGTCAGTATATTAAACTAAGTGTATTGACCGAGTCCGACAAAGGCCAAAACAAACTATCCAATCGTCAGATTGTTGAAAGTTTGTTGGTTGATACTACATTGATTACCGATGAGTCTAGGGAAGAAGGTAAAAAGGTTCGTGCTTTTTATCAGGCATTTACTTTTAAAATACTGCAAGGTAAACAATTAAATGAGTTTGATAACAATGCTATGTTGATTGCCAATCGTGATGTTATCACTGGGACATATGATATGGCTGTGATTGCAAGTTTGCCAAGTTGTTATGAGCGTGGTGTAAAACGTCAAACAGTAGACCAGCGTGTTAACTTTTCTACTGGTGGTTTTATTGGTCAAGTTGGTAATAAAGTTTCAACAAGTATTGAAGTATTGAGATCGGTATTTTCACATACTTACAATGTGAATTTTATTACCGGTATTACAAGTGATGACCAAGTAGTGTTCTTTGCTTACAAGAGTGACTTGGCAGTTGGTAAGATGTATGACATTTATGGTACTGTTAAGGGTTACAGAGACAATAGTACCCAACTTAATCGTGTAAAGGTAATTGCGTGAATACAGAATTGATTCAAAAGTTAAAGGCACAATGTATCGTCCGTGAACTACGTGGTACTAATGCGTTTGACAATTATATGGTTGATCGGTTCGATAGTGAGAAGTTTGCAGAACTGATTGTACGTGAGTGTGACCGTTATGCCCGTAGTGTGTGGGAACATGGTCCGTTATTGGGTAGAGATTTACTTATACATTTTGGAATGGTGGAGTTGAATGATGAATAAAGATATCGAAAAACTTTTTAAAGAAGCCAAAGGTTATGTTGAAGTAGACGGTGAAGGTAATCGTTCTACATATACATATGATTTTGATCCTGACGCTTTTGCTAGTTTGATTGTAGAAAAGTGTATTCAAACATTAGTCAATCATGGCTATACAGATGCGGCAACTGTTTTAAAAACAGAGTTTGCTGAAGATTGGCAAAAATTAGAATTTCCGGAGATTTGAAAATGATAAATTTATTAGTAGGTTTTGTTCTAGGTATTGTTGTATCTACAGTTGGCTTTAGTGGTATCGCTAAAATGGCTGATAGAAGTATAGACAAGGTTAAAGAAGTGACCATTGAACAAACAAAGTGAAATATAAACGTAAAAAAGTGGAGGATATTATGGGACTAGATATGTATGCTTATGTTGCCAATCGTAAAGGTCAACAAAGTGAATATTATGAAACTGCCGAGTTTGATAAGACAGTTAACGAATTTGTAAGTACAACTGTTACTAAGCCATACGAAATTGCTTATTGGCGTAAGCATCCTAACTTGCATGGTTGGATGGAACGTCTTTGGCGAAGCAAGGGTATGCCCGGCACAGGCAATAGTGACGCTACATTTAATGGCATTGAGTTAGAACTAAATTGGGATGACTTAGATGAACTTGAACGAGCGATTCGGCATAGTCAACTTCCAGATACTGAAGGTTTCTTTTTCGGTAATCCTGCAGACAGTCACTACTATGAACAAGACCTTGAGTTTGTAAACAATGCTAAGGCAGAAGTGTTCTTAGGATTAAAAGTTTTTTATAACAGTAGCTGGTAATGTATATCACAAACAAATATCAGTCAGTGAAGTTACCATATAGCCCTGAGATGTTAGAGTGGTTATTGGTAACTTACCCAAATTCTAAATACTACATTGTAGAAGGAAAATAATATGTCAGCAAGTTGGATTAATAAACTAAACGAAAGTGATAGCCGCCTGCACAAGGAAGATGTTGTCAAACAAGCATTAGAGGCAAGTGTCCTAGGTAGCACAAACGCTATCAATTTCTTGTCTTTTGTAAAGGCATGTTATAATCCTTATGTGACATTTGGTGTTCGTCAAGTACCAGACACAGTAGGTATTACCGATGCAGAAAATCCTTGGGAAGAGTTTAATGAGTTGATGCTACAACTTAGCCAACGTAGATTGACAGGTCATGCCGCACGTGATGCTATTCAAATTACGGCTGAACGATTTGATAGTGAAGAATGGAATACATTCTTAGCACCTGTATTGCGTAGAGATTTACGTGCAGGTATTAGTGATAAAACAATCAACAAGATTTGTAAGAAAACAGATTACGAGATTCCTATCTTTGGTTGTCAACTTGCTACTAACAGTGAAGGTCGTCCTGAGATGAAAGGTATCAAACGCCTTGAGCCTAAGCTTGATGGTGTACGTGTATTACTAATGGTTATCCCAAGTGACTTTGGTGATGTTACTACTATTTGTTTCAGCCGCAACGGCAAACAGTTTGACAACTTTGGTCACATTGAAGAACAGGTGCGTAATAACTGGATTAAGATTGCTAGAGGACATCAGAACGCATTGATTAATGGATTCGTATTAGACGGTGAAGTGATTGGTAATACATTCCAAGAACTAATGCGACAGGCACGTAGGAAAGACAATGTGCAGGCTGACGATAGTGTGTTCAATATCTTTGACATTATTCCATTAAGTGATTTCCGTGAAGGACATTGGAATGCTCAACTGCACAAACGTATCAATATACTTGAACATATTCGGCACGTAGTTGACACTATGCCCAATGTTGAACTATTACCGCACATTATGGTTGATTTAGATACAGCCGCCGGTAAGGATCAACTTGAACGTTATGCTAAGGACAATGTGAACGCAGGGTTTGAAGGCATTATGATTAAAGAAATGGAAGCTCCTTATGTCTGTAAACGTAGTACAGACTGGATGAAATGGAAGCCAACGTTAACTGTAGACTTGGAGGTCGTAGGTGTTGAAGAAGGTACTGGTAGAAATTTGGGAAGACTTGGAGCATTGGTTTGTCATGGAGTTGACGACGGGAAAGAAATTACAGTCAATGTGGGTAGTGGCTTTAGTGATGTTGATAGAGATGACTATTGGACTAACCGTAATTTGGTCATTGGTCGCACTTGTGAAGTCTTATGTGATGTGATTACACAAAATCAAGATGGAACATATAGTTTGCGTTTCCCCAGATTTGTTCGTTTCCGTGACGACAAGTGATATAATTAAATATAGGAGAATAATATGGTAACAGTCGTAAAACATGAATGGCATCAACACGATAGACAATATGCTATTGAAATTGATGAAGCACTATTAAGTGAAATCTATCCTGACTTAGATGAGGATGAGATTAAACAAAAACTTGCAGATATTGAATCTGGTGAAATTGACTATGAAGAAGTACTTGACGATGCCAACGAAAATGATGTTGACATTGAATGGGAATTTCAATATGATGACTGTTGGACTGACCGCAAAGGTGGTTACGAAGTTACATATGAATTAGGTGATGAATCTAGTTGGCATGTTGAACCCGAACCACCAAAACCCACGCACAAATGTAGTAATTGTAAATGGGTTGGTCAAAGTTATGATGCTGAAACATCTTGGGTATATAAAGGTGGCAAACAACTAGATGAAGCTGTTAAGATTTGTCCAATGTGTGATAGCAATCTTGTCTTAACAGAAGCCGGAGTTAAAGAAGAACAAGAAAAAGCAGAACGTGAAGCACGTTGGGCTAAAGAAGCCCTTGATGAAGAGGAAGAAGAACATGTAGATACTGCTGAGTTAGAAGCAGGATTAGAAGAACTCAAACTGGAGTTTGAAAAATTAATAGTGGATACTCCTACTACACAATGGCCCACTCCAGATAGTAATTTTGTAGAAACTGCTAAATGGCCTTTTGAGAATCTTGTACTTGAGGATGATGATTCATTGAAAGAAAGTTATCCCGAAGATACTTATACGATTCGTATCTGGGGACGCACACGTGAGATTGGCGTACATAAGATTAAAAAACAACAATATGATTATTGGAGTGATGAAGAACACGAAGATGATTTGAGTGATGCTCTTAACGAGAACTATGATTACGATGAGAACAAGACTCCTAAAGCGGCACGATTTGATTTGCCTTACTATGAGTATCAAGGTAAACATTCGTTCTGGGGCTTTGACCAAGACGATACTCACATGACTATTGAGAATAGCGAAGGTGAGACAATCTATGAAGGTGACTTAGAATCATTCTTTAGTGACGCACATGGTGAAGAAGATAGCCGTTGGGAAACATCAGAAGAACTTGAAGAACTCTATCCAGAACATTTAGGTAAGGGTTATTGGTTGATGTGGACACAAGGTGGTAAAGGTTCTTGCATTCAAACAAGTATTGAGGGCGTATTCGAACCCAAGAAACTGAAAGTATTCAACTGGGATATTCAAGGCACAAGCGTAGTCACACGATTAGTATATGATGGTGAAGAACTTGGTGATGAAGGTATGGATAGTGAACATGAAAACTGGCGAGGTCAGTGGTCACAGTTTGATGTGTATCATAATGCAAAATGATTCCACCAGAACTAGAAAAGCTAGTTGGTAAATCTTTTGTATTTGAAGATGGTGCTACAATCACTGTCACACAAATTAAATTACGTGATGAAGGGATATACTGGGTCACTTACATGACTAAAACAGGGCCTGGTATACCTGTCAGATATGTAATAGGGGTAGAGGAATTTATCAACACTTATGGCTACCTATTTAAAGACTAAATATTAGATGCGCTTAAAATTTCTATCATTCTCAAATCTTACACTATTGGTTGCTCTTGCACTTAGCTCAGTTGCAGCCTGGTATAGTATCATTGGATTAACCGCCATCTTTGCAGGTGCGGTTATTCCTGTTATCATCATGGGCGGTATCCTTGAAATAGGAAAGATCACCACAACTGTTTGGCTACGTAAGTACTGGAATCGATGTGGTTTCTTACTTAAACTATATCTTGTACCTGCTGTTATTGCACTTGCACTATTAACAAGCATGGGTATCTTTGGCTTCTTAAGCAAAGCACACATGGAACAAGGTATTACCTCAGGTGATGTGCAATCTAAGATTGCATTATACGATGAGAAGATTAAAACTTCAAAGGAAAACATAGATGTTAATCGCAAAGCTCTCAAACAAATGGATGAGGCAGTGGACCAAATTATGGGTCGAAGTACAACAGAAACGGGTGCAGATAAGGCCGTGGCTGTACGTAGGGGTCAACAAAAGGAACGTGGGCGTCTCCTTGTTGAGATTGAAGCCGAACAGAAAAAAATTACAAAACTTAATGAAGAACGAGCCCCTATTGCTGCCGAGGTACGCAAGGTTGAGGCAGAAGTCGGTCCGATAAAATACATTGCCGCATTGATATACGGTGACAATGCTGATACCAATATGTTAGAGGCATCAGTACGTTGGGTTATTATTTTACTTGTTATTGTATTTGATCCACTAGCTATTGCATTAGTGCTTGCCGCTAATGCAAGTAAAGAATGGGATGAAGAAGATGAGGAGGGTGACAGCCCTCTAGGGACCGAAACAGCGGCGACACCCACTGTCACAGAATCTGCATATGAACCTGATGATGGCCCATTAACAGACGAACAAATTGTGCAAATTAAAGAATCGGTTAATGAACCAATCAACTGTTATATGTGTGGTACTGAGTTAACGAATGCTCCCGGTATAGGTTTATTCTGTCCAAATAAAACATGTGATGTTAAAGACGATATTTTAAAAGAAGAACCAATACTAAAACAACATCCATATTTAAATGAACCCTTTGCTCATTTTGAGAATACTAAGCCAATGGTTGCTAAAAAAGAACCTGATGTTGAACCCACTGCAGATCAGGATCATACTATGCAAGTAAAACAGGATTTACCATTTAAAGAATTACCGGGTGGGTATGTTGCATATGAGGGTAAACATATGCAACGAGAAGCATTATTCAGTATGCACCCAGAATTTCTAAAAATTGCAGTAGATTCGGGTAAACAGATTACCAGTGGATTTGGTCCAAGGTTTCCTGATTCCTCAGAAAAAGGTGATGTATTCACCCGTGTAGATGTATTGCCAAATAAAGTTTACAAATTTGATGGACAAAATTGGATTGAAATTGCCAAAACTTCTAGCAATACATACTTGTATAATACCAAATACATTGATTACCTAATTGATATGATTGCAAAGGGTGAGTATGACCCAGAATTGTTGTCAGACAATGAGCGTTATCAAATTGAAGATTACATCAAGATTCAAAAGGGTACCCAAAGTAGTTGACGTTTAGTTAAAAGTAGTGTATAATAAACACATCTTTAACTAAACCGGAGTATATATGAAACTCAAACTTTTAGCGTTGTCTTGCTTAATTCTTGCAGGCTGTGCTAGTAACAACAAAGGCGAAATCCCCACAATCGCTTCACAAACCTTTAATACAAAAGTTCCAGGTGAACGTATTAAAATTGATAAATCTTGTGGTTGGATTCAGCGTAACAAATGTACCATCGAAAGTATCGAAGCAATTGGTATTCAGCCATCTGTCGGTGCGACACGATTATTACAAAAATCAACTACATTGATGGCTTGCGATAATGCTAAGGCTAATATTGTAAGTTATGTGTTTGGTAATAATGTAAATGAGAGCCGCTCATCACGTACAAAGAATAAACAAAACGAAAATCAAAAAGATCGGATCAAATCTAAAACAGAAATTGGTCAAGATGTTGATATGTCCTCAGATGACAATGAAAAGGATACGAACTATAGTATCCGTGAATCATTGATTGATTCTGATATTGAAACTATACGTACAATCACTACGACAGCACAAGGTCGTTTGGTTGGATTTAGTATCAAAGAAACAAATATACTTGATAGTAAAACAATTTCCTGTACTATTGTTTGGAATAAAAATGATAGTCAAGATTTAAAGAAAGTTCGTAGTCTTATCTCCGGAACATAATGAAAAAACTTCTATCAGGATTGTTATGTCTGGTAGCTCCATTCGCCAATGCACTACAGGTTAGTGGTGAAGGGTCTACCATTGAAGAGGCTAAACAAAATGCTTTTAGAACGGCAATTGAATTTGCAGCCGGTTCTGTTGTAACCAGTGAACGTGAATCTGTTAACTATAAACTAGTTAAAGATGAAATTTTAGTTTATAGTGCAGGTTACATAACTGATTATAAAATCATTAATACAATTAAATCAGGAAATCAAGTACGTATCATTGTTGATGTGCAAGTATCCTCAAATAAATTGTCTGATAGAATATTAGGTGTGGGTAAAGAACCTAAGAACTTTGATACTGATAAGCATCATAGTCAATATCAAACATATCTACAAGGGAAAAATAACGGGGATAGATTGTTAAATCAAGTATTGAATGACTATCCTAAAAAAGCATTCAATGTTACTCAAGGTGTTCATCAATTTAAAATAGACAATTATCGTAATGGTATCATTGAAATTCCTCTAGAATTGAAATGGAACTATAACTACATTGTTTCATTCAATGAAGCACTAAAGATACTAGAGGATGGTAGCAATGGATTGTTAACACCTAGTCCGGGTAATATTGCTGTAATGGCAAAGGATCCTAAGGATTGGATTCTTGGTAAGAAAAATCAATATAAGTTTAACGACATGGTTATTCCATCAACTATTAGAGACAAAATGCAAAGAAATAAACCTAACATTTTGTTAACTATTAAAGATTTTAACAATACTATAACGTTTAAGCAATGTTATGTGCCAGATTCTGTTGTAGGTAAGAAGCCAGCCTTTTATGATTTGGGCACTACGTTGGTAGTATACGGAAATCAAACAGAAAAAAACTTAATAGAACTAAGGTTAACCAATATGGAAGAGGCAATCAAGCATATTCATAACATTGAGTTAACAATAGTAGATGACAATAATTGTCCATAAAAATCATTCTAATAATAAATTGTAGATAAGTATTAATATGTCAACAGAAAATAAACTCAACCGTTGTTCCTTTTGTGATAACCACAAAGATAATGTAAAAAAATTGATTGTCAGTGAGGAAGTAGCTATCTGTAGTGATTGCGTAGAGCTATGCAATACATTGATGGTAGATGATGAGAACAAAAGTGATCTTGTAATTGAAGATTCAGTATCGTATGATCCAGAATCTATCAAAGACTTTCTTGATACTCATGTAGTTGGTCAACACAATGCTAAAAAAGTATTAAGTGTGGCTATTGCTAATCACTATAAACGTATTAATCATCCACCAAAAGATTTAGAAATTTCTAAGGGTAATGTATTACTAGTAGGACCAACTGGTTCAGGTAAAACGTTACTTGCCAAAACAGTTGCCAAATATCTTAAAGTGCCCTTCATTGTAGCAGATGCAACAAGTATCACAGAAGCAGGATATGTAGGTGATGATGTTGAATCAATGATTAGTATGCTACTCAATGCCGCAGGTGGTGATGTTAAACTAGCCGAACGTGGTATCGTGTTCATTGATGAGATTGACAAGATTGCCCGTAAAGGTGAGAGTGCTAATATTACACGTGATGTGTCAGGTGAGGGTGTTCAACAAGCCTTGCTTAAACTGGTTGAAGGTACTGTATGTCGTATTCCAGCTGGTGGTGGACGTAAACATCCCGGTGGTGATATGATTGAAATTAATACAAAGAATATCTTGTTCATTGCGGGCGGTGCGTTTGTTGGATTAAAAGGTATTGTTAGCAATCGTGAAAACGGTACGAGTATTGGGTTTGGTGCTCAAATCAAAAACGCTAACACTGATGGTAATTTGAGTAATGTCAGCCCAGATGACTTAGTTAAGTTTGGTATGATTCCTGAGTTCATTGGTCGTTTTACTACTACAGTAAATGTAGAAGATTTGACAAAAGATGAGTTAATCACAGTATTGACTGGGATCAAAAATAACTATATTGACCAATACAAATACCTGTTAAGCTTGGACAACATTGACTTAAATTTTACAACAGATGCATTAGACCAATTAGCAGAGAATACATTGTCACTTAAGACAGGGGCACGTGGATTACATACTGAAATTGAAAGAGTATTGATGCCACATATGTTCTACACTAAGAAATACCGTGATAATAATGTAGTAAACATAAATATAGATAGAAAACAAATTTTGGAGCCAACAGTTATAGTATGAGAGGTAGAAAGGTTTTAGTTCAAGACGGAAACGTAGACAAAGCATTGCGAAAATTTAAAAAAGTTATCGCAGACTATGGCACCTTACAAGAGGTACGTGACCGTCAAGAATATGTAAAACCTACTATCAAACGTAAATTAGCAAAAAGTCAAGCTAAACGTAGGTGGCAGAAATTTTTAAGAGACCAAAGTCTTCCCAAGAAAGACTTTTAATAGTAGAATTTTTTACATATTATTAATATGATAAATATATATTCAGATGCCGATTATCGGGTCTGAAATTAGAATCTTGCTTTATAAAGGAGAAAAAATGAGCAAAGTAATCGGTATCGACCTCGGTACTACAAATTCATGTGTAGCCGTTATTGAAAACTGAATCCCCAAAATAATTGAAAATAGTGAAGGTGCAAGAACTACACCCTCAATCGTTGCCTATGCCAATGATGAGATTCTAGTAGGTGCTAGTGCCAAACGTCAATCAGTTACAAATCCAAAGAATACCATCTATGCTGCCAAGCGATTGATTGGACGTAAGTTCACTGAACAAGCCGTTCAAAAAGATATTGACTTGATGCCATACAAAATTGTTAAGGCAGACAACGGTGATGCATGGGTTGAGTCTAATGGGCAAAAATTAGCACCTCCACAAATCAGTGCTGAAGTACTACGTAAGATGAAAAAGACTGCTGAAGATTATTTGGGTGCAGAAGTAACTAAGGCAGTTATTACAGTTCCAGCTTACTTCAATGATAGTCAACGTCAAGCTACTAAAGATGCCGGACGTATCGCAGGTCTTGAAGTATTGCGTATTATCAACGAACCTACAGCAGCCGCACTAGCATATGGTGTAGATAAGAAAGATAAAACGGATCGTAAGATTGCTGTTTATGACTTAGGTGGTGGTACATTTGACGTATCAATCATTGAATTAGCTGACGTTGAGGGTGAAACACAAATTGAAGTATTATCAACAAATGGTGATACGTTCTTAGGTGGTGAAGACTTTGACCAACGCATCATGGATTATTTGGTTGAAGAGTTTAAGAAAGACAATGGCATTGATTTAACTAAAGATGTATTAGCATTGCAACGTATGAAAGATGCGGCAGAGAAAGCAAAGATTGAGTTAAGTAGTAGTGCCCAAACAGATGTTAACTTACCATATATCACGGCCGATGCTAGTGGCCCTAAACATTTAAATGTTAAGTTAAGTCGTGCTAAGTTAGAATTGTTAGTTGATGAATTGATTCAACGTAGTATTCAACCTTGCAAACAAGCTATTCAAGACGCTGGTGTTTCAGTATCGGACATTGACGAAGTTATCCTTGTTGGTGGTATGACACGTATGCCTAAAGTACAAGAAACAGTTGAAAAGTTGTTTGGTCAGACTCCACGTAAAGATGTTAATCCAGATGAAGCAGTGGCAGCAGGTGCGGCACTTCAAGGCAGTGTATTAGCCGGTGAACGCACTGATGTATTATTATTAGATGTGACTCCATTAAGTTTGGGTATTGAAACATCCGGTGGTGTGTTTACTAAGTTGATTAAGAAAAATACAACTATCCCAACTAAACATTCACAAGTGTTTAGTACAGCGGAAGACAATCAACCTGCAGTAACTATTAAGGTTGCACAAGGTGAACGTGATTTGTTTACATACAATAAGATATTAGGAGAGTTTAATTTAGAGGGTATTCCTCCATCAATGCGCGGTGTCCCTCAAATTGAAGTTACATTAGATATTGATGCCAATGGTATTCTTAATGTAAGTGCTAAAGACAAAGGCACTGGCAAAGAAAATAAGATTACTATCAAATCTGATTCAGGATTGACCGAAAGCGAAATTCAACAAATGGTTAATGATGCTGAAGCAAATGCTGATTCTGATGCAAAACAAGTTAAATTCATTCAAGCAAAAAACAACGGTGAATCAACATTAAACAGTTTCCGTAAAGATTATGAAAAGTACGGAGATAGTGTTACAGCAGAAGAAAAAGAAAAAGCTTCCAATGCTATTGATGCATTAGAGGTTGCATTAGCTGGAACTGACGTAGAAGAAATTGAAAACAAAATCAAAGACTTATACGAAGCAATTAGTCCTATCACAAAAATCAAATATGATGAGGAACAAAAAGCCAAAGAAGCTACAGAAGCAAAGAGTGCTGATGATAATGTAGTTGATGCGGAAGTAAAAGAATCTAATTAAATTAGATAAAAAAATCGGGTGCCGCATTCTGCGGGCCCGATAGTCATAAACTTGCTTATTAGGAGAAAAAACATGACAACAAAAACATTAACCCTTCGTGCTATAGATATTCCATCTATACACAAATTTGGAATCGGATTCGATTCTATGTTAGACGAATTAATGCGTTTAACAGCTGGACAAACTAACACTAACTATCCACCACACAACGTAATTAAAACAGGTGAGGAAACTGTAACTATTGAAATTGCAGTAGCTGGATTCGGAGAAGATGAATTAGATGTTAAATTAGATAATAATGCACTAATCGTCTCTGGATCTAGGGTACGTGAGGAAGTTATTAATTATGAATATTTACATCGAGGTTTGAGCAGTAGAGATTTTACACAGACATTTCCTTTAGCTGAACATGTAGAGGTAATACATGCTGACGTAAAGAATGGAATTCTTTCTATCTTTTTAGAACGTAAAGTTCCCGAAGAGAAGAAGCCGAAATCTATTGCAATAACTTACACTAAGTAATATAATAAATTTTACATAAATAAATGTGCGGGGTAACACTCGCACATATAACTAACTTAACACTATGTCCAAAACAGATATTAAAATTAAAATCAGTCCCAATATTAATCTTGCTGAACCACCACTCTATAGAGTCATTTATATGAATGATGAAGTTACTAGTATGAATTTTGTGGTCAATAGTTTAATCGGATATTTTAATTATAATCAAGATACCGCTACATCATTGACAGAAAATATTCATGCACAGGGTAGTGCTATAGTTGCGGTATTACCATATGAGATTGCAGAACAGCGCGGAATCGAAGTTACGCTTGATGCACGTAGTCAGGGATTTCCACTACAGGTTAAAGTGGAAGCTGACACTAATTAAACTTCTACGTTAACTCTTTTAGGCCAATAAGGGTTTTTATCATAGCATGAATTATTGATATAATTTATGTTATTGATAGTAGTTTCAACATTTTTGTTATAACTACCATAAACCCAAGTAACTACTTTATTTTCTGAGTCCTGCCCTAATACTTGCATCATTGGAATTTGAACATCAAGATCAGGCGGATCTTCTTTAAAGAATAACTCAGGACTAGGTGAACTATGTGTAACTACAATTATCTTTTTAACGTCTAGATGTAGTTGTAATCTTTCTAAACTAGCACCTAGATAAGTTACATCTTCTACCTGTTGTGAATGCAGATGTAGTTTCTCTAAAGAGTCAGTCAAATCATTTTTATTACCGTACCATCCATTTGCTCCTAGAACGGCAACACCATTGATGATAACTACATATCTATATAGACATGCTACTTTTTTCAACGGTCTACATAGTTCTACTATTTCTCTGTATCTGTTTTTTATAAGATGCATTGAATCGTGTTCTAGCGATCCAGGCATATAAAAGATACCCTGATAGAATTTTGATAGATGAACCAGGGTTTGATGTACTACTCGCAAATCATTGCTAATATTTCCTGCTATAATTAGGTATAGGCTTGTTGCCTTATCTTCCCAGTCAAAGCTATCTTCGGCGTCCAGATTAAGGTCGCTAATAACATCAAACCCTATATTCATTAAGCTTTTGGTGCTTTTGGCTTAGCTGGAGCTTTTGGCTTAGCTGGAGCTTTCTCCGTCGTTGCTTTTGGCTTAGCTGGTGCCTTAGCTTTTGCAGGTGCTTTAGTTGATGCGGCTATTGACGCTTCTGTTCCAACCGGGATAAGTGGAATTGGTGTAGTGGCAGCCGGTTCCGGTACTTTATACGGGGCAGTTGTATTGGCTGGTTCTGACTCGACTGGTTTAGCTTTAACGCCAAATAAACTCTTTAAAAAATCTAACATTTCTGTCTCCTAAACATATATTTAATCGGAGAGGTAAACCGTATATTTTTTCCGTAATATGAGTATTATTATGGACAATATAGTATCATAAATACATTATGTTCAAAAAAGTTAATATTGCCGAACTTATGCGTGAGGAGTTACCTCCCATAGCATATCAAAAACGTCTTTGTTACAGGACCAACCGTGACGAAGTGATAGGGCTTTATAAAATGCTCAATAAAACAATATTCAATAACAAGCTTATTATGCCTGAAATTGAAGTTATGCCCCGTTGTAGAAAATACTGGGGAATGTGTTACGGTTCATTAGAAATGCCTACTAAGACTAAGAGCTACTGTAAAATAAGAGTAATGGACAAGTGGTATTGTAAGCAGTGGCTTATCACAGTATTAGCACACGAAATGTGCCATCAATATCAATGGGATATTCAAGGAATGGAGAGACTTATACGAGGTAAAGAACCTCTAATGAGTCATGGTCCTAGCTTCTTTGTGTTTAAGGACAAACTAAAGAAGCACGGGATTTCATTAAAGGGCGCACACAGTAAGCGTAAGTGGTTTAGATATCAAAACTTGTTTAAAGCATAAATACTCATTATGCGTGATTTATTAACATTACTTGAAAACTTAGCTATGGCTGAGGCAGCAAAGAAGGATCCTAACGCTCCTTCAACATTATTTGCTAATGGATTAACCCCTACTCAAATCAACAAAGAACCAGCAAGATGGAATTTGTTAATCAATAAAATAAAAACTAATAAACCATTTGTTGACAATTATACCGGTGAAGATGTATACATCAAAACAAGTGAAATCAATCGTCTTACCCAACTTAAAGATGACGGTAACTTTAAGGGAGAGAAGGTTACTATCATAACTAAAGATGGTAGAGAAATCCCAATGTCGCAGTTAGCTAAGAATGAAGAATTTGGTGGTAGTACAAAAGAATCTGTTTTATTAAAACCATCATTGATTAAAATCACAGACAGAAATATTCCAGCATCAGACTTATACGAAACTATTGAGAACAACCAAGTATTAGCAAGCACCGAGTATGGACAAGTAGTTCAACAACTTGCCACTTACATTGTGTCAGGTGAATATGTTCAACTACCTGAAAACTATGTAACAAAAGAAAAAGAAAAAGAACGTAAGGCTATTGTTGATTATGCCGGTGAATACTTAGGTGTACTAGCATTACTATATGACCGTAGTCGCTTCCCAAGAAAACGTCAGTTCCAAGAATGGCTAGGCGGTGATATGGGTTCATTAGTATTAAACTTTCCAAGTGCGGCTAACAACAACATTGCTGATAGTTATGCTACTATTACTAATCCAGGAACAAGTCATAGCTTGAACATTTCAAGTAAAGGTACTGGTGGTGGAGCCGCCCCTGCTGTATCTGGCTTAAAGGTTAGTGAAGATATTAAACGTAATCCTAAACTAAGAAACGCAGTAAAGCTTATTGAGTTATGTCAAGCAGGCAAAGATGTAACCGGGCCAAGTACTATCGTTCAAGCATTTAAGATTATGGATTTCTTGTACCAAGTAAATCCTAATAGTATCCCTAAAGTATGGCACAAGTTCTTGCCGTTTTCAGTCAAGGCTCCAAAGATATTACAGCAAAGTATTGATAGCATAAACAATGGCTCTGGATTACCAGCATCATATCGACCATTACTTGCAACTGTTAACAGTGAGGCTGCAACGGATGGTGGTAAGTTAGTATATCTAATCAAAAAAACAATATCACGTGCGGTGAATGAAGATAATGCGATACCTGAATTTGCCGATACTATCTTACAAGTTTTAGAGATGAACTTCATTCAACAATATACTGATTATCATAGTAACGGTGAATTAACCTTTGCAACCCAATGGCCATCTAAGCTAGAAGGTGTCGTTACATTAGAAAACAAATCTAGTGCTAAAGAACCAAGTAGTGCAGGATTCAGTTTTAAATTGGGTAGAAATGCACAAGACTATGATGATCCAGGTCCAGATGGTGCTACAGGTGATGTAGTTCAACCAGATGAATATGGTGATGATGTAAGAGTTGCGGCGGCTGACATTGTTGATCCAAAACGTAGGAAAGAACCTAAAACAGTTAAACCTGAACCATCCGATGATCTCGGAGTTGGTCGCAAGAAACGTAAATAATTACCGAAAACATTTGACATTATCATAAACAATTGTTATAATAGTAGAAATATTTTTATAAAGGAAGTTTATGAGTCTAGTCCCAATCGTTATTGAACAAACCGCTAAAGGTGAGCGTAGTTATGATATCTACAGCCGTCTATTGCGTGACCGTGTTATTTTGCTTGAGGGTGAAGTACACGACCAAATGGCAAATCTTATTGTTGCCCAACTATTATTCTTAGAATCAGAGGGTGAGAAAGATATCTCAATGTACATCAATAGCCCAGGCGGTTCAGTCACAGCCGGTATGGCAATTTATGATTGTATGCAATTCATTAAGCCTGATGTACAAACAATCGTTATGGGTCAAGCTTGTTCGATGGGCAGTTTGTTAGCACAAGCAGGAGCTAAAGATAAACGCTTTATGTTACCAAGCGCACGACATATGATTCATCAACCAAGTGGTGGCGCACGTGGTCAAGCAACTGACATGTTGATTCAAGTAGAAGAAATTCTAGCAATGAAAAAGAACCTTACTGAAATCTATGTCAAACATAACAGTGCAGGTAAAACATTTGAACAGCTTACACAAGATATGGAACGTGATAACTTTATGTCAGCGAAACAAGCATTAGAGTATGGCTTGATTGATAAGATTATTGAAAAACGTGAATGATTGTTTTTACTCCAGTACCAATTTGTGAACATGATGATATCTTGGGGGTAGATTTTAATACAAAGTTTGCCACTGAGATGCACTCATACTATGTACCCTTTGTTGCAAAGAACCGTGATATCCAAGTAGCAAAAGAAACTTGGGAATATGCAGTGGCAGATAGCATCATAGATGCTAAATGGTGTGGTGCTGGACATAACGTAGTTGATGTTAAGACTCCTATTATAGACATAGATGTTAAGGGTATAAGCACCAATGATATGGAGAAGTATAAATTAACTACTGAGGCAAGTTTTTTACAAAATAATAAACAAAAGAATGATGGGTTTGCTGAATTATTCGAGCATAAAAAATATAATTCTCTTAAAAAAATGTTTGTTGATCCATTGGCTACAAAAATCAAAGGAACAAATAACTTACATTTATTAGGAATTATTAGAGAAAAAGATAAACGTAAAGTATATTATTGTTTATTAGCAATAACATCTCTTGCAATGTCAGAAGAAGATTTTATTTCAAAAATGAAAGTAGAAGGTACACGTAGCGTTTCTATTCCATTGATTGATGAAAAATACGGTAAGACTTATATTTACATACCCAAACGTAGGCTTGAATTAAGATTAGATTGTATTGGTTTAGCCCCTTTTTTAGTTTACTCACACACTTATTGAATAAAATACGCCCCCGGAAACGGGTCTTTTTTACGGTTACCAAAATTTGACAATAAATGGTTTTGGGTATATAATAGAGTCTTAGTAAGTTAATTAAAGGAGTTTTTATGACAGTTGATTTTCGTGCTTCTATCGTCAATGCTGTTAACCGTGATATGCAACAAAAACGTGAAATTCGTATGTATGGTTGCACAGAAGCCCAAATGCGTGAAGCTGTAGAACAAAGTATTACTTTTCGTCATTCAGGTCCTGCTATGATGGCCGCTAGCCTCATGTCTGACGCCCAAGAAATGATTAACACCGAATACGGTGACATTGACTATATGCGTGCCGAAGACGCCCGTCAATGTCTGAACCGTGCTAAGTGGATATTGTTTGAGTTTTGCGATAAACGCTAAAACTTGACAATAAATGGATTTGGGTATATAATAGAATCTTAGACAGTCAACTAAAGGACACGAATGAAACAAGTTACAGCAATCAAAGTTATTCAAAAAGACGCAGAATTTTTGGGTATGACTTTTCTGTCAATGATTAAATTCATTGAAACTAACCCGTTAGCACAAACTGCTAAGACTTTGGAAGCTTTCAAGGTTCTTAACCCAGGATTCGTTTTCCCCAAGAAAACAGTTAAAAATCTGATGACCGGCAAGGAAATTCAAATTGATGCTGATACCCCACACTGTTGTAATCCTGCAACAGAGACTTACTGGTCGATGTAAAAATTTGACAATAAATGGGTTTGGGTATATAATAGAGTCTTATTCAGTCAAAAGGAAACAAAATGTTGTTAGTTAACAAATCTCTCAAAACTTCAGGTAACGGTCTCTGGTCAAGTGCAGTTAAAAGTGTTAAGGTTACAGGTCTGGACCTCTCTTATGTAAGTGACGGTGGTGAATACGGTGAACTACGTGTGTACTTTGATACTACATCTTGGAACGTTGACACAGACGGATTGATCTATACTGACAAACAATTCATTAAGGAAGTGAAAAAATTGTTGGCCGAACAACATCTCGGTACTGACGTTTCATATTCCGAGCAAGGTATGCAAGGTGATACTTTTGTATCACTGGATTGCGGATCCGAATTTATCAAATCTTTCCAAAATTTGCTTACAGTGGAACTGTGAAAGGTAATACTAAATGACTAAATTTGAAAATCTCCAAGAATTGTTGAGTTTGCTCAACGAGGCGCAGGATCTCATTGAGGAAATATTTGGTGATGCGGACGAGGCTTTTGACATGTCCATCAACCTTAGCAATGTCATCTCCGACGTAGAGGTTGAGATCGATTTTGAGGACATTAAACTTGACCAAAATTTGACAATAAATGGTGTTTCTGTTACAATAGAATCTAGACAATAAAGAAAAGGACTAGAAAATGCGTACAAAAACTATCATTGACGGCTTCAAAAATTCACAAAAATTCCGTGTAATTTTCAAGGGTGATGGAAGCGAAAACGATATTGGTATGTATATGACAATTAAGCAAATGACGGAAATGTTTGCTACAGTCAACGCCCGTGCTACTTGCTGGGATGCGTTGATTAAATTGTCTTATTTGCGTTATGAGGCTAACCGCACAAATCAACCGATTCCGACAGGTCTCGGTCACACAATCCGTGGCAAACAAGTCCAAGTTGACTTGGTGTAA
>Ga0114973_10001260_pt1 | contig 19028 bp, 22 predicted proteins | sample M_140807_MF_Meta_FD_87025 | JGI IMG/M metagenome (GOLD analysis project Ga0114973, IMG submission 87025) | Freshwater microbial communities from Lake Montjoie, Canada to study carbon cycling - M_140807_MF_MetaG | ecosystem: Environmental > Aquatic > Freshwater > Lake | place: Lake Montjoie...
ACCGCCCAGCCCCTCAGCCCAGCAGGGGCTGGGCCACCAGCAGCATCAGGCTGCGGCTGTCCAGCGAGGCCTGAAGCCCATGGAAGGGTTGCGGGTCATCGGGTAGATCCTCATCCACGGGCAGGGCGGTGTTGATGGCCTGCCGCCAGCCCGTGGGGCAGTGGGGCAGGGCGAAGGACATCGGCTGGTAATAGGCGTTGAGACCGCACCAGAGCAGGGATCCCCGCATCGGGTCTTCGAGGCTCCAGGCCAGGCAGTGGGACCAACTGGCCCAGTCGGGTTGTTCCAGTTGCACACCGTGCCACTGGCGCCAGGGGGGACCGCCATCACCGGCCCGGCGCAGCTGCCCCTCGCCGAACGGCAGTTCGGGGTTCAGCAGCGGGGCGAGCTGGCGGCGCAGGCCCAGAAGGCGCTGCACAAAACGGCGCAGGGCCAGGTCGGCATCATCGGGCCGCCAGTGCATCCAGCCCAGGGGGTTGTTCTGGCACCAGGTGTTGTTGTTGCCCCCCTGGCTGCGGCGCACCTCATCGCCCATCAGCAACATCGGCACGCCCGGCGCCAAGAACAGGGTGGCCAGCAGGTTGCGGATCTGGCGATCCCGCAGGGCGTTCACGGCCGGGTCGCTGCTGGGCCCTTCCACGCCATGATTCCAGCTGTTGTTGTGGTTGTCGCCGTCGCGATCGTTTTCGCCATTGGCGAGATTGTGCTTGCGGTTGTAACTCACCAGATCGGCCAGGGTGAAGCCGTCGTGGGCGGTGAGGAAGGTGATCGTGCGGCCCAGGGGCGCCGCCTGGCCGCCGAAGAGATCCGGATTGCCGCTGAGTCGCTGGCTCAGGGGCCACACCGTTTTCTCATCGCCCTTCCAGAAGCGGCGCAGGTCGTCGCGGAAGCGGCCGTTCCAGCCGGCCACGCGCCGGGCCGGGAAATCGGCCAGCCGGTAGAGCCCGCCGCAGTCCCAAGGTTCGCTGATCAGCTTGAGGTCGGCCAGCTCCGGGTCGGCCTCCATCGCTTCGAACAGGGGCGGCAGATCCAGGGGAGCCAACTCCTCGCCACGGCTCAGGGCGATGCCCAGATCGAAGCGGAAGCCGTCGATGCCCAGCTCCACGGCCCAGCAACGCAGCGATTCGAGGATCAGGCGGCGCACCAGCGGCCGGTTGGCGGCGATGCTGTTGCCGCAGCCGCTCACATCCAGATAGTCGCCGCGGGCGTTCTGGTGGTAGTAGATCGAATCGGCCAGTCCCCGCCAGCTCAGGGTGGGACCGTTCTGGTTGCCTTCGCTGGTGTGGTTGTAGACCACATCCAGGATCACCTCCAGCCCCTCCCGGTGGCAGGCGGCCACCAGTTCGCGCACCTCCCGGCGGGCCGCGAGGGGGTCAGGGTCGGCCAAGTAGCCCGGGTGGGGGGCCATCCAGCTGATCGGGCTGTAGCCCCAGTGGTTGTAACGGCCGGCCGGCGCGTCCTGGGGGTCGAAGGCCATCACCGGCAACAACTCGATCGCCGTGACCCCCAGCTCGCGCAGCTGGGGCAGCACGGTGATCAGGCCCAGCAGGGTTCCCTGGCGATTCTCCGGCACCGGGCAGTGGGATCCCTGGGTGAAGCCGCCCACGTGGAGCTCGTAGATCACGCTGGTCTGCCAGCGGTGGCGGGGGCGAGGGGCCGAGGCGAAATCGAAGCGATCCCGCTCGGTCACCACCCCCTTGAGGCAGGAGGCCGTGTTGGGGATGGCTCCCACGGCCGTGCCCCGCTCGTAGACCTCCCAACCGCCGATCGCCCGGGCACAGGGATCGAGCAGCACCTTGGAGGGGTTGAAGCCATGGCCGCCGCTCTGAAGGGGGCCGAACACCCGGTAGCCGTAGCAGCAGCCCAGCCCGACCCCTTCCACCTCCACATGCCAGTGGTCGCCGGAGCGGTGCCGCCCGTCCAGCTCGATCACCTGCTGGGGTTCACTGGCGCGGCCATCGGCGAACAGCAGCAGCTCCACCCGGGTGGCCAGGGGGGCGACCACCGAAAAATTGACACCGGCCGGGGTGATCGAGGCTCCCAGGGGCGAGGGTTGTCCGATCCGGTGCGCCGCCAAGGGCCCTTGTCCAGGTTGAAGCAACGCTAGTCCCCGGGTTCCAGGGGGTCTGTGGACAGGGCGGCCGTTTCGGGCGGGGGCCTCCACGGCATCGCGGCCCGGCATGCTTCCCAATGGCACCGCCGCCACCGATGGCTGAACCTTCGTCTCCTCCGCCGCCCCCTCCGCTCTCCGAACCGCACGGCGCGGCACGGCCGTCCGAGCTGGAGCCGCTCACCGCCGGGGGCGAAGCCCAGCCGCTCCTCCCGGCTGATGCCCCATCGGTCTCGGGCGAGCCATTCTCCAGCCCCCTGGAGCCCGGCCGACCCCCCACCGCCGTGCAGCCGGGGCTCTGGCTGTTCGCCCCCAACCGCGACACCCAGGGCGGCAGTGCCTGGCTGCTGGAAACGGCGGAGTTCGATCTGTTGATCGATTGCCCGGCCCTCAGCCAGGCCAACCTCACCTTCCTGGCGGAACGGGAGCGCCGCGCCCCAGAAGCGGGGCGAATGGTGCTCACCGGCCGGGATGGTCACGGCCGGTGCCGGCGCCTTCAGGAGCGGCTCGGCTGGCCCGTGGTGGTGCAGGAACAGGAGGCCTACCTGCTGCCGGGGGTGGATCCCCTAATCACCTTTGCTGGTGAAGGGGAGATCGCCCCGGGGCTTCGGCTGCTTTGGACCCCGGGGCCCAGTCCGGGGGCCTGCGTGCTCCATGCCCTGGGGGAGGGACCCGCGGCAGACGGGCTGTTCTGCGGGCGCCTGCTGGTGCCCGTGGGCCCTGGAGCGCTGGCACCGCTACGGCGGCGCAGCACCTTTCACTGGCCCCGCCAGCTGGCGAGCCTCGAGCGCCTGATCCGTTGGCTGCCCCCCGAATCCCCGGGCTGGATCGCCAGCGGGGCTGGCCTGGGGGCCCTGCGGGGCGGCCGGATTGTGACCGGGGCCGCGGCCCTGTTGGCAGGTCTTCGTCCCGACCCGGCGGACCCCGGCGAGCCGCTGGTGGCGCCCTGAGCAAGGCCGGCATGGTCCGCCGACCGATCCGGCTGCTGTGAAATCCCCGTTTTCCTTGTTGCAGCCTGGCTCCAACCTCCATACGATTGGCGCGCTTCATTCCTGGCGGTCGGGCCATCTCCGACTCGCCTCCCCATCTCCAACGACACGACCGCCATCCGGAGGCCTGAGAAGACCCATGAACAAAGCCGATCTCGTCAATCTCGTTGCGGCCCGCACTGAGCTCACCAAGACCGAAGTGTCCCTGGTCGTTGACGCTGCCATCGAAACCATCATTGATTCCGTGGTGGAAGGCAAGAAAGTGTCGATCCTGGGCTTTGGCTCCTTCGAGCCCCGTGAGCGCTCCGCGCGCCAGGGCCTCAACCCCAAGACCGGCGACAAGATCAAGATTCCGGCCAAGCGCGTCCCCGCCTTCACCGCCGGCAAGCTCTTCAAGGACCGCGTTCAGGGCTGAATCCGCGCGCAGCATCCCCATCGGTCCTGCAGCTCAACGGTCCCCCGGGACCGTTTTTTTGTGAGGCCCTTCGGCGCCCTCGTCCCAACCAGGGGGATCCGGGGCTTCGCAAGGGGATCTCCAGGTTCAGCATGGAGATCCGATGGGCCCAGCCATGGAGGATCCCTGCGCTGATGTCACGGAACCCTCGGAGCCCTCGCTCCTGCTGCCGGACCATGTCGTCCTCCTTCTGGAGGCCGGGGTGGCCCGCCGCGCCCGGGGCTACCGCGGCCGCTTCGCCCCCTCCCCCACGGGTGCGCTGCACCGAGGCAATCTGCGCACCGCCCTGCTCGGCTGGCTCGAGGCCCGTCTCCAGGGGGGGGAATGGTTGCTGCGGATCGATGACCTCGACACCCCGCGCAACCGTCCCGGGGCGGAGGAGGGACTGCTGGCGGATCTGCGCTGGCTTGGGCTGCTCTGGGACGGACCGCCGTTACGGCAGACCCGCCGCCGGGGTCTTTACGCCACCGTTCTTTCCGCCCTGCGCCGCGGTGGAGCCCTTTACCCCTGCCGTTGCAGCCGGCGGATGCTGGCGGACATTTCGGCTCCCCACGGCCCGCTGAGCGTGTACCCGGGCTCCTGCCGCCGTGCGGCTCGCCAGTGGGGCCGCGATCAGGGCCGTCTGCCGAGCTGGCGCTTCCGTTTGCCTCCTGGCGTGATCCAGTGGGAGGAGCGCTTTGCGGCTCCAGGCCGCCTCGATGGCCCCGCCCAGGTGGGTGACACGGTGCTGCGGCGGGCCGACGGGGTGATCGCTTACCACCTCGCCACGGCGGTGGATGAGCTGGCGCTGGGGATCAGCAACGTGCTCCGGGGCCAGGATCTCTGGTTGTCCACGGCACCCCAGGTGGCGGTGATGGCGGCCCTGGGATGGACTCCCCCCGCCTATGGGCACGTTCCCCTCTGGCATGACGGGGCCGGCCACAGACTCAGCAAACGGGAGGCCGCCGAGGGACTGGCGGCTTACCGGGCGCGGGGCCTGGATGCGCCCGCGGTGATCGGCGAACTGGCGGCGAGCCTGGCCCTGGTGCCGCCGGGCTCGCGGCTGTCGGCCGATGAGCTGCGTCAGTCGCTCAGTCCCGGCGATCTGGAGCGGTGCCTGCGGGCTTATGGGGTGGATGGCGCGGGGGGCGCCCGTTTTTAAGGAAGGTTTCGGGATCAGGGCCCTGTTTCGCCGCCACAGTGTGGAGACGCAAACCAGATGGGTTCTTGTCCATGCTCACCACCTTCACGCCTGACCGTGGCGCCGACCTGGTCGCCCACCCATTGGATGGGGCCAGGGTGGCCGATCTCCGTCCCTCAGCGGGCCCGCCTGAGGCGCCAGCGCCGATTCCGTGCCCCCAGTGCGGCGGCAGCGGCATCCTGCGCATGGGCGATCAGCAGTTCCGCACTTGTCTGGAGTGTCTGGGGCAGGGCCAGCTCAGCCGCACCGTGCAGCAGGAACTGCTCTTTCCCTCGCTCAGCCTCAGGGTTTCCGCTGGCCGCGCAGAATGAAAAACACGGTGGTGGCCACCACTGCCGCCAGGGGCACCGCAGTGAGCAGAAGGAGGATCACGGCGGTCCAGTCGGTGTACATCGGCTGCAGGCAACGGATCAAGCCACCATTTCAGCAGGTGTCTTGCGCCCCCCCCGCTGGAGCGGTGCACTGGGAGGTCTCGCATCACCAGACCATGGCCCACCCCGATCCCCTGTTCGGCGAGCCACGCTCCGGCGGCTGGGGTCCCCGGTTGTTTCGAGCGGGGTTGCTGGTGTTGCTGCTCGCGGCGGCTTCCCCGCTGCAGGCCGGGGTGCGTTTCGAGAACTGCGTGACCGGTGCCGATGGCTCCATCACCTGCGACACCGTGCCCACCGGTAACACCCTCGCCGACGATGAGGCAGCCCGTTTCGGACTCTTTGCCAACGCCAGCCCGGGCTGGAACGAATTCGATCCCTATGCCGGCTACGAGGACGACTTCGGCGGCAACCAGAGCTGAGTGCCTGGCGAGCCGCTGGCCGCGCCCTGCCACGCCTGCCGGCTTACGTGTGGTTGCGCCTCTTACCCCACCGGTCCGGTGCGGGAGTAGGTGTGGAAGGAACTGGAAAGCAACGATGGCCCAGATCCTCAACGGCAATCCCGGTCCTTCCTGCCGCCAGGACGCGGAGAGGATCACCACGCCCGCCGGATCCACCATCGAGCCCACTGCCGATGGCCACTACCGGGTGTGTGACGCCCGCAGCCACTGCCGCCGGGCCGACAGCCTCTGGGAGGCACAGCAGCTGGTTCAGTGGTCTGAAGTGCACCATCAGCCCCTCGATTCCGACTCCCAGTGAGGCGCCACCGCAGCGTCTGGTGGTGATCGGCTTCAACGCTGGAATCAGCAGGTCAATTTGCCTAGGGTGCGCGAGGTGTGTTGACCCACTTCACCCTTTCTCTGTTGGTGCCACCGCGATGCATTTCTGGGCTCCTGAGATCGACCCCGCCCATCCGATGGACTGCACGCAACCGGAGCGTTATGTGCTGAAGCGGCTCGGTTCCGGCCAGTTTCTCGCCATCGATCAGCGGGATCAGAGCCTCAAGGATGTGGCGGATCTGGCCTCCGCCTATCTCTTCCATACCCATGAGGCGGCACTGCGGGCCGCCAGCGAACTCAACCGGCTGGGCAGCAGCGTGGATGTGGTGAAAGTGGAGTGAAGCCTGCAGCAGGTTCGCTCTGCTTCACCGCGATGCCAGCTCAATAGGGTCCCTGCAGAGCACCCCGTGGTCTGCCATGAACCGCCAGCACCAGCGCACGCTGGAGGCGATCTTTGCCCACCCCCTCCACCATGGGCTCAGGGTCCGCGAGGTGGAGGCTCTCTGCACCGCCCTGGGGGCTGAGCTCGAGCCGACCGGCGACCACCGGCTCAGGATTCGCCTGCCGGGCGGCCAGGACACCTGGATCCGGATCGGTGAGAGGGTGCACCATCCCGATCTCGATGCGGAGGCCATCCTCCGGGTCCGTCACCTGCTGGAGGCCGCTGGCGTGCGGCCGGGCCATCCGCAGGCTGATCCACCAACCGCCCGAGGGGATCAGGGACTGCGCCTCGTGCTGCACCTCAGCCACCAGGCCACCGAGGTCTTCCGGCTGGAGGCCGCTCCGGAGGGCGACAAGGTGGAGCACGGGATGCTCCACCCCCACGGTGTGTGGGGGAGCGGCGAGAATCTCACCCACCGCCATGACCGGGACATGGCCGGCCAGCGGGCCCCGCGGGACAACGCCTACTTGGCCCAGATCACCGCCGCGATCGCCGCGGCCGATTCCGTGCTCCTGCTCGGCCACGGCACGGGCGAGAGTGACATGCGCCAGGTGCTGATCGATTATCTCCACACCCACCGTCCCGATCTGCTCGGCAGGATCGCGGCGGTGGAGACGGTGGAGGCCCATGGAATCGGGCCGGCTGCGATGCTGGCCATCGCCCGCCGGCACTTCGGCAACCTGCCGCGGCGGCATGCCCTGGTGGAGCCTGGAGTGGAGTCTCCCCAGCCCTGAGTGCGGCGGAGTTCAGTCGCAGGAGCTGTCGGCCCGGCTGCCGGTGAACCCGGTGAGGCGGAACACCTGGGCCCGGATCTGATCCCGCCAGGTGCGCCAAGAGCTCTCGGGCCGGTTGTCGTCCGTGACAGCGGCCTGCCCCGACACCGTCCAGCCCATGGGCCCGATCACGATGCGGGCGATCGCCAGGGTCCGCCCCAGGTGGGCGGGGCTGGTGACCATGGTGAGATTCCCCCGGCGGTGCATCGAGTCCAGCAGGTGGGCCAGGGCACCCACTTGGCCAACGGTGTCACAGCCCGGTTCGAGGCGAACGATTCGGCCTTCCACGCGGGGCCACTCCCCCCGGGCCATGAGTTGCTGGACGTTCACTTGTTGACTGGAGGGGCGGCCCTGGAGAACGAGCAGCGAACCCGGCTTGTTTTTCCAGAGCGCCAAGGCCATGACGGTTCGCTCGGGATCTTCCACGAACACCGAGATCACCTCCATCGGCGCAGACGAGGAGGCCGTGCGGCCGCCATGGAGGGGGGCCAGGGTTGGGGCGATCGATGGCCAGGAGAGCCAGAGTGCGCCACCGCCGAGGCCGAGCAGCAGCAGGGGCTTGCGGAGCAAGGCGGTCGGAATGCCCGCCAGGCTCACGATCAATTCGCGCAGAGGCCGGCTGATGGCACGCCTCAGGATGGATCGGGGTCGCCGCCTCCGCACCCGGATCCGCTGGGAGCGAACGCTCTGGGGCTTCATTGGATCGGCTCTCCTTGGCTCGGAACCCAGGGGCCAACCCTCCGGCGCCCCTCTGTTGTTCCCATCGTTTTGGCCGTCACCGTAGGTCATGCGTTAGCGGGAGAGGCCCCAAGCAGGCCAGGGTTCCGCTCAGGCATCAGGATCAGGGGATGACAGCAGTTCTCCCTCCCGATTCGGCCGTAGCGGCGTTCGGATCCAGTTTCACGGCCATCACCCTGGCGGAGTTGGGTGACAAGACCTTTTTCATGGCCCTGATCCTCGCGGCACGGCATCGCCCCCGCTGGGTGTTCGTGGGCGCCTTCGCCGCCCTGGCCTGTGTCACGGTGATTTCGCTGCTCCTGGGGTTTGGGCTGCGGGAGCTCTTCCCGAAGGCTCTGGTGCCCTGGTTGGCGGCCGGCCTCTTCCTGAGCTTCGGCCTCAAACTGCTCCTCGATGCCCAGGGGATGGGCGCCGATCAGGCCAGCGGGGAGGCCGAGGAGGCTGAGGCGGCGGTGAACGCCGCCGAAACCCGCCATCCGGTGGCGCAGGGGTGGGCCGTGATTCAGGAGGCCTTCGTGCTCGTGTTCATCGCTGAAATGGGCGACCGCACCCAGATCACCACCATCGTGTTGGCCGCGGCGCCGGCGTTCAGTTTCCTGGCCCTGCTCGCTGGTGCCCTGATCGGTCATGGGCTGGTCACGGGGGTGGCGGTGGGGGCAGGCCGCTGGGCCGGTGCCCATCTGCAGGAGCGCCTGCTTTACCGGCTCAGTGGCGGTCTGTTTCTGCTTTTCGGTCTGGCTGCCCTGCATCAGGCCCTGGGCTGAAACCCTTGCAGTTAGCCCTCGTGCCCCGTTGTCACGGCTGGGAAGCGGCTGGCACCCCTAGATTGTTTCGATCGGGTAGGCGGGCGTCAGGGCAGGGCCCAGCAGAGTTCGAGGTAGGCGGTGTCCGGGTTCAGGTCAATTTTCGGAATTCTTTCCTGCGAAGCCCCGATGCTTTCGCTTCAATCCATCCATCAGCCCCACCAAGCCGTGGCTGCCCACCTACCCCGGAGTCACCCATGACCATCAGCGAGCCCGTACAGGCAGCCCTCACGAGCGAGGCTGATCGCTGGATTGTGGTGGGCTCCTCCACGAATCCCGATCCTGGCTTGGCGGTGCGTGAGGCGCTGGCCCCGATCAGCGAACGGGCCAATCCCAGGCTCACGATCATTTTCTGTTCGCCCGCCTACAACCTGGCGGAGGTTTCCCGTCTCGTTCAGGCCTCGGTGGGTTCCGGTGAGGTGATCGGCTGCTCCACAGCCGGTGAGCTGCTGCGGGACCATCCGATGACCGGTGGGCTGCTGATCTGGGCCCTGGGTGGCGAAGGCTTCGCGGTCACCACCGGCGTGGGCCTCGGGGATCCGACCACCGGGCTGCGCGACGCGGCCCAGAGCGCGGCCCAGTGCCTCAGGCGACTCGAACGCAAGGAGCACACGATCCTCTTCCTTCTGGCCGATGGCCTCTGTGGCGATCAGATGGAGGTGGTGCGCGGCGCCTACGACGTGACAGGCGCGGGCGTTCCCCTGGTGGGTGGATGCGCCGGTGATGATATGGCCCTGCAGGCCACCCAGCAGATCCACAGCGGTGAGATTCTCACCCATGCCGTGGTGGCTGCTGCCATCACCTCCAATGCCCCCATGGCAGTTGGCATCGCCCATGGCTGGGAGCCCCTCAGTGAGGCCATGCTGGTGACCGGCAGTCGGGGAACCACGCTGGCAACCCTCGACGATCGACCCGCGCTGGATGTCTACCTCGACACCTACGGGGCACCTGCCGAGGTTCGCAACGATCCGGCTGCTTTCTTCGATTTCGCTCACACACGCCCGATTGGCATCGCCCGCCGCAATCGAACCGAAATACGCTATGTGTATGGCGCCGATTATGAGAAGCGCACCCTCACGATTTTTGCCGAGGTTCCGCAGGGCGCAATGGCCTACCTCATGCACGGCAATTCCGATTCGGTGCTGCATGCCACCGCCGAGGTCTGTGCCCTGGCCGAGCAGGCCCTGGGGGGCCAACCGGCCAGGGGATTCATGCTGCTCGAATGCGTGGCCCGCAAGTCATTGCTCAGCAATGCCGGACTGCTCGATGAGAGTCTGAAGTTGCCCACGGTCGCGCCCGAAACCACCGTGGGCGGCTTTTACACCTATGGGGAAATCGCCCGCACCGAGGGGTCCGGCGGTCTCCACAACCAGACGGTGGTGGCCCTGGCGCTCGCATGAGTGCCGCGCCCTGGTCACTGCATGTGCTGTCGGAGGTTCTGGCGGCCTTCACCGTTGGGAGCCCCACGGCCCTGCGGGATGTGGTGAGCCGGGTGGCCGAGGCTGTGGATGCCGAGATCACCGCCATCGTGAGGCAGGGCGGCTTTGCTCTCTGCGTCGGTCTTGAGGATCGCGACAAGCCGGCGCTGGCGGCGGCCGTTGCGGAGCGGCTGCCGCTGCTCAACCTCGGCGGTGCCCCCCTGCATCTCTATTGGGCTCCCCTCGATGGCGGCGACTGGATGGTGGTGGGCCGTTTCCGGGAGGACTACACCCTGGAGGAGCGGGCCCTGCTCAGGGCCATGGGACGGAGCATCCAGCTCAGCACCCAGGTGCTGGCGGCATTGGAGGCGGAGCAGGAGGCCCTGCGGGCGGAGCAGAAGGCCAAAGAGCTGGCCATTCGCGAGGCCACGATCGATTCCCTCACGGGCCTTCCCAACCGCCGGTTTCTGTTGACGCATCTGGCTGAAGGGCTGGCCCGTTGTGGCGGCCGGGGCGAGCCCCTGGGCCTGTTGTTCATCGATCTGGATCGCTTCAAGCACATCAATGATGTGTATGGCCACAGCACCGGCGATGCCTATCTCCAGGCGGTGGGCGAGGCCATCAACGATTTCCGCGACCATGACATCTTTGTGGGGCGGTTGGCCGGTGATGAATTCATTGTGATTGTTGCTGCTGCCAGCCTGGAGATCCTCAAGCATCTGGCGGAAAACATTCTCAAGTGTCTCGATCGCCCCTGGACCATTGGGGGGCGAGTTTTGCAGTATTCAGCATCGATCGGCTTGGCCCTGGCTGAACCCGGCGACAGTCCCCAGGATCTCCTCGATAGGGCCGATCTGGCGATGTACAGTATCAAGCAGAAGACCCCTGGTGGCTACGCTTTTTTTGAGCCCTACATGCTGGATCAGGCGCGGCGTAAAGCCGACCTGGAGACCGAGATTCGCAGGGCCCTACGAGGGGATGAACTGATCTCCTTTTTTCAGCCGATCATCTCCGCTGCCCATGGTGGTGTGGTGGGATTCGAGGGCCTGGCCCGCTGGCTACATCCCGGGCGGGGTTTGCTGGCACCAGAGGATTTCATCGAGGTGGCTGAGGAGGCTGGATTGCTGCGGGATCTCGATGCCCGGATCCTTCGCGATGCCTGCTTCAGTCTGAGTGGCTGGCGGTGTGTTCAGGAGGGTTTTTGTCCACGGCTTTCGATCAATATTTCGGCCGCCAGTCTTCAGGATGCATCGCTGATTGAGCGGGTGACCGATACGCTGGCGGCTTCGGGTTTTCAAGCTGAAAATCTCTTGCTGGAGGTCACCGAGACATCGCTGGTCAAGGATGTGGAGCGGGCTCGTCACAACATTGTCAATCTCAAGAGAATGGGCGTAAGGCTTGCGGTGGACGACTTCGGTACGGGTTATTCCTCGCTTCGTTATCTGCGTCAGTTTCCGGTGGGAATGTTGAAAATAGACCGCTCTTTTGTTTCAGGCCTGGGCGAAAATCATGATGACGACATTATCATTGAAACCATTATTCGCATGGCTGGCTCCCTGGGAATTCAGGTGGTAGCTGAAGGCGTGGAAACATCGAGTCAGCGCTCCATTCTCTCCGGGCTCGGCTGTGATTTCTTCCAGGGTTATTTGTTAGGCCGGCCCCTGGACGGTCCGATGTCCGAGCTGCTTTTCGCCCGCTCCGAGCGGCGTCTCCTGCAGCTCGGCCCTGAGGCCTTCTGACTGATTCCCTTGGATCCGCCGCCGTGCGCCCCTGCCGCACCTGCGCCAGTGCCAGGGCCTACAACAGAGGCCCCAGGGGCCTTCGCAGCGAGGCGGGATCCAGCCCCTCACGCAGCGCCAGCACCACACCCGCGGCTTCGCCGTAGTTGGCGGCGTTGATCACCTCCAGGCCCAGGGCCGCGCCATTCACCTGCAGCAGGCAGGCATTGCCGGTCACGGCGATCACCGGAATCCTCCTTGCGGCGCAGGCCAGCACCGCCTCGCCGCCAAGGGCGCCAGCCGGGGCGATCACGGCCCCCAGGGAGGCGGCCTCCAGCCGCGCCCCGGCAGCCATCCCAACAGGCACTAGCGGCACCAGATCCGGCGCCCGGCTCAGGCCCACCAGCACGCAGGGCAGGAAGGTGTGGCCCAGCTCCTCGGCCGCCGCGCGGGGATCGAGGGCTGGATCCAGCGGAAGGGGGGCCAGGGCCGGGGCATGGGCGCAGGGAATGCCGAATTGGCGCACCAGCAGATGGCTGATCACCGCCTCAGCCCCGGCCAGTGCGTCGACGCCGGAGCCGGCCCGGTAGGCCGCCAGGGCCTCGCTGCCGGGGTCCTCGGGAAATCGGGCCACGGCGGCGATGGCGGTGGCCCCTGCTGCCACCAGTTTTTCGCCGGCGCGAAGCAGCGCGTCGGGGCGTTCCAGGGTGCCCCAGCTGCTGCCGCTGGGGCCGAGGCTCAGGCCCACCCCGAGGGGGCTATCGGTGGTCACCACCGGGCCGATCGAAAGGCCCAGGGTGGCGCGGCAGGCCTCGGCCGCCTGGATCTGGCGGGTGCGCAGCTCCGGTTCGATGCCCGCATCCAGCAGCAGTCCCACCCGCCGACCGGCCACCGGGGCCAGGGCCAGCTCGCCGGCGGCGAAGCGATCGAGGGCCCAGCCCTCCACGTAGTGGATACGGCGATCGCTCCAATAAAGGGAGGCGCCGTTCATCACATTGGGATGGGTGATCAGGCAGCCGCTGGCCGCCGCCAGCAGCCGTCCTGCCGGCAGGCCGTCGCCGGCGTAGCCGCCCACCGCGCAGCCGATGCCGGTGGGGATCACCAGCAGGGTGGGCAGGGGGGGAGCGTCGTTCATCGGCGTTCCTGCTCAGCGTGGTGCAATCCCAGCCCTTCCAGCTGCAGGCCCCGCAGCGGATCAACGGCGGTGATCGCCCAGCGCAAGGGTTCGGCACCTGGCCACCCCAGGCTGGCCAGGTGCGCCGCGATGGCGCAACGCAGGCCCGCGGGATCGGGAGGAAGGGGCGGATCGGACCGGGGCGTGGCGCTGGCAGTCGGATCCTCCGGATCATGGGTCGCGGTGGGTCCGGCGGCGTGGGGCAGCCAGAAGCAGAACGGCAGCAGCACAAGGCCAGGCGGGTCGCCTGCTGGCGGCTCAGGCCCCGCAGCATCGATCCCTTCCTCTTGCCCTGCGAACCTCTGGCTCAGCACCACCGCCTCACTTCTGGTACTGGCCGAACTGGGCCTCATAGAGGGCGTCCTCCTGGCCGGCCAGCAGCTTCAGATCGCTGAGGGGGTAGGCCACGCAGAGCAGCGCATAGCCCTGCTGCCGCAGGTCTTCCTTCACGCCCATGGCATCCGGTTGGTGCACCGAGCCGCTGGTGATCCGGGCGGCGCAGGTGGTGCACACCCCCGAGCAGCAACTGCTGGGCAGCGGCACCCCGGCGGCTTCCGCAGCGGCCAGCACCGTCTGGTCAGCGCGGCAGGAAAAGGAATGGCTGGCCCCATCGAGGCTGGCCGTGATCTCAAAGCTGGGGGTGTCGCTCACCGGAATGCCGTGGGTGGGGTCCATCTTCCCTGAAAGGGGGGCGAATGCCCTATCCCACCTCCAGCCACGACTGCGGATGGGGGGCGAGATACTCGGCCGCGGCGTCGTCTGCGCCATGGGGAGCGGTGAGCACCAGATCCAGGCTGATCGAAAAGCGGCTGTCATCCGGGTCTTCGTTCTCCAGCACGGCGTGGTCCACGCTGGCGGGGAAGAGCACCAGCAAACCAGCTCGGGGGGCGACATCAAACCAGGGCGCGTTCCACTGGGCTGTGGCCGGAGCATCGGTGCGGATCGGACCGCCGTGGCCCACCGCCAGGCCTGGCACCAGCTCGTTCACCTGGCGGGGCGGGAAGAAACGCAGGCAGCCGCTGCGGCCGCTGCCATCTCCGTTGAGGTAAAGCACGGCGCTGAGGTGGGCATTGGGATGGTGATGGCGCCCCACCACCTGGCCCACCTCACTCACCACCGGCCAGCAGCGCTGGATGTGCAGGGCCACTCGGCTGCGTTCAAAGCCCAGTCCCTCCAGATAGACGGCGGCATGGCCCGCCAGGGATTGGATCAGGGGCGCAAAGGCCGGATGGTGATGCAGCCGCCAAACGCCGTTGAGATCGCCAGTCCAGGCGCAGCCCGGGTCTGGGTTGGAATCCGCCTCCCCCTGCAGCTGGCGGATCGCCTGCATCTGCAGGGCCACATCCAGGGGATCGAGCGGCAGCTGGGCCATCCCCAGGGCGAGAGGGAACAGAGGCTGCAGCTGGAGGGTGCCCCCAGGCACGGGGGGCTGTGGCGGTGCCATGGGGATCGGTGCTGAAGGGAGCTTGGCTTACAACGGGGAGAGGCTCCGCTCGGCAGCGCGGGCTGCAGAAGGCGCCAAAGGCAAAAGTCCAACGAATCCCCTCAAGGAGCTTCGTTGGACCTGCTTCACCAAGCCGTGCAGAGGCTCAGGGCCCCCGCCTAGCGTTGATCACATCGCCGAGGCACCACCCACCACTTCCAGAATCTCCTGGGTGATGGCGGCCTGGCGGGCCTTGTTGTAATCAAGCGTCAGCGTCTTGGCGAGGGCCTTGGCGTTGTCGCTGGCGTTGTTCATGGCGGTCATCCGGCTGGCCAGCTCACTGGCTGCGGCTTCCTGGAGGGAGCGCAGCAACTGGTTGGCCAAGTAGAGCGGCAGCAGGGAATTGAGCAGCTGATTGGGATTCTGCTCAAACACGAAGTCGGAGGGAAGGGCAGTTTGGGTGTTGGCCACTTCCATCGTTTCCACCGTCAGCTGGCCTTCCTTGGTGACCAGGCGGAACATCTCATCGTCGGGAACGGCGATGTCCTGAGCATCGAGGGGCAGCAGGGTCTGCACCACAGGCTTGGAACTCACCAGGTTGATGAACTTGGTGTAGATGATCTCCACCCGGTCGGTGCTGCCGGACAAGAAGTCGGCCAGCACTTCATTGGCGATGCCGTTCGCTTCATCCGCCGTGGGCACTTGCTCCAGGCCCGTGAAGGTGGCCCGAATGGTGTACTGGGAGGCGCGGTTCTGGAAATAGGTGATCGCCTTGCGGCCCATCAGCACCAGATCCACCGTGTAGCCCTGGCCGCGAAGCTCGGCCACCCGCTGTTCGGTGCGCTTGATGATGTTGGCGTTGTAGCCGCCGCACAGACCCCGGTCGCCGGTAACGGCCAGCAGGGTGATGGTCTGCACGTCGCGGGCCGCCAGCAGGGGAGCGTCGGCGGTTTCGAAGGCCATCCGGGTCTGCAGGGTCTGCAGCACGCGGGCGAGGCGGTCGGCGAAGGGCCGGCTGCGCAGCACCTGCTCCTGGGCGCGCCGCACCTTGGCGGCCGCCACCAGACGCATGGCCTCGGTGATCTTGCGTGTGTTCTTGACCGAACTGATCCGGTCGCGGATCTCCTTGAGATTGGCCATGGCTGGGGGTCCTCAGGCGGCGACGGCGATCGAGGAGACCACCGTTTTGATGGCATCCTTGAGGGTGGCCTCGGAGGCCTCGCTCAGTTGTTTCTCGCCCATCACAGCCGTGATGAATTCGGGCTTGTTGGTGCGGAGGTACTCGCGCAGTTCGCGGGCAAATGTGGTGACCTGATCCACGGGAACCTCATCGATCAAGCCCTTCACCCCGGCATAAACAACGGCCACCTGCTCAGCCAGGTTCAGGGGGCTGAACTGGGGCTGCTTGAGCAGCTCGCGCAGGCGCTTGCCCCGGGCCAGCTGGGCCTGGGTGGCGGCGTCGAGGTCGGAGGCGAACTGGGAGAAGGCGGCCAGTTCATCGAACTGGGCCAGCTCCAGCTTCAGGGTGCCGGCGATTTTCTTGATCGCCTTGGTCTGGGCGGCGCCTCCCACCCGGCTCACCGAAATGCCCACGTTGATGGCGGGGCGCAGGCCGGAGTTGAAGAGGTCGGAGCTGAGGAACACCTGACCATCCGTGATCGAGATCACGTTGGTGGGGATGTAGGCGCTCACGTCACCGGCCTGGGTTTCGATGATCGGCAGGGCGGTCATGCTGCCCTTGCCCATGGCATCGGAGAGCTTGGCGGCACGCTCGAGGAGGCGGCTGTGGCAATAAAACACGTCGCCGGGATAAGCCTCACGCCCGGGGGGACGGCGCAGAAGCAGGGACATCTGGCGGTAGGCCTGGGCCTGCTTGGTGAGGTCGTCGTACACCACAAGGGTGGCCTTGCCCTTATACATGAAGGATTCGGCGATCGCGGCGCCGGTGTAAGGCGCCAGATATTGCATGGCGGCGGCTTCGGAGGCGCTGGCTGCCACCACGATGGTGTAATCAAGGGCGCCCTTTTCGCGCAACACTTCCACCACGTTGGCCACAGAGGCGGCCTTCTGACCAACGGCCACGTAGACGCAGACGACGTCTTCGCCCTTCTGGTTGATGATCGTGTCGATCGCGATGGCGGTCTTGCCGGTCTGGCGGTCGCCGATGATCAGCTCGCGCTGGCCGCGGCCGATGGGAATCATCGCGTCGATCGCGGTGATGCCGGTCTGCATGGGTTCATGCACCGACTTGCGCTGGATGATTCCCGGCGCCATCGATTCGATCAGGCGCGTTTCGGTGGTGGCGATCTCACCCTTGCCGTCGATCGGCTGACCCAGGGAATTCACCACCCGACCGAGCATGGCATCACCCACAGGCACGGCCGCGATCTTGCCGGTGGCCTTCACCGTGCTTCCTTCCTGAATGCCGCGCCCTTCTCCCATCAACACGGCGCCCACGTTGTCGTCCTCAAGGTTGAGGGCAATGCCTTCGGTGCCGTCTTCAAACTGCACCAGCTCACCGGCCATCACCTGCTCGAGGCCGTAGACGCGGGCGATGCCGTCACCGATCTGGAGAACGGTTCCGACGTTGCTGACCGAAACCGACTTGTCGTAGTCCGCGATCTGCTGCTTGAGGATGGCGCTGATCTCGTCGGGGCGGATGGAAACCATGGGAGGAAATCCCCGGAGGGGAGGCGATGGGGAAGGGGGTGGTCAGGAGAGAAGGGTGTTGGCCGGTCAGCTCACCTTGGCCAAGGCCAGGCCAAGACGACGCACCTGCCCGGAGAGGCTGGTATCGATCACCTTGGAGCCCACCTTGAGAACGAAGCCGCCGATCAGGGAGGGGTCCACCGAGGTGATCATCTCCACCTGGTCGGTGCCGGCCACGGCCTTCACCTGCTCGGTGATGCGGGCCAGCTGCTCCTCGCTCAGGGGTTCGGCCGATCGCACCGTGGCCAGGGCGATCTGGTTCTGGTCGCGGTGCAGCTCCAGGAATCGCTCAAGCACGGCATCCAAGTAGCCGATTCGCTGACGATCGGCCAGCAGCTTGAGCAGGTTGAGGAAGGTGGGAGACACCTGATCACCGAACAGCTTGGTGATCGCCGCCTTCTTGGCTTCGGTCTCCAGCACAGGGGAGCCCATGGCTTGCCGCAGCTCGGGTGAGGATTTCCAGAGATCCAGCAGCTGGCGGGCCTGCTCCACCACCGCTGCGGTGTCGCCGGAGGCTTCACTCAGCTGCAGGAACGCCTCGGCGTAGGGGGTGGTGATCGTGTTGAGGAGAGGCATTTCAGGCGTTCCCCAGCGATTGGATGGATTGATCGATGAGCTTGGCCTGCGCCGTGGAATCCAGCTTGCCGGGCAGAGCAGCCAGCGCCTTCTCAATGGCCAGTCGGGCGGCTTCGCGGCGGAGCTGTTCGTTGACGCGGGCAGCCTCCGCATCAAGATCGGCGGCTGACTCTTGCTTCATGCGGGCCATTTCATCCACCGTGCGCTTCTCGGTTTCCTGGCGGATCGCCGCGGCCCTGGCCTGACCATCGCTGCGGATGGCCTCAGCGCGAAGCTGGGCCTCAGCGAGATCCTTCTGGGCAGTGGCCAGGCTGGCGGTGGCGGCGGCCAGTCGCTCTTCAGCGTCCTGGAGATCCCCGAGGATGGCCAAGCGGCGTTTCTCAAGGATGCCCCCGAGAAAACCGCGCAAGAACCACACAAGGCCAGCGATCACGATCGCCAGATTGATGATGTTCGTTTCAAAAGGATTGAAATTCAATCCAAAACCGCCGTGGCTGGCCAGCAGGGTTGCCGCGACGGGGGTGAGCAAGGGGTTCATGAGGCGGCGAGCAGGCGGTCAACGATCTGATCGGCGAGCTTGTCGGCATTGGCTCGGATCTCGCCCAGGGCACTGGTGCGCTGGTTGTCGATCTCGCGGCGTGCCGCCTCGCGGCTGGCGTTGGACTCCGCCTGGGCCATGCCCATGGCCTCGCGGTAGAGCTTGTCCGACTCCTGTTCAGCAGCCTGGATCAGCTTCTGGGTCTGGACACGGGCATCCTTGAGCTGCTCCTTGAGATCGGCTTCGAGCCGTTCCACTTGGGCGAGCTTTTCCTTGGCCTGGGCACGACTGGTGGCGACGTAGCCCTCGCGCTCCTCCACAGCCCGTCCGACTGGACGGAAGAAGAGGGCATTGAGGATGAAGGTGAGAAGCACCACCTGCACCGCCATCAGGGGCAGGGTGGCATCGAGGTCGAAAAGACCTCCCTCGGGCGTCCCGGCGGCGGACGCACCTGCCTCGGCAAGCAGAAGCCAGCTGGTCATGGGGGATGGCGGGCGGTGAGAGGTGGTGGGTGGACCCACCGGCAGGCTCAGGTGAGCAGGGATGAACCCCCGGCCCTGGCCTTAGAGCCGGAGCCGGAGGTCCAGGGCGATCAGCCGGCGAAGGGGTTGGCGAACAGCAGCACCAGAGCAACCACCAGGCCGTAGATCGTGAGGGCCTCCATGAAGGCCAGCGAGATCAGCAAGGTGCCGCGGATTTTGCCTTCGGCTTCAGGCTGACGGGCAATGCCTTCGACAGCGCCGCGAGCCGCGTTGCCCTGACCGATGCCGGGGCCGATGGCGCCGATACCGACAGCCAGACCAGCAGCCACGACGGAGGCGGCGGAAGTAAGCGAA
>Ga0114973_10001262_pt1 | contig 19026 bp, 29 predicted proteins | sample M_140807_MF_Meta_FD_87025 | JGI IMG/M metagenome (GOLD analysis project Ga0114973, IMG submission 87025) | Freshwater microbial communities from Lake Montjoie, Canada to study carbon cycling - M_140807_MF_MetaG | ecosystem: Environmental > Aquatic > Freshwater > Lake | place: Lake Montjoie...
CCCCTCGCCCTCCCCGTCCTGACGATCCTCGTCCCCCTCGCCCTCCCCGTCCTGACGATCCTCGTCCCCCTCGCCCTCCCCGTCCTCAAGATCCCGATGATCCTTTCGATCCAGATCCTTTTGGTCCCGATGATCCTCCACGCCCTCGCCCTCCTCGTCCCGGTCCCCAAGGTCCTCCCGGTAACCAAGGACCCGGTCCCCAAGGTCCTCCCGGTAACCAAGGACCCGGTAACCAAGGACCCGGTCCCCAAGGTCCTCCCGGTAACCAAGGACCCGGTAACCAAGGACCTCAGGGACCTCAAGACGACCCCGAGGAGGAACAGCAAGACGACCCCGAAAAGGAACAGCAACCTGCTTCTCGCTCCCGTAGGGGGTGGTTCCAGAGTCAAACTGACTACAACCATCGAAGCGCTTTAGGGCGGGGTATAGATAATCTTTCAAACGAAAGCATATCTATGATCTATGGACGTGGTCCGGGTCTTGATCCCATGTATGGGCTTGAAACTAATAAGTTTGGACCTACTGCTTTCCTTGGAAAGCGTCGGGAAGATAAGGCCCGAGAGCGGGGTCAGGAGTATCAGAAGCAGAAGTTTCAGCAGCCCCGTAACCAATCATCTCCATTAACGCAACAACAAGGTCAACCTCAACAACAAGAGATGCCTGCATCTAGTCGAAATGAAGCTTTCCACCGGAACACAGGCAGGTCTAATGACGACCTTCTCCATCGCCGCACTGTTACCGGTTCCAATGCCGACATGTGGCTTGGTGGCGAGGACCCTCAGCACGTTGCCCGTACCAGTGGCCTCAATCCCTCACCTAGAGCGAATCGTTACGATCCCTACGAATCACAATAACCTATGACACATATCTACCTTGCCGGTGGAGAAAATCCTACCCATCAGCAAATACTCTCATCCTGCGGCGCTAACCGTGTCGCTGTCAACGTCACCTCTCTTCTTCGTCGCCGCACGCTGACGTGGGAGCTTGACCTTCCCTACCCTGATTGGGAGTGGGTTGCCTACTGTGACGGTCCTGCGACCGCAGATGACCTACACATGGTCATAGACAGGGCCTCTAAGGCCCCTGTAAGCGTCGTAGGGCCTCCCGCATGGTCAGAATGGGATAACTACCTACCTCTTTGGAACGGCGAGGGAGAGATCCCTAGAGAGCGTGATAACGGGTTCGTCGTCACAGACCGAGTGTTCAAGGACAAGACTCTGTCGCGGCGAGCGTTAGCTGCAAGAACTGTTGGAAAGACTCTTGGAGCACTTACAGGGAGTATCGATCCGAGTATCGGAAAGTATGACCTGATCGTCTCCGGCTCATGGTGGTCTTCCATGAAGTTCGGTGAGACTCAGGTGTGGGATGGCAAGAAGATGCATCGGTACAACGCCGAGCGTAAGAACGAGGTCCGCACACGTCACGCTGGCGATATCGAACGTATGGGAATCGATATCAACCAAATCCTTTTGGAAGACTCTGACGAGAACGCACGGCTCGCTGTCATCTCATGGCAGTTCTTCTCCGAAAGCCTCTCGGGAGCTAAAATTATCCCATTCGGGGTGGCTGAAGTAACTAACAGGGAAAAAAGCATGGACGAGTTTCGCGGTTCCGAGATCGAATCTCTTACTTCAGCCACCCCTGAAGGGCGGCACCGAAAGGTTCTGCCGGTCATGGGGATGTCCTCCATCACGTCCACAGAACGGCTTGGAGACGGCTCTGAGATCATAGAAGAGCAGGCCATCGTCCATACTGTTTCAGAGAGTATCCGGGCATGCGATAACTGCTTCCTAGCCACCTCGGGATGTCCCGGTTTCCAAGACGGAGCCTCCTGCGCCTACTCCATTCCGGTGGAGATCCGGTCCAAGGATCAGCTTCAGGCGGTCATGCAGGCGATGGTCGAACTACAGACCCAGCGTGTCCTTCAGGCCCGTTTTGCCGAGGAAATTACTGGTCAAGAGCTTTCTCCCGAGGTCGGGCGAGAACTGGATCGGCTCTTCACATCGGTGGAGAAGATGCGAGACATCATGGACAACCGAGACACAGTGAAGATGACCGTCGAAGCCCGAGGCCGCTCAGGTGTCCTGTCACGACTCTTTGGAGACCGTGTTGGAACCAACGCCAAGATGCTCGCTCATCCGGTCGACTCAGAAGACGTGATGGACGCCATCATCGATGAATGACTCAGGGTGGCTGAAGTAACTATCTCACGTCTCTCAATGAAGGAATGGCACATGTATCAGGGAGTGACTGAAACTTCATGGGGAGGAACGTGGTTCGCTGCGATCCGAACTGGGGGTGGAAAGCGAAAGTACCTTGGAACTTTCCGAGACGCCGAAAGCGCCGCCCGTGCGTATGACAAGGCGGCGCTTCAGTATCGTGGCGAGGATGCCAAGCTCAACTTCCCCCAAGAGCGCCCCCCGTCCTGAGGGCGCTCCGTGGGTCAGTTCAGGCCGATCAGGATGCTCTCCAGCACCTGCGGGATGTCCATGAGATCCCCGATGTCGTAGCCCTCGTCGGCGCCCTTGGAAGAGGCGAGACGCTGGTTGGGGACGACACCCTTGGAATCATTCCGACCGTCGTAGTAGAAGATCACGCTGGTGGTGTTGGAGTGCTTGTAGCGACCCATCTCGCCGCCGTCACCGCTCCACACGCCGTCGGTCATCACCAGCACGATGTGGTGCTTCTTCTCGTTCTCCTCGTACAGGATGCCTTCGAACGCTCCAATGGGGGAGGTGCCCCCGTTCGCTTCGATGGCAGGCACGTCCTCCGGCGCACGGTCGTTCTTGGACCACAGGGAGTACGCCTGCGTGTTGAACAGCGTCACGTCACAGTCGATCTCAAGCTGGTCACAGGCGGTCTTGACGGCCCATGCTGCGGCACCGACCTTGTTCTCGGTACCGTGCATCGATCCCGAGATGTCCAAGAACAGGCTCACGGCGATGTTGTGACCGGGGTCTCCCTCGTCCACGAAGCCTCGGAAGAACTCCATGTCACCGGCCTGCCGAGTGGCGTACCGCACCGGTTCGATGTAGCCCCGACGCTGCTGCGACTCCCAGTGAGGAGCGCAGTTGGAGGTAGCCATGTCGAAGGCTCGGATGATGTCATCCACAATGGCCTTGGACTTGCCGAGGGCATCCTCGTCGTCGTTGTTGGTGATCCTGCCATAGGGAGGCAGGGAGACATCGTTGGAGGAGTAGGCGTCGTTCATGGAAGCCACGTCACCGCTGAGGTTCTCGTCGTCCTTGAGGGACTCCAGCACGTCGCTCACCGTCTCAGGAGCCTTGCTCTGAGGCTTCCAGTCGGGATCGTTGGAATCCTTGCCACCGCTGTCCCCAGCGGCCTTGGAATCACTCTTGGAAGGCTCGTCGGAATCGGAGGATGAGTCGGAGTCTCCTGAGCCGTCTGAATCGGAATCCTCGGAGTCTGAGTCCTCGGCATCTGAGTTCTGCTGTGAGGACTTCTGAGGCTCAGGGGCATCCTGCTCCTCGTCATTGTCGTCGCTCTTGATGCGGCTGTTGACCTGCTGGATGCGCTCAATGGTCTTCTCGGAGGAAGATGGATCGCCTTCCTTAGAAATCTCCCCATGTTCATCGATGGTTCGGGCAATAACGGACCCGAGCAGGTCCTTCATCTTCAGGACGGCATTGAGCATGTCAGTAGCGCTGTCAGCGGTCATGTAGGTGTAGACGACCTTGAGTACCTCGTCAGCAGAAGCCGAGGGGTCGCCCTCGGTCCACCGGTCACGGCACTTCTTGCGGATGTCGGCGGGCAGGTACCGGCGACCGGCCACGAGCAGCCACGTCGACTCGGTGACGTAGCTTCTCACGATCAGCCGCATGACCAGCACGGTGAGGTAGGCGGCGATCTGAGGAGACTCCATGACCACGGCCATCTCCATGCGCTGGTCCTCAAGCACGTTCCATGCCTGCTGGAAGCCACGGTCCCAAGTCCACTTGTTGTTGCTGCCGAGTTCGATGGAGTCAGGAGGAGTCCAACCTTCTGCGACCCCAGCGATGACGAGGTCACGGAGCGGCGTGGTGAAGAGGTTGTGCCCGAGTTCGTGATAGAAGGCACCACGAAGCTCTGCGGCGATCTGACGAAGCTCCTCTTCGTTTACGGGAGCCTCAAGGTCAATCTTCGGTCCTCTGCCGAATTCGTCGGGAGCGAGCCGCTGGTCATAGTTGACCGTGATCTGCTTGAAGTCGGTGTAGGCGCTGACCTCCCGAGCGGGGGTGATGTTGAGGGGAAGTGCGAGTCCCCACGAATTCATCACGGCCCTGAGACGGGGCGTCATGCCACCGCCCACCATGTTGAGTCGACGGTTGGCTTCCTGCAACCGAAGCCGACGCTCGGCGTTCAGGAGATCAGTGCGGGCGTTGCTGAGGCTCTTGGCCTCACGGTCAGCGGCCTCACGGACCAGCCTGCGACGAGCAGCGTTGTGCTGTTGACGGGCGATGTCGGAGGACCACATCTTGCGACGGGCCTTCTTGTTGTTGGGAGTGGGTGCGTTGGTCATGTACTTATTGAACGCACACTTTCCGTACCATTGCAAGTCAAGTCTCAAGATTTCTTGTGAGATAAAGGATATGGCTTCATTGCCCTCTATATGGCTCTGAGAGCGCCTGAGGGCCTTCTCCGGTGTAACCACCAGCAGACGAGGCTCGTAGGCCCTTATACGGCAAAGTTGTCGAACACTTGTTGTGACGACCAATTCCAATGAGCCAGTAAAAACAACACTTATTGAAATCGCTCACGTTCAAAAAGCCGAAACTCGTGTTTGAAATCAAAATCGGCCATATGAAGGGGACTTGAAGAAATTCGCGATCCGATGTTGCAATTCTCTGTGAGACGTGTATCTTGTCCTCCAGCAGCAACTGACCAATCCAAGACCACAAGGAGAGCAGCATGAACGTCACCATCGACTGGTACGCAGTCAAGGGAGTACAGCATCCGTCCGGCCTCGCTAAGTATGAGGTCTTCTGCGGACACCTCAGCAGGGGAGTCTTCGTGGCCTCCAGCTATGACGAGGCAATTGACCTCGCTCAACATTCTTGAACATCTGATGTTGCAATAGTCAGACAGACCTGATAGAAATCTCTCACCAACCCATCAACCCCTAAGGACCAAGACCATGAGCACCAAGACCAGCCGCATGAAAGCGGGAGACACATACACCGTGAAGGCGGGCGAGTTCGCCGGACGTACTGCGGTGATCATCGATCCCAAGGCATTCCCCGACACCGACCACCGTCGTCGCAAGATCACGGTGGAGGTCGACGGCGAGCGTGTCTACCTCCTTCCCCGTCTGCTGGAGGACCCGTCACCGACGTACAACAACGTCGTGTCGATCCCTCAGCCTCAGGGCTTCAACCTTCCCCATCCGGCGAACGGTGCTCCGGTCTACATCCCCTCCAACATCACGGACATGGATGACCCCCGACTGGACCCATGGCGTCCGAGCGAGAAGCTCCTCAAGGAGTACATCTGCCGCACCATGCCGAACGGCGAGAAGGATGTCGACTTCCTCCTCCACTTTTGGGAGAATCGGGAGAACGTGATGATGGTGGGCGACACGCAGGCCGGTAAGACCATGCTCGTGCAGGTCATGGCTGTGGTCATCGGCAAGATCCGTGGCAGCAAGCCGCTGCCGGTGTTCACCCTCTCAGGCTCGTCAGGCATCACCGACATGGACCTGTTTGGTCAGGTGACCTCGTACACCACTCCTGAGGGCCGTGAGCGCCTCGTGGACCTGCCGGGGGTCGTGGATCTCGCCGCTCGTGCCGGTGGCATCCTCTACCTTGACGAGATCAACATGATGAGCGAGCGGGTCACCTCGTCCCTCCATCCTCTGACTGACGCTCGTCGGGCCTTCGTCAACCGCAACCGTGCGGTGCGCTTCGAACACGAGGGCACCGAGGTCTTCATGCCCGACGTGGTGGAGGCCAACGACAACCTGTGGGTCGTCGGCACCATGAATCCCTCGTACAAGGGCGCTGGGGCGCTTCAGGAAGCCTTCACGAACCGCTTCCGGTGGCTCAAGTGGGACTACGACGAGGCCACCGAGAAGAAACTGGTTCCGAGCGCTGCTGTGCGTCTGCTCGGTCAGGCTCTCCGTGAGGCTCGTGCCAACCGTGCGCTGAACACGCCGGTCGGTACCAGCGCTCTCCGCAACCTCTGTGTCGACGTGGAGCGCTTCGGTGTGGAGACCGGTCTGTGGATGTTCACGGCCATGTTCACCCCGCAGGAGCAGGCCAAGGTGCAGGCCATCATCACCGACCGCTCTGTCCTCATGCTCTTGAACGATGAGCAGCAGGCAAAGCAGCAGCCCGCTCCCGCCAACCCGCTCACCGGTCCTCAGTACGAGAGCGCCGAGCCGTTCTGATAAACCAAGGGGAGGGCTTCGGCCCTCCCCACCAACCCAACAAGGAGCAATACCATGAATACCGAACCATCCATCGACAGCAGACCCGCCAACGAGGTTCAATACCTGCGACAACTGATCACCACATGGTGTGATGCCATGGACGCCGAATGGGACGCCTCATACGACGAGTTGCAGAAGGCCGTTTTCGACCGCAACGAGGCTGAGAAGTACCTCCGAGCAGCGGTGGGCCGATGAAGGTCCTCAACCATCCCATATTGGGATACGAAGTTCTCATCTCAGACAGTTGCGAAGACTCGTGCTCCGTATGTCTAAGGCTGGCCGATGAGGCCGCAGAGAGTGCATGGGACGCTGGCGCACGTCGTGGGCTTTCCATGCTCTACCTGACTGGTGACGACAACACTGTCATCAATCACGAGGTGACGGTCGTCCGACTGTTCACCGTTGACCGATCAACCGAACCGTTCTGAAAGGAACACACCATGGATACCTTCCACAGCAGTATCGCAGCACCCGAGGCCACACCCGTTGCCGAGGTTTCAATCAAGCGCCGAGGAGCAAAGCCGAAGACTGATCGGAACCTTGCCTTCGCCGCCGACTACGACAACGGCTTCAGCCTTGAGCAATTGGCAGAGAAGTACAACCTCAAGATGAACAGCACCAAGGCGCTCGTCATGCGCTTCCGTCGACTCGGACTCGTGAAGCGTCAAGCACAGGGTCGTCTCCCGCAGCATGTGGAGCGCGATGCTGAGATCTACCGTCGCTACATCGAAGAGAGCCTCACCACTCGTCAGCTTGCTGACCAGTACAAGGTGACCGCTGCCAACATCTCACGCATCATCTCCGACACGGAGCTTGCTCAGGAGCACGGCGACAACTTCGTCTACCTTCCAGTCCCCCGAGAGGTCGCTGTATCGCTCTCAGAGAACCGGCTGGACCCTGTGGTGACCAGCGTGCTGTACAAGGTCAGCCGTAACGCTCTGAGTCGCTGACTCAGGAACCAGCGGCCCTGTATCGTGGACGGGGGTCCTTGCCAGCAGTCGAACGACAGACGGCAGGGTTCCCCGACCCACGGATCAATTTTGCGCCCTTGGACTCAGGATCGCAGATCGCCCCGCCACGAACGTATTCGATGGGGCGGCTCTCTTCCTTCTTCTTCTTTTTGACGAGAGGCTTACGAGAAGGGCGCTGCTGATGATGGGCCATACACAAATAGTACAACTATGAAAGGATTTCCGATATGACTGATACCCACCCTGAGAGATATCGCATTGTGGGCTGGAGAGATTGGAACTCATTGTCTGTCGAACGCATCGCCTATCCGAGCATCGATGAGACGCTGCATCGTGTGACGTGCTCGGACTGCTCGCTTACTCGTGTCTATGACGACGAGGAGCTTGCCCTCGCTGAAGTCGGCAACCATGGCTGCTAAAAAGAACTTTCATGGTCCCTACGACGATGACAGGTCCCCTGACTACAACGTCTACAAAGACTTTGCCCCGAAGAATGTCCAACAAAAGATGTTCAAGCAGCACGAAGCTTCGTGGGAAAAAAGCAACGAACAGCGCATGCAGCGGCAGATGGAAGAGAAGTCGAAGAAGTTCTTCATCGGTGAAGAGAACTGGCGAAAGATCCTCCAGTGCTGGGAAGACTTCATCGATCAGGACTATGACGACCGTGCTGACGCTCTTTTCTCCCTGATCGAAGAACTCATGCACGAGAATGACCCTCCAGTGGAGTAGACTTACCCTTCATGGGTCACCGGAGCACTATTCAGAACGGCACAGATATCTTCGACCTCATCGCTGATGCGGTCCTAGCTCGTGAAGCGCTATGGCGAGAGGACGCAGCTTGTCGGGACAAACATCCCGAGGTGTTCTTTCCGAAGCAAACCAATCCCATGGGTCACGTCGAAGCCAAGAAGATCTGTGCGACCTGTCCTGTGATCACGGAGTGCCAAGGCGAGTGGGAGAAGATGCCACCAGCCATGCAGAGGCACGGAGTGTGGTGGGGAACCACCGACCGAGACAGACGAGCAATGCGTAAATAATTCCAACCAACCAACAAAGGACCAACCATGACCACAATCACACTTTCTGAAATCCAAGACTTCATCGACCGAGCCGCCGAACCACTCGGCTGGACTCGTCAGTACACGAGCCTCGTGGCAGTTACTGCCAATGCCGTCTCCGATGCACTTTTTTCTGAGGTAATCGAAATTGATGCAACTGCCGTAGACGTTCAAATTGCCGCTGTAAAGCTTTCGTTAGAAAACCGAGGAAAGTCACCGAAGACAGCCGGGACCTACGCCTCGGTATGGCGGCGGCTTAGCGGATTGATCAACGATTGGCAGACCGCCATTGCCAACGCTGTTGAGGATGAGTTTTGGTCATCTTTCGCTGAGACCTATCGCGACCCACGAATTGCACGTCGACGTAGCGGAGTGAGCCGTTTAAAAAAATCCCCAGCAGCGGTGTCTACTACTGATCTCATCTCCGCTGTCATTAACGGAGACGGCACCGTGACCGTGATCATCGGAGACATCTCTCTGACCGTTAATGCACAGGTCGCAGAGACTGTGTCCTGAATCAGACACAACTCAGGAAATGATGAAGCCCCCTCACGGGGGCTTCTGTCATTCCTCGTCTTCCTGTACCGGCTTCTTCCGGCGCTTACTCTCCGGCAGGTCGTGAGTCCGAAGCGGATCTCCCCACGAGAGCCTGAAGCGTTTGCGCCCAGCTTTCGTGCCGGTGACCGATTCGGTCTGACCGGTCAGAGGATTCTTTCGTGTGCGGGTGTTGAGATGGGTCCCGCTCCCTTTCTTAGCCATATCGGAATCGTATCAGACTGGTATCGGTAGACACGCCCTGAGACCCCTCTATTTTGCGTTCTAAGGCTTTCGTACCCTTTCCCGCACTAACCACCAGCAGACGAGGCTCACAGGCGCTCACACGGCAAATCTTCCGAACCCTTGTTGTGACGACCAATTCCAATAAATCAATAAATACAACGCTTATTGAAATCGCTTGTGTTCAAATATGCGAAACTCGTGTTTGAAATCAAAAACGTCAAAAATCAGGGTTTCTGAAGAAATCTAACGAAATACTTGCATCTGTCACACCAAGCTGGTAAAACATACATATCAACCCCGACCACCCCAAGGAGACCAACATGAGCAAGCCAGTCATCAACCCCACCGAGCGCCGAGTCGCTCTCCTCCAATCCCTCGCTCTCGCCAAGGCCAAGGCCGATGCGGCGAAGGCCGAGTTCGAACAGGTCAAGGCAGCGTTCCTCAAGGCGTGCCCCGAAGAGGGTGTGCTGGAGGCCGAGGGCTACAAGGCAACCATCACCATCGCAGAGCGCCGTGAGTTCGACGCTGACGCCGCCGAGGAGTGGCTGGAGGATGACGACTTCGAAGCCGTCACCGTCCGTAAGGTCGACTCCCGAGCATGGGACGCCCTCGTCACCAAGTTTGATGCCAAGATCATCAACGCTGTAGTCATCGCCAAGCCCACCACCACCCTGACCATCAAGGAGGTCTGATCATGGACATTATTGACTTCGTCATATGCGAGGCGTGCGGGACGCTATTTCCGCTGACCGACGACACTCTCAGCAGCGACTGGTATTCGTACGAGGACTGCGTCAGGGTTTACTGGTGCGACAAGTGTGTTGCAGAATCAACCAACGAGATCAATGCCGAAGAGGAGGCAAACCGATGAGATACGAACGATTGCTTTGGGAGGGCACTCCCAATCTCAAGAGCGCCCACATCGATCACTACGAGGCTAGGGGTCATCGGTACTTCCTAGACATCAATTTCAATCCACACGCCTTCGATGATGCGGGCGGCTGGGATGTGGAGATCGGAGCAATCATCACGCTGGGTGACGGCACTGAGGACTCTGTGACCATTGACAGCAATCTGATCTTCGACTTCCATGCGGCGAAGCTGTGGGCCGAGTCCGTGGACCTCCGTGCTCTCGCTGATGATCTTGCTGGTGACGCTGAGATGCTTGAGCACTTCGCTGTCGAATCGTATGAGAACGGAGGGGACCGATGAACACCTTTACGCCTGATCACGCCTGCATGATCCACGCTTACAAGCTCTTCCTGTACTGCGAGGACGCCGACGTGATGAAGCTTTATCGTGATGTCATGTTGTTCGAAGAGCGCCTGAGTGAAATCGACGCAGAACTGTGTAAGATCGAAGCCATGGCGCAGATCGAATTGGCGGTGAATGACTGATGGATATCACGAGGCTCGTTCCCGATCTTCCAGTCGTGCTGACCGATTGGTTCGATGGCTCCGGCTACAACACTGTCCACATCTCCCTTGGTACTGGTACAGGGACGGGCGTGTGTGGACGTGGGGGGCTGCCCTACACCTACTACTCAGCGCTGCTATCGCCGGAAGACGAACTGATGTGCGCTGGATGCGTCAATACCATTCAAGAGCTACTCAACGACGGCTACGGAGTGGAGGACCTCTGATGCAAACCTTCCTCCCGTACCCATCGTTCCGACAGTCAGCCATCGCACTGGACCGTCAGCGCCTCGGCAAGCAACGTGTGGAGACTCTTCAAATCCTCAACACTCTCACCAATCCCGATGCCAAGGGCTGGCGCAATCATCCCGCTGTGAAGATGTGGGAGGGCCACGAAGGATGGCTGATCCAGTACGGCATCGCCATCTGCGAAGAGTGGATTCTTCGTGGCTACAAGGACACCTGTCGTGACAAAATCTCAGCCTTCAACATCCTCCGAGATCCTGAGCCGCCCTCGTGGCTCGGTGACCCCGAACTCCACCTGTCCCACCGTAGCAATCTGCTACGCAAGCTCCCTGAGCACTACGGACTGCTGTGGCCTGATGTACCCGACGACCTGCCATACGTTTGGCCGGTATCGGAACTGGTCAGCTAGTCTGACCGACAGGTTTCCCTCCCTGCCCACCATTGCCCCGCCGCCTCACAAACTTGCAGCGACGAGAGCATAAGGGCAGGGAGGGGATTCATCTTGCAATTGACATACCGACCTGATAGAAACTCATCACCAACCCGAAAGGACCAATCATGGACATCCCCCGCATTATCGACATCATCAGCCCCGAGGAGCTTGAGGCAGTCATCGCCAGTGTGCAGGACTATCTGCACTACGATCTGCTCTCTAGCGCTCCTGTAGCGGAAACACTGCCAACCCTCAACGAAATCCTCAAGGAAGAGGTTCAGCAACTGGAGGAGTTCGATCCCTACGACGGCCAAGTTGCTCTCATTGTGAGAAAGAGCCTTGGAGGCATCGTGGAGATTGAGTACGACGTGAGCGGTCCTCTGACCACCTCGTACGGCACATGGGACTGCGACATCGAAGGTCCGTGGTTCCTCGTTGAAGGCAAGCGCCTCCCCGAAGACTTCGTGGACGACACTCTTCGAAAGCTCCTCTCGTGAGCACGGCCTTGGAACCCCTTGGAAGGTCCTTGGAACCTTCCTTGGAAGACGCCCTTGGAACGCCTGTCCGAAGCACACCGAGCATCGGACTCGGTGAACGCCTGCTCACGATCTCGTGGAGCGGCCCTGAAAGTGATGTCCATATCCAATTTGATACTGGTGATACCGCTACCGGTACAGACATGGCGAAGATGCTCGCACGCAGCCTCATCGCCGCAATCCTGAGGGAGAACCTGCAATGACACTCAATCGATTACTGACCATCCTCGTGCAGTCAGCGCTCGTCAGCACAGCCGTCACCATGTGGGTGATGCTCGCTCTAGAAGCGCTTGATGATCGTGCTCTCGCCCGCTACGAGCGCTCTCGTGTCAAGTGGGTCTTCCCGCCTCACTCCGAGACCGAGCGCCTCGCCGCTGCACACCGTCTATTCGACTCCGACGTGGACGGTGTTCGATGATCCGCAAAGATGTGACAGTCTCACTGACAGATGCCCAATACGACTCGCTCCTCAATGCCATCACTTCGACCATCGAACAGTGGCACGAGTTAGGCATGCCTAACGGAGCCGTGAGCGGTCTCCGGCGAGCAGGCATGGCGATCAGCGATGCATGGGAGAAGGCGCCTCAGAAGATGCCCCCCTCTAAGCGGCGATATCCGAAGGCGTCCTGAGATTCTTTCTGCCTGATGTTGCAATTGGTCAGTGGGGCTGATAAGAAGTACATCCCAACCCACTACCGACCACGGAGGTCAACCCATGTCAGCATCCACCAAGCAGATCGACTTCATCACCGGCCTCTTCGGTCAGGCCAAGGCGGGCTTCGATGAAGCCCCCGCCGATGTCGTCGCCGCCCTCACCCCGAAGGTGGCAGGCATCCAGTCCACGCTCATCGCTGTCGTCAACAAGCAGTCCGTCGACAAGGCCGATGCGTCGACCGCCATCAGCGTCCTGATCGAAGTCAACAAGGTCCTGCGGGCCGCTCTTCACCCGCTGCCCGCTGGTCTCGCTGCGCTCAATCCCGAGCGAGTGATCGCCAACAAGTTTGGCGCCGCTTGTGCCCTCTGCTCCATCCGAGTGGAGACCGGTCAGGGCCACGCAGTGCTCGCCCCGACGTGGAAGACCATCTGCGCCGAGTGCGCCGAGACCGATCCCGCCGAGCGTCAGGCCCAGCTTCAGGCCGAGCACGATGCCAAGCGTGCCGAGCGTGAGGCCGCACGCCTCGCTGAGCTTGCTCGTCAGGACGCTCTCAGGGCGGCTCAGCGTGAGGCTCGTGCCCTCGCCGTCGACCTCTTCCGCCGTGCCGAGGTGCTCGCCAACAAGCGTCCCGAGGTCCGTCTCGCCATCCCGAGCAACGGTGCCAACGACCTCGATTTTCTGCGGGTCAAGCGCTGGTCGGACGGCGATGTTTCGGTCCTCCGAGTCATCGGTGGTCACTCCGATCAGGTGCTCGCTCCTGCTCAGGCTGTGGCCCTGCTGGAGCGCATCGCATGCACCGAGGACATCCCTGCGGCCATCGTGACCTACGGCGTCGAACTCGGCGTCTGCGGGCGCTGTGGTCGCCACCTGACCGACGAGGATTCACGAGCAGCGGGCATCGGTCCCGACTGCGCCGCCAAGCTCGGCTGGTGACATCCTCGGCAACGAGGCCCTCGCTCCACATCGGAGCGAGGGCCTTTTTGTGTTTCAGGGCGGTATCGATATCGATCCTCGGTCAATATCAAGGATATGGCTTCATTGCCCTCTATATGGCCGTGAGAGCGCCTCAGGGGGGTGGTCCGGTATAACCACCCCCGACGACACCTCGCAGGCCCTCACAGAGCAACACAGCACCTCGAAATTCATGCCATCTGATGTTGCATCTGCCATGTGGGCCTGATAGAACATGCACCATGACAACCACCCGAAACACCTCATCCAACATCCCATCCATCATCGACACCACCACCACCGTCACCGAGAAGTACCAGTACAACGACGATTACACGGCTTTCACCGACGTGCTTGAGCACACGAACACGACCACCAACTACACCTACGCTCCAGTGGAGCACGGCGGTCACAAGATCGCACTGACCTACAGCGTGAGCGTCACCGTCTACGCCGACACCGCTCGGTGGAATGCCAACACGACCAGCGTCTACAAGCGCCTGCAATGGCAGGTCGCTGGTGTCAACGGCAATCAGGTCAACTCCGACACTGGTGACGACCTGCTTGCCCTTCCGAGCGACAAGGTCCTCATCAAGGCCGTGAAGGCTGCATCGGCGGCGATAGATCGCTTCAACGAAGACGAGGCCCTGCGCCCGTCGCTCATCTCGCTCGTGGGCGTCGTCCCTGCCGACACGCTTCCGGCGACCGAGGCCCTGCCGCTCGTGGGCAAGATCGCATGCCTCTACTCGCGAGGCACGATCCGTACCGGCATCATCACCAAGGTCGGCACGAAGAACATTGAGATCGCCTACCTCACCCGTGGCGGGCTGGATGACGAGGCTCGTGGACATGGCAAGGCCGTGATCACCCGCAAGGCGCAGCCCCTCGCAGCAGTCAAGATCGCCGTCTGACGCCCTCGGCACCGAGCAGCACCAAGCCCCTCACCACCACGGTGAGGGGCTTTTTCGTGCCCGAATTCGAAGAAATTTGCCCCGAGGCAAGGATTTACTCACTTGCCCTGAGAGGCCCCTATTTTGCGTTCTAAGCGCCTCCACCCCCTTTCGGCCATAACCACCCGCAGACGAAGCTCTCAGAGCCTCTCAGGGCAATGAAGCGAAAGCCTTGTTGTGACGGTCGATTCCAATAAGTCAATAAAAACAAGCACTTTCGCAATCGGTCGATTCAAAAAAGCCCAAACTCGGGTTCTACGGACGAATATGCGTATTTTGCATGTCGGTCCTCTCCCGAGCGGGCCTGAGAGAGGTTCCCCGAAGAGGTCATCAACACAATTCGATTTGCATTCGTCAGGTGGGTCGACTAGACCATTGGGTATGACAACGACAAGCGGTACCTCATCCACCACATCCACCCTCATCACCAACGACGGACTCTGCTCCGTCGACCACAGCAACCAAGCTCCTGCCACCCATCGGAAGTTCGTCACCAATCACGACGCCTTCTCGGCCCATTCCGTCGACCTCTGCGCCGAGTGCGTCAAGGCCGAGCGGGCAGCGTGGAACGCAGCGGTAGCGGACGGCGAGGCCACCAAGAGCGGCAGCACTTACACCGCCTACGCCCTCACCGTGGAGTTCGCCACCATCGCCTCCCTTCAGCAGGCCCGACTCGTGACCGACTCCCGCCTGACCGATGCGACGAAGAACTACCGCTGGTATGCCATCGCTATCCGAGGCACCGACGCTCAGATCAGCCGTGCCGACAGCCGCTACCGCAAGGCCGAGCGTGCTGCCACCATCGCCGCCGAGCGTGCCGCTGGCATCTCGTGGAGCGTGGCACGATGAGCGCCCTCAAGCTTCACCGAGTCCGAGCGGGCCGGTACGAATCCACCAAGGGCGAGCCGGTCGAAGGGACCATCGCCATCTCCCTCGTGGATGACATTGACGGGTGGCGCCCGTACTGGAACGTGGCTCAGTACGTCGCCGCCGACTGGTGCGAGAACCACGTCGAACTCACCTCGCTCGGTGAGGCGTACGACACGCTCGCTGCGGCTCGTGCGTTCGTCGCTAAGTCCATTGAGAGCGGCCTGCTGGAGGTCGCCCGATGAGCGGCTCGTCATCATCAACACAATTCGATTTGCAATCGTCATCCCGACCTGATAAACCATTGTCCTCACCCACTAACCCGACCACGGAGGTCACCATGTCAGCATCCACATCCACCCCCACCAACAACCGTCGCCTCGTGCAGGTTGCCGCCGACACATGGGAGCCGACGGTTCTCGTGTGGACGCAGATCGATCCCAGCGTCGCCGTGTGGTCCTCGGACATCGGCACCATTCGTGGCAACGAGGCAGACGGGTTCGTCGGCACTCTCTCGGGCTTCGGCCCCGAGACCGAGAACCAATGGGCCTTCGCTCGTGCCGAGCGTGAGCTGATCGCTCTCCACGAGGCGCTCCAGCCCGAGCCGGTCATCACCGCCGAGGTCAGCTTCACCCGTGAGCAGGGCATCCGTCTCTGCTCGGTCCTGTTCGACTCCATCGGCCATGCGAAGCAGGGCATCAAGGATGCGACCAGCGAGTCCGAGGTGACGTGGTGGGAGTCCCGCATCGACATCGCCGGAAGCGCCTACAAGGCCATCTCCGACGCCATCGGCGCCTTCGATGCGGAGGTGGCACGATGAGGCCCGACTTCAACGAGATCGTCAGCGAGCAGCCGCTCACGGATTCGAACGGCGAGGGCTGGCTGCTCGTGACCGACCGCTTGTCGAACGGTGGCTTCTACTGCCACGTCCTCATCAACAAAGGCAGCCGCATCGACGGGCGCCCCATCTACGGCTCGGGTCTCACCGAGACCGCTGAGGACGCCGTCAGGATCGCCAAGAAGATGTTGCGAGTGGCAGCGACGTACTGGCCCTCTGACCCCCCGAACGACGCCTTCGACAGCATCACTTTCTGACCCTCGGTCGGCGCAAGTTGACGGATGACTTGCGCCGACCATCTCAGCGTGATAAAAATCAGTCCTCATCCACTACCCCTTCAGGAGCCATCCACATGACCAGCATCTTCGATTCGATCCTCACCGCAGCAGCCGAAGCTCCGGCCCCCGTGGTCCCCGCCACGTTCGACGGCGAGCGTCTCGCCCCGAGCGATGGCTTCGTCCTCCCCGTGGCTCCCGCCACCAAGTCCCTCTACGCCTACCAGCAGGCGGCTGTGGAGAGCATCCTGACCCAGCGTCGTGTGCTCCTCGGCCTCCAACCGGGATTGGGCAAGACCGCCATCATCCAAGCTGTCGTCGCCGCCCTCGCTGCCGACGGCAAGCGCTCGGTCGTCGTGGTCCCGCCGTCGCTCCGCATCTCGCCGTGGGCCAACGAGTTCGCCGTCGACTACCCCCACCTCAAGGTCTCGCTCGTCAAGGGCACCAAGCCCGAGGCGTTCGACGCTGGCGCCGATGTCGTCATCGTGCCCGACTCGGTCATCGCCAAGCGCCTCGCTGATGTCGAAGCCTTCGGTCCCGACGCCCTGTTCGTGGACGAGGCTCACCGCTTCAAGAGCCGTGACTCCAAGCGCTCCAAGGCCCTCCACGCCTTCGCCAAGACCCTGCCTGCCGATGCCATCGTCTGCCTCGCCACCGGCACGCTCGTGAGCAACCGTGCGACCGACGTGTGGCAGCCGCTCGCCATCACCGGCGACCACAATGCCAAGGCCGTGAGCCGTGGCGCCAGCTACACGGCGTTCATGGACGAGTGGTGCGAGACCGAGATGGTGTGGACCGGTGAGCGTGAAGTGCGTGTCGCTGTCGGCGTGCGTGACCCCGAGGGCCTGCGCTCCAAGCTCGTGTCGACGTGCTTCGTGTCGGTGCCTCGTGAGGCCGTGCTGGATCTCCCCGCCCGCACCACCGCCGTTCGCTCGCTCGCCCTCAACGGCGATGCCACCGCCTACCGCCGCATCGAAAAGGAGTTCCTCGGCTGGGTGCGCGAGACCAAGGGCGACGCTGCCCTCCATCGTGCGGCCAAGGCCGAAGCCATCACCAAGCTCATGGCCCTGTGGGAGCAGGACGGCCTCGCCAAGATCAAGGCGTCGACCGAGTACATCACCAGCCTCACCGATCAGGGCGAGCAGGTCGTCGTCATGGCTCACCACAAGAGCGTCGTGCTCGGCCTGTACGAATCCCTGATGGCTCAGGGCCTGCGAGTCGGTGCGATCATCGGCGGCATGACGAGCGAGGCCAAGGCCGACGTGGTCGACGCTTTCCAGTCAGGTCAGCTTGACGTGCTGCTCGGCAACATCGAAGCGGCTGGCACCGGCCTCACGCTTCACGCCTCGTGCCACATCGTCTTCCACCAGCTTTGCTGGGCCGCTGGCACCTTCAATCAGGCGCAGGATCGGATCTACCGCATCGGTCAGACCCGCCACGTCACGACCCACATCCTCAACATGCAGGAGGGTGTCTCCGAGCACCTGTGGGCCGTGCTCGCCGCCAAGGCCGAGGTGGCCGATGCCATCAACACCGGCACGCCGAGCACCATCGACTTCGACTCGGTCGAAGAGGCAGTCCTCTCCAGCTACGGCTGGTGAGGTGAGCGCTGGCGGGGGGAGTGGATGCCTCCCGCTGGCCCTCCCCCTCATGGGGAGGTAGGGGTACCACCCCCATGAGGCCCGAGGCCCTGACCACCACGGTCAGGGCCTCGTGCGTTGTACGGCCACGGTCGAAGGCAAGGATATGGCACCATTGCCCCCTGTGTGCCCCTGAGAGCGCCTCCCACCCCCTCGCCGGTATGGTCATACCACCGAGGTACTGGGCGGGCCTGAGAACGGCTCTGAGGGGCCTGTTCGGGAGAGCACCGGAGACCGAGGCGCTGTATGCCCCTGAGACGGATCGACTCGTCCCGATGACACGACCACACCCCCGAGCACCGAGCGTCGCTCACACGAGCACACGGGCGGCGATGGGGAGAGCGTGGCCGTGAGTATCAGGTGAGTATCGATACTGGTATCAGAGCTATATCGACCATGTCGTCGGGTAACCCCCGAATCAAGAGTGACGATTTCCGACACCTGCGAACCGCGACCCCCAAGGGCGGCGTGAAGAGGGAGAGCCATCAACACCCGTAGGGAAGATACGCACGCCTGTCTGCTCCGATGCATGCCACTACTCACCTCGGCTCCAGAGCCTCCAGATATCAACTACCCCCACCCCCTTCCCACTCCCAGACCTAGGTACACCGGTGGTCATGCGCGATGACACCACTCGGTGTAGTGGCGAAATACGCACAATCTAAAGGGTTTTTCGCATATCGATATTACGAAAGCCATATCGACATGCCAAATACGCACAATCTAAAGGGTTTTTGCGATATGCGTAAATGATATTGAAGTGTGCATCCCGATATGCGTAAAGCCATATCGATATGTGCATCCCGATATGTGTAAAGCCATATCGACATGCGACCGAGGCACACACACGCACACCATGAGCGGCGCTGAGATGGATGGTCCCTTACTACAGGAGGTACATGCATGCAAGGGGAATCTCTCTCAGCCCCCCTCGGTATGTCGATATGGCTTGACACTTGCTCACGCACCATGTATGGCCCCCTA
>Ga0114973_10001266_pt1 | contig 18995 bp, 27 predicted proteins | sample M_140807_MF_Meta_FD_87025 | JGI IMG/M metagenome (GOLD analysis project Ga0114973, IMG submission 87025) | Freshwater microbial communities from Lake Montjoie, Canada to study carbon cycling - M_140807_MF_MetaG | ecosystem: Environmental > Aquatic > Freshwater > Lake | place: Lake Montjoie...
GAAGTAAATAGATTTATCTCCAGCTGTAGAGTTGAAGTAAACTTGACCTTGCCCTGGTGATCCAGGTGCTGTTGCTAGATTCTGGATGACCGCATTCTGCAGTTCGCATTTATTGAGGTCTATCGCTGTTAAGAATTTTTTTGCCATGATTATTTATTTTATTTTATTTTATTTTAGTTAAAGTAAGCTTTACCACTGAACGCACCACAAAATGTAATTTTACAACTATTAAGATTTATATAATCAACAGCACCTTCAACAATACTACCAGCAGAATCTACAATTGTAACTGATGGAAATTTATTCATAGTATGAGTGACAGTCCATTCAATATTTGGTGTAGTTTGATTATGGACATATGTATCAACGTATGATAAGTTTAATGCTGCTGCATTTCTTCTATTAAAAACAATAGTCTTTACTAAATCTCCAGTTAAAACAATTGAAGTTATACTCTCATCATAAGCCTGATTACCTTTTTGAGATAATACAGCTGATAGATTATCAAGAGTTATTTTCTTTGTAAGATTATTTACTACGTCAACAATAGGTATAACATCATAATATATGTTTACCTCCTGAGAAAAATAAGGTGGTAATTGTGTTATAGTTGGATCGTAGTTCCTCATTATACAACAAATCTATTTCCTGCTTGTGTTAATAGGTATTGTGGTCCGTAATCCACTACTTCAGTTGCAGTATATTTAGCATCAATCAATTTCATTAGATCAAACACTTCTTTATTATATATATCTACCTCTGATGTATCATTACAACATATTTCAATACCATACTTTTTCTCTCTAAATTCTGAATACATTGCTTCACCAAATTTTAGTGAAACTTTTGCTTCATCGCAATTAGTACATTTACCCATTTTTTTGTTTTAAACTTTGTTCATACCCATCTATGCAATTAGCACAGACTTGTTTACCATCAGATGCAGTTTTTTTTTGACAACCACAATTTAATCTTGTTCCACAATTTTGACAATTCATATTGGTTTATATTTAGTTAGTTGCAATAAGTACAGTTCAGCTTATCAATCTGTTTTTTAGCATAGTTAAAAATTAATTGACCTTGTTCAGGATTATTACAAAATTCTACTTTTGCTTTAGCTCCTTCTAACATCATCTTTAACATACGCAATTTATTTAATTTTTCTTTTTCAGTAGCTAAAGGCTCAGCTCCTGTTAGGTTTATACTACATAAAATATTGTAGTATGTATTTAAAGTCTGGGCTATACGTAAATAATTATACTCTATCCAAACTTTATCATTAGGTGCTACACTATAACGTATTGTATAAATGCCATCAGGTAATTCACTTAATGCAGTATCACAATTGGTGTCTTGCAAATGTAATGTACAAGCATTAAATACGTTTTCACTATTTGGTAAAATCTCAAGGATCACTTCCTCTAAATATCCAGGAAGTAAAATTTGTAATCTATTACATGTTATCCCTAAATCAGTACTGTATGTACTAGTGTCAACAACCCTAAAAATTTTTGTATTAAGGGTTTCTGGAATATCTAAACTGAGAATGTGTTTTTGTGCCATAAGTTTTGTTGTAGACAGTATATCTACTCATATATAATTTACTAAATAAATCTAAATAAAAAAAGGGGAAAGATTGCTCCTCCCCCTTTTATATGATAATACGCTAATATTATAATGTTTGCAAAGAAACACCGTTTCCGGCAGCAGACAAAATTGCAGCCATATCACTTTCAAAAGTAGCAGAAACTGTACTAGTAATTACTTCACATACATATTGATCATTATCAAACATGCTAGATGGGTTGTTAAAACGTGGTACATTATGTACAACCATGTAACGGTAGTAAGAATTGTTACGGTTAACACCAAATACAGCATTACCATTTAAAATCTCACGAATACGTGGATCATCATTCCAATGATTCTGCATGTAACGCTCAGATAAAATCAAATCACGTAATACAGTTTCACCAAAACCTTCACCTTGCTTAGCAACTTGTAATTCAGTTACACAAGTTCCAGAAAAAGTACAAACCTCTCCAATTTGATCAACTTCAGCAGCAATAACTTTAATTGGCTCTTTATCAAAATGATCAGTTGGTTGGAAAGAACAATCACCAAACTTAGTATCAACATAAGCACCATTAATAACTAAACCAGCTTTGTTAGAAGCATCAGGAGTAGTATCTTCTACAAAAGAAGTCCAAGACATAGCTTTAACTGCATAAGCAGCAGCACCAGATCCAGAACCACCAGAGAATGTAACAGCAACATTACCAGATGCAGTATAACCTGAACCAGATGTAGTAATTGTAATACCTGTAACAACAGTACTAGTAAGAGTTGCAGTTGCAGTTGCAGAAGAACCAGCATAAGCAAATGTTACTGTGCCAGAAGCAACAGGAGTACTATTAGTATGTACAGGAGCAGTACCAGATCCACCACTAGTTCCAGCTACAGTTACAGTATATAAATTACCTAAATAAGCTACTTGGTCATTTAATGCATAAGCAGTAGTTGCAGCAAACTGAGTACCTATAACTACAGTTGGAGCAGAGGAATAACCAGTTCCACCATTAGTGATTTTAACTTCAATAACTTTACCAATGTTAGTAGAGGTAGGGTTAACATATGCAGTGTAACTAGCACCAGTGTTAGTACTTGCATAAACTACAGGGTTAATAAACTGATTGATACGAGGATCTTCAGCTAAACTTTTAGCCCAACCAACCATAACAGCACCTGGATCAACACTAGTTTGACCAGTAGCGCAACAACCAGTGTAGTAATCAGCAACATAATAAGCATTACGATTAAATAAACGCATAGCTGGAGAACCTTTAATATCTACACGTAGATAGTAGGTTTTATCACACTTATAAGTTTTGTTACTACAAGCAGCATAAGGTACATTGTTTAAACCAGCAGTTAAACCAACAGCAACAATACTATTTGTAGCTGTTTTTGGAACAACTTTAACAAATGAACTGATGTACTTAGGATTAATAGTTTTAGATTTTGTAGACTCAGCATAACCACCATGATAAGGACCAATCTTATCATTTGTAGGATTTAAACTAGAAGCAGCAATAATGAAATTGGTTCCAGTTGTTGCATTTAAGTTTACGAAAGTTGAGGCGTTGTAAAGACCAAAGTTACCAACTGTGGTCAATTCACCCGCAGTAGTTCCTGCACCGGACTTTTGGTAAGTACCAGTTCCTAGGAATACTTTTTTGAAGGCATGATTAAAATACATAATTTTATTTTTTTATTTGTTTATAAATAGATACACTAATATAATAGTGAATATTTTTGATTATTGCAAGAAAATTAATTTATACTTAGCAGAATTAATGCTAGACTTAACATTATCTAATTCATTAATGATTTCTGAATAAGGCATAATAGCTTGCAAGTTATTTACCTTATTATATAAAGAACGTAGATAAGAGACTGCCTCATCTTTTGTTTTAATAGTTGGTAAACTTACATCTCCATATGAAAGTAATTTTTCTGAGGCACCTTGATAAGCTTCTGCAATAGTATCAGCATGCTCTGGTAATGCATCATAAATTACATTTAAAGCAGTATGAGCAGCAAAAGAACCTACACCAGTTACTAACAAATGTGCAATATGTAATTTAGTTCCTGCATTCATCATCTCAACTACTAAATCAGATGTTGCTTTATCTAAATTATTTTCAGAGCCATTAGAAGGGCGTTGTAATTTTTGTATCATTTTCTTTAATTATTTCTTTCAGCATTTTGTGTGCCACGTGAAAACTGATTTACAGATTCAATATCTCCAGCAAGAATACTTGCAGTCTCATCTATTAGTAACTCTACAATATCATCTTTAAACTCACAGATAACATTAGTTGCAGAGGTAAGTCCAGTGTATGGGTCTATTGCACCAGCAATTTGTATATAAATAGGTTTTCTATAATATGTAAGAATTGGGTCAACAATAGTAAAAAGATCGTCATGATAAATTTTTATCCTATTACCCATTATTGTACAAAAAGTTTCACCCCATTCAAAACTAGGTTTCCTAAACTCATCACTTAATAAACTAGCTATGTTAGCTTCTTCAGCTAAATATACAGTCATTGAATCAGCAGGGCAACATTTAGATTTTGCATCAGTTGATATCCTTTTATATTGTAGATAATCAGCTGGTAGTAAATTAGATTCAAAATACCCTTTCTTATTTATTCCAGTAATTGGGAGATCTAATAATAAAATTTGTATATCATCTATACGTCTTTTAGATCCTTCATCACCCTCACGAAAAACATTACTACTATGTAGTTGTCTTCTAACCCATTCTAATTGAGCTTTGTTAAAAGCTTCAATAATTTGCCAGGCCTCAAGATTATCATAATCATTAGAGGCTAACTTATTAAGTCGCTGCTTAATTTTTAACTGAAGTATATCGTTATTCATATCTAATTAATTATGGGGATACTGTGTTATATCCCCATAATACTACTTCATATTAGTTTAATCTTTCCAATGTTTTTCTACCTTCTCTATAATTTTGTCAGAAATATCCTGATTTAAAGGATTCTTCATATACTCAATTATATCAGCTGGTGTTCTTCCAAGCATTGTACTAGATTCAAGGTGATAGATAAATCCGTCACTCTTACTGATTATATATTTATAAAAAGAGGCATCTTTAACAACAGCTCTGAGTTTAAGGTTTGTCATATCCTCATTAGCTAATGATAAAAACTTTTCTGCTGTTTTAGTTTTATCTGTCTCAACTGTCTCACCATTAATGTATTTGTCCATGTTATCATAAACAATATCATTAGGTGTAGACTTCTTATACTGTGCGCTGTCAACATCTAAAACTTTAGCAACATAAAATAATTTGCCTTGGTTCTTATCAAACATTTTTTGTAACTCAGACAATGCTTTGTTACGTAATTTTTTACTCTCTGTTTTAATAGTTACAGTCTCTTCAGCTCTATCTAAATAAAACTTTGGTGGTACTGCTCTACGTCTTGCATCATCATAATTTTTAGATACAATAGTAAAACCATTTGCCTCAATTGCATAAAGCTTAATAAGATCATAAGGATCTTTATTTGGCTCTAAGAATAAAGGATCATTTCCACATCTTAATGCAATCTTACTCCAAAACTCATCATTATCTGGTTTAAGAAGTTTTATCTTATTCCAAAAATCTGGGTCTTCAGGATTAACAACGTTAGCTGCTAATTCTTTCTCTAATTGGGAAACAGTTCTTCTAATCTCTTTAATTTTGGCTTCACGTTCATCATCTGGTAAGAATTTTACTTCAGGAGCAAATTCATTTAGCCCAGTTACATAACGCTTAATCCCATTAATTTCAAGACAAGCTAGTTGTTCCTCATGGAATACCCCATCAAACAGGGATAGACCATATTTCTCAAGACCCATATTATTGATTTGTGCATCAAAATAAGGGCGTACACTCACACTACTTTTTTTGTTTTGTGAATACTTTTCTACAATTGTTATACTCATGGTTTTTGTTGGTTTAATAATATTGGGGAGCTATTAACTCCCCTATAGTTTAGTTAATTACTGAAAAATGTACATTTACTACAGCATTCAATGCCGCAGAAGCATGCACATTGTAAAGTTTTACTGTAAAGTTACCATCTGCAATAGCTGAAATAGTTGCGTATGCAATACCAGTTCCTGCATATAATACAGATAATAAAACTTTTGATGTAGCCAAAACTTTAGTATTTGTTACTACAAAAACAGCAGAAGCAGAGGCAGCTAAAGTACTAGATACTGTAGTAATAACACCTGCATCAGCACTAGCAGTAACACCTGTAGTGATACTAGTAGCTTGAGTTACATTAGCGCTAGTAACAATAGTAGCTTTTGTATTTAATTCAGTTACAACAGCATTAAGATGTCCAAATTTAGCTAAGGACATATCAGCTTCTTTTATAATAAAAGAATCCGGAGAAGCGGGAGAAAATGTAGAGATTGCCATTTTATTTATATTTTTTTAATTAGAACCCAGAGCCAGCAACGAAGTGACTCTGGGTTGATATGTTATTTATTAGAAGCTTCCGCCAGTAATAGGGTTACGCATAACAATTTTCAATACTTTAGTTGGATCTTTAACCCAAACTGCAGGCATTGTTTGAGACATCATTACACGGTATCCGTTGAAGTTACCAGAAGACTGGAATCCTTGGCTACGGCCCATATAATCCATAGTTCCGTTTTGGTAGAACCACTTCAATTGATTATCCCAAGACAATTTCAACAAGTAAATATTCTCGTTTACGTTATCTGTAATGTCAAAGATAATGAAATTATATGAACTTAAAGGATGACCATCAATCAAGGGGTTTTCAATATCGTTAGTGTGCAAGTTGTCAAATGCAGGGTTAAGCACAAACTTAACGTTAGCCAAGAAAGGAATTACATAGCTGGTGTAAGCAAATCCAAAGTTCAAGTCCATTCCTTTACCAGTAATAGCTCCTACTTCAGATGCATTAATAACCAAACCACTGTTAACTGCTTCTTTCTTAATAGCCTCGTTAACCAACTTCATACCACCCAAACCAGTTTGAACAATCAACTGACGCTTAGGATCTGGACCTTGGAAGTCAACTTTACCTACGTAGAAGTTGTACAACTCAGCACGGAACATTTCCAAAGTGAAACTAGATTTGTTATAGATACGTTTGAAGCTGTTATCCAACTGCTTCCAAAGACCTACTGACAAACGGATATCATCTGGACCATCTTGCTTAATACGTCCACCTTGTCCCCACATTAAGTAGGTCTCAATGTCATTAGCAATTTTGCTCAAGTGAGCAGCTTCCATAGTAGTTAAGAAAGTCTTACTTAACTGACCATTGTCAAATGCACGTTTAACTGCATCTTTACCCATAGTCTGTACCATAGACTCCAAACTAGTAATAGAAGGATCCATAGATTTTTCAAAGTTACGCCAGATTTCTACAACAGGTACAGTACCATCAGCTTTCATTCCACCCTTTAACATCAAGTCAGCACGACTAGAGATAGAGTAAGATACGTGAGCTTCAGCACCACCTACGAAATTGTAGAATTCACGGAAACCAGCACCATATTGTCCAATATCAGAGAAACGCTCACCGTATTCACCACGAGCAGAACCTTTACGGAAAACTTTAGTACCAGCTGCTAAGTATTTGTTATCCAAATATTTTGCATTGTCATTGTTTACTAACTGAACAGTGTAGATGAAACCATCACCTGTAGGAAGAATATCACTAACAGTTACATACATTTCTAAACCATTGTACTTATCATAAGTGATGATATCACCATGTCCAAAAGAACGCTTGTTTAATTTAAGTTTGAATGTAGTACCATCAACACCTTTAGTAGCATTTGAAGATTCAATATCTTCTACAATGTAAGGAAGATCTTGAGCAACAGGAACCTGCCACTTGTACTCTCCACGAGCATTGTCTACAGAGATGATGTTTTTTCCACCAAAACTAGAGAATTGATACAAGGGCATTTCAACTTTCTGAGCCATAGCCCATAAATCTACTGGACCCATGTCCATAGGTTCACTGCTTTTCAGCATGTTTACGAGGTGATATGAATCTACGTTTGAGCTAGCTTGGTAGCTGGTATCACGTAGAAATATACCATTGTTTAAAACTGGAGTTGCCATAATTATTTATTTTATTTATTTGTTTGTTTGTATTGTTAAAATCTTTTAAAAATATTTGCTTGTCTTGGGATCTTACGCTGTTTAGGTTCTTCCTCTCTATCTTCAGGCATTGTACTAGAAATCTTTCTACCCTGCTCTGTTTTAAGTTGTCTTACAGTGTTTTCAACCACTTTATTTTTGCCTTGCTCCATGATCTTTGTCTTGTATCCGTCTGGATCAGCCAATAACCACAAAGCTTCAGCTACTAATGGGTAGTTAGGTTCTACAAATTGATGTTTCTCTAACAGGTGTCCCAATAAGTTTGTATTTCTTCCTGAGATAGATGGGTAGTTAGGTTGTACAAGACCAGCATATAACATTGCTTGGGTCTTCTTGTCTAACTTAATACCAGCTAACTCTGAAGGTTTGAGGGCCTCATATACATTATCCATGTATGCTGATGCTGCTTGCTCTTGTTGTGCTTTCATTTGCTCTTGTTCAGCAATCTTCTGCGCTACAATAGACTCTTGCATCTTGTCCAACTTTGGTTTAAATTTATTAGCTTGTTGCTCTAATTTACCCAAGTCTTTCCAAGTTACAATCTCCTCATCAATGTCCTCATCATTGCCAAATCCAGTAGCACGCAAGTATGAACGTACAATTTGTTCTTGATCCATCTCATCTGTTGGATCTAAACTACGTACCTCTTCTACTTGAGCTAGTGCACTGAATAGACCTTTAAGGTCATTACCCCCGTTTGCTACATACTGTGCAGCATACTGGAGCTCTTCAGGAAGTGCTTCAAAGAACTCTTTCGGAGTTTGCTCTTTAATTGCCCGCTCTTTTTCTTCAAAATTTGCTTGCAAGAGTTCCTTCCAATCTTTAAGAGAGTAGTCTTCCATTGGTTTCTCATCTTCAAAACCAATTAAAACACCCTCTTCAATTAACTTAGAGAAGGTTTCCACCATCCCACTCTTATCTACTTTAGGTCTGCCACCTTTTGGTAACTCACCTTCTTGATCAATTAAATCATCAACATCAGTTGTTAATTCTTTAAGAACATCATCAGCAGTCTGAGTAGAAAGAACTGAATTTCCATCCTCATCTTTTTCATCCTCTTTATCTAAGAACGTTAAATCAGTTTTAGGAGTAGAAAAGAAATTGGGTTTCTTCTCTGCTTCTGTTGGTAGCACGATACTATCGGCTCCCGGAGCTCCACCGAAGATATCATCAATGTTGATATCTACTTGTTGTACGGTGGTTTGCTCATTTGGTTTTGCATCACTCATATAGTTGGTTTGTTTTTATTTGTACTGTACATTAAAAATATAATATATTAGTTTGTATAAACTTTAAAAATTTGTTATTAAAGCTGTATTTCCTCTAATATAAGGCTATTACTTTTTCTTATTGTCTGGCTTGTCGTATTTATTTTTATTTGTTCTAGCAATTTCTAATTGTTTATTAGCAATCTCTCTTTGAGAGGCTAGCTTTTCACGCTCAATTGACATCTTATCCATGTTAATAGCTTTTTGTGTAGCAGCAGATTCTTTCTTTAAATCCATCTGTTGGTTAAACTCGTCACTTTTACGGATATCTTTCAGTGCATCTTGATAATCAGATTGTTGATTCTGATTAATATCTACAGTTGATCCATAACCAGCAGACCTAATTTCAGCAATAACAATATCATTCTGTCTGTTCTTCTCATTCTCATCTGCTTCAAATTGCATCTTCATCATAGCTTCTTGATTCTTAGCTTGTAATGCTTGCTCTTGCATTGACTGCTGTTGCTGCATTTCTTGTTGACGTTGTGCTTGTTGTTTTTCTTCAGAAGACTTAAGGATGTGTGTAACTTCAGAGATAGACTCTGCCTTCATGATATTACCTAAGTCATAGATAGAAGCACCGGCAGTATTGTTTGTAAGTGCCAATTGCTTTAACTGTTCTAATGTAGCTCTATGATTAGTTTTAGTAGTACAGAAAATATTAAAATCTCTAAGTAATAAATCTGTACCATTCATTTCAAAATTAACCTTCTCATCATTTGTAGTAATGTACTGCAATCTGATAGATGGTTTAGTTGAATGATAGTATTGAGCTAAGTCTGTACGCATCTGGTGCACACGAGGCATTAAGTAATCACAGTGATTAATAAAATATGTCTCTGTTTGTGCATAGGAGTTTGATACAGCTATTCTTACGCCTGTAGCGGTAGCTTGTTCCACTTGCTCTCCCAAACGCTGTGGTGTAATCCCTATGACCTCAAATGCTTGCTGTTTAAAATAGTTAGCTAATTGAGTTCTAGACATCAAACGTTGTGTCTGTTCTAAGTTTAATACCTGGTAATGTTGGAAGTTAAGAGCATTCTCAGTGTTAGTAATAGAAGTATCTAAAGGTAACATCTGAAAATTCTTCATTGCAACATAAGCTTTTGCTAAGTTATTCTTTCCCCAATCTTCCCCCAATGAGTGTCTAGGTAAAGCATTCTGATCTAACATGATCACTGTACCTAATTCATCTACAAGAATATCCGCAATCTGGTTATTAACAATGTTATAACCTATCTGGTATGGTTTCATCAAATCTACTAAAGATGTAGACTTAGTATTTCTATCAGAGAATACAGATCCTTCCACTGGTAATTTACAACCATACAAAGTAGCATCCCCTTTAAATTGGAAAGGTACACGACCTACATTAGCTTTGTTAATACCAATATAAATAGGGTTAATACCACTAGCATTGTTATTCATTCCAAAGTATGCAGGATTATTAGGCCCAATTTTTACACCACCCCATACTTCATTAATCCAAATCCAATCAACATGCTCACCAGCAATTAAATTCTCTTTAGTTTTATTCTTAAATAATGTAGTATCGTATATAGGCTTTTGAGTAATCTTATATGACTCATCTACAACATCTTGTATAACCTGACCAACCTCATCAATTTTAGTTAAATGACCTACCTTACGTTGTGACTTCCAATAAATATGAGAGACACGTAACATATCTGTATTTTGATAATCAGTGTAATCCTCTGATTCAGACATGATGTAACTTACAATATCATTACCGGCTGTACTATTCTGCTCCCATACTGACATAAACTGTCTGTATTGTAGAGAAGGCATATTAGTATTCCATTCATGTGATTTAGTAGCATCATAGTATGAACCATCATTCTGCATACCCTGTAATGGATATCCAGCTGCTCTTGTTGGATAAACAGCCTCTAAAGATTCTAATTCTACGTCAGTTAATAAATATCCATACTTGTCAATAATTCCAGCTACAGTAAGTAATTCAATTTTACCTACCCAGTTACCCTGAGAAATATACCTTATATCAGGAGATTTATGGTAAAAAGTAACTAATGGATTCCATAACTCTACTTCATAATCATCCTCATTCATCTTAAAGTGCCAGAACTCTCTATCTGTAATTAACATATCACGGAAAGCTCTCTCCTCTAATTCATCCATTTTAAATCTCTCCTCATCCACACGCATCTGATGTTCAGCCCATTCCTCTAACATAGACCTATAGTCTTTCTTAAAGAATTGCTCAATCTCTGGTAATGATTTAAGATTTTCTGGAGCTAAAGCTTTCTGAATTTCAGGGTCTTCCATATCAGCACCCTGTTCAATCATACTCATAACCATTTTACGTTCAGCATCAGATAATAATCTTTGCTCAATCATGGCTCTTTTCTGTTCTAGTAATTCATTATAAGAGATTTCATCTACAGTCCTAAAACTAACCCTTGTATTTCTTTTAGCAAATTCTGCTACTAATACATTAATTACGTTAGGAATAATTGGGTAAAATTTTAACTCTAATGCTGACTGATCCTCTTTTGTAAGTACATCAATTAATTCAGCATACTCAACATCCTCTTCAACAACATAGTCTGTCTTATCTATAATTCCTTTAGCAAGTTTGTAGTTCTTAGAAAGCCTTCTAGCATTTCTACGTAACTGCTTCATACCCTGCCATTCTAACCAATCAAGATTATGCGCAGCCCAATCATCATCCTTCTCTTTTCTAGGAATAAATTGAATGGGTTGAGTAAGGGTACTCATTTTATTGTATTCTGCTTTAGCCCCATTTTTGAGCTGCATAGCATTATATAATTGCATAGTCTGTAATTGTTGTGTTAAATTGTTCTATTGTATCATTTAAATTAAACTCTATAATCTCCTCATCCTCATCACTATAGTAACTAATATATGTAATATTAATTGTTACATTTTCCATAGCCGTTGTACTCATACACCAATTTATCATCTTAAATTTTTAAATGCTCGTTTTGGTCTTTGCATACCATTTGAAGAGGCACTTTTGCCAATATGTCTAAACGCTCCTACTTTTAATTTATACAAATCTTTTGACTTATCCAAACTTTCAGGAGTTACTTCTCTACGTTTTAAATATCCACGGTTTGATTGTTGTATTTTAGCAAAGGCAACTAAAGCTGCAAATGCCACAAGTCTATCCACGTTTAAGCCATCTCTGTAAGCTAACATCTCTTTAATTAACATAGGATCTGGTATTCTAGATACACCATATGTTGTCTTTACCACAGTGCCATCAGTCTTATAATCATGATCGGTTTCCTCCCTTAAAAATTCAATAGCATAAGAGAGAAGGTGAGCTTTAAATAATGTCCCTGTATTCCTCCAACCATACTGTTGATATACACTAGCATTACTACCAATATCTTTTAAAAATAATATCTGATCTTTAGTTACTAAGTAACGCTGCTTTCTTTGAGAGATCATATACTGAATAAACAAAGAAACGTTATTCTCCACTAATGTCCAAGCATTATACCACTCAATAATTAACTCTAATCTTTCATGGGTTTTCTTGATATCATCAAAACGACCACACCATGCAGCTACAATTTTATCCTGCTCTATATGAGTTTTCTGCTCTCCACCCTCTTCTCTAGATACTTCAACAGGGGCTTTATAAACAAAAATAGAACAAAGAGAGTCAGAGGTAGTAGTCTTTCCTTCAGAAACCGGGTCAATACTTGCATAATACATTCCAAAGGTAGGATCTTTTTTAGGTCTTTCCCATACTACTAAACAACCCGTTTTGTCCTCCGTCTTTTTAGAGATGGGGAACTCATTGATAGGCAATTTGTTAGAGTTTTTAACCTCTAATTTACCATGCTCATCTCTATATAATTCTAGTAATTCATAAGGATATTCTTTGTCCTCAATCTTTCTTAACTGTGCAGCAAGCAAGTGTACAGAAAATACAGACTCCCTTCTAAATGCAAATGCCTCTTCAATGTTTGTGGGTTTTTGAGATATACGTAACTGATATTTATCTGGTTCAATCTCTTTCTTCCACCTAATCCTCTCCTCTTTAATAGCTGCTAATGCTTCAACTACTAATGAGTTACCATACTCATCTACATATGGCATCATTGACCATTGTTCTGGAATAAATAATCCTGCTGTACCTATGCTTCCTTTAGAATCTAATAGATTAGTTTCTACAGCATAAATGTCATTAGCCTCTGGATTCATAATTAAATTCTTCAATGGTTCACACTGATCCAGGTCACCCACAGATCCAGCTGCAATAAATACACCGGTAGTAATCATACCAGAGGCCATAGCAGGACGTAAGTATTCATAAGTTTCCCCCATCTTAGGAGCAATACCTGCTTCCTCATGAAAGAAATATTGACAAGGACCACCCACACCAGATGTTGCAGACTTCTCAAAAGACATACCTTGTATAGTACCTTTTAATCCTACCTCAGTTTTCTTATTCCCTTTTCTTACCTCGATCTTTTGCTGCCATAGCATAACCTTATCTGGATTCATAGGTCTATACCATGCAGTATGTTCATTTAAAAAAGATGAATACTCATCTAGGAATTTCCAAGTACCTTTATCATTTATATAATCCTTAAGCGAAGCACCTATCTTAAGGGTAACACCCTCTTCAAACCATAATGAATTAATTAACTTACCGGCATGAAAATATGAGGATGCAATCTGACGTTTCTTTAGGATAGCTACATGTTTGTAATATAGTTCAGCCAATATCTCGTACAGAGCCATGTGGTACTGAGCATCCCGAACTTTAGCAAAGCCAAACTTCTTCTCTTCCTTATCATAGATAGGAAGAAAATTTAACCACATATAATAATCTCTAGTTAGATACCAGACGTGTTTACTATCTTTATACAATACCCCATTCCTACACTTCTTCTTTTGGTCATCCCAATAATAGATATAGTCTTTGGATTTAAATGGTGCTACTGTATAAAAACCTAATTTATTAAAAGTTCTAGCCTCTTTATTAAAGAGGAGGGCTACTTCATTGAAATCATATTGACCTGGTTCTTTAAATAGTAATAGAAGATAGCTTCTCCATTCCTCATTAGAGGAGAAGGTAGAAACACCCCATACACCATTCTCCCAAGTCGGGATTTCAATAATTTCACTCATCCCCCTTTATATCAGATTCCTCTGGTTTACCATTTGTAGTAATAATCATATAAAGTAATGTATCTATTGTCTTAGACGTAATTTTAGATTTACATTCTGAGTTATTAAAATACGCTTCTTTATCTTCAGACTTAAAAGCGTGCCAATGTTTTGTGTAGGTGTTGTATGTAAACAACCATCCGTATAAGCTATGTTCCATAATTATTGATCGTATGCTAATCCTATATTTCCTCTTACTTGACTTTGCTGTTCTTCAGCTAAATCTTTATATGCCCCCTTAAATGATTGTCTAATCTGCTCAAACTTAGCAGCGGCATTCACTAATGCTGTAATGTTACCATCTCTACCATGATGAATCTCTGTTGTCTCCATGTAATGTGCCAATCTATCCAACATAGACTTGATACCTACATACGTTCTATACGTAGGAGTCTCATATAATTTTTTACACGTACTCATACCCCGGATAATAAGTTCATCCTCAGTAGATATATCCATATCAATCTCAGACATAATAATCTCTTCCTTCTCATGTTCAGGAACATTAAAGAATGGGTTAAGATCTGGGTTAGGACAAGTCATATAAAATAGGTAGGTATATACTTTTAAATAATCATCTGGGTATTCCGTCATTATATCATTTAAAGAGGAGATTGTATAGCAATGCTCTGTAGGCACTACTTTATTATTCACTATATCAAATAGTTTAATTAGCATCTTGCTTGTGTTTAATTAAGTTAACTACCTCAACCTTAAGGTAAGGTAGATCATAAGGTACGATTTTTCTAACTAATGGTTCCCCCTGATCATCTAACTTAGTAATTGGGTTTCCAAACTTATCTGTACCATCCGTATAAAACAAAACATGGTGAATTGTTATTTTACCGGGTCTAAGTTTAGGGTTATGTTTCAATATAATATACATATATGTTGACAACTGTAGTGCATAATGCCAGAAATTACAGTCATCTAGGTGACTAACGGGCGTTAGCATCTTCTGACTTACACCCTCCCAATTTACATATGATTCTTTTTTAATCTCTTTATTAGTCTTGTAGTCTGTAATATTAACTTGGCCTTTTGCCACCTCTACTAGATCTGATTGCCCACATATACCGGCAGACTTAAGGTATACAAAATGCTCTGGGTACATACCCTCCACTAATTTCTGTGGTGGAGCATACTTTATATCATCTGTAATAAGGGGCCTAATAATAGGGAGGATGCAACCATGTCTTTCAACAGTATTCAATTCAAGGAGATCAGCCTCACGTTGATTGTGATACCAGTTACCTTGATCAATAGCTCTATTAGATTCATTCTCCCAAGCCTGTAAAATATCTGTTACAGACATACCATACCATTTAGATTTCTTAGACTTAGAAGATTTCTCAGCTATAGTCTGGGCGTCAAAAGGTTTCTTATACTTAGATATAAACGAGGTAACACTAGTCCACTCTATTAACTCAGATGAATCTATAGACTCATACTTATGGTTTTGTGATTTAAATATTACACTCATAACTTAGCTAATAATTGATCCTCTTCTTCCGAAGACATAAATGAATCCCACTTACCTAAAGGACAAGAGGAGGATAAACTCCGAGTTTTAAATTTCAAAGAACACCCACACTCAGAACAACAAGGTTGTGTTCCGGGTGCTAAACAATCCTTACCCACTAAATCTAACTTAGGGCAAGCTTGACAAATAGTGTAACGCTCTAGAGCAATCTGCTCTATACTATCATTAGTGAATAAATAATTCCTAATACCCTCAAGTATCAAAGGATAGTTATTCCAAAGTCTTGTCACTTTGTTGTTTTTTATTTTTTCTATGATCTTTCTTTTTTTCATACTCTTCTTTCATTTTGATTTCTAGTCCTTGCATCTTCTCTAGCTTATCCACGGTACTCTTGTACACATGATACCTAGAAAATACAAGGTTCTCTCTGTTCTCTAAGTATTCAGAATATCTACGTATATTGGTTTGAAGTATATCCCACTTAATATTAAAAGTGCCAAGACCATCTATAAATACATGGGGGTCTTCTAAGGAAGATAGAGATTTCCTGGCTTTATCCCAGTAGAAGTCTGTCACAGCTTTAATAACCTTCTGCTCCATATTCAACTCTATAGATGTCTCCTTTAAGATATCTTTATATTTCTTAGGATTCAATACTTACAAATTTATAATCCAGAAAAACATTACCCTTAGCTTGTACATTAAGTGTTGAAGCTAACTTAATCATCTTCCTACCCTTACCATTCTTTTCAATCATGCCCTTCCTCTCAAATTTAATAACAGCGTTACGCACAGACTGAGGGGTTTTGAATATCCCCTCATCTGAAGCATTGTTACAAAATTCTGTGAGTTCCACCTCTTCATTAAAAGCAAGCATAGTAAGACAATCCAAGTCAGCATTACTAACATTGATCTTCTCTAGGTAGCAATGAGTGAGGAGTTGATACTTTACAATATCCTGCCTCTCCATCTTAACCTTCTTACTAACTTGATTTACAATCATGATCTTTTAAGTCCTCTTGGTTTTTCTTCAACCTCCTCTTCCTCATCATCCGGGGCCAACATATTAGCCACCATAACTTGGAACTGTAAGCGCTTGGCTCTCTGTTCCTCAATATCAGTGACTAATGTTTCATACTGTAACTGTACAGTTAAGAACTCTACTTGCTCAGTATAATACTGAGTCAGTTTTTCTTTACGCTCTTTCACCTCTTCAGGTGTGAGCACTTCTTTATTTTCTTCCATTGGTTTATAATTTACATTTCCCAGTACACATATACCAGCTCATTACAATCACAAGGTTCTTCAGGGGGCATTGGTTTACCGCACCTAATACAAATAATTGGCTTTGTAACTTCCTCATTCTCTGGCATAATATACAAGTTTACACATTATATATTTATTTGAACTAACAAGTTACTAACAATTAATCCCAATGCTTATTGTATCTCTCCCAATAAAACTCAGGAATAGTATCTGTATAAGCTTGTACATATTCACATTTAAATATACTAGTGTTCATCTCTATAAGAGCAACGGTAATAATATCATCATTCTCATACCCCATATCTAATAACCTCTCCTTTATCCAAGTATAGTTATCCCCGGAAAGCACTGCAGCTTCCACTAAGATAACCTTATTATACCTATAAGGAATAATCTGTCCACTCCTCTTAAACTCATATTGATAATTATCTTTACTCTCATCAGGATACGGGACATCTAAAGGAAACATATCTAACATTTTCCCATGAGCTGAAAGATGGTGTGCTATCTGCATAGACACTATAGAAGAATAGTCCGGAGACACATTAATAACAAGGGTGTCATTAGGATCTACCCTGGGTAACCTTTTAAGCAATCCCTGTATAAGCTCATGCTCTTTTAAAAAATCTATATACATAAAACAAATATACAAATAATCCCCCCCTTTTTATACCCCCCGGTATAATACCCCCCCCGTATATTGGGATTGTTTTATGGGTGGCATGGTGAGTGGGTATAAGCTATCAACTCCCCTCCTTACTTTTAGCCGGGTATAACCCCCTGCAAAACTACTATGTTGTACTTTTACAAAAAAACAGAACGTGCAATTATTTGCACCACGGAACTAATGGCTAAAAAGACCATTAAAATTAACGGCAAAACTTTTGAGGCACCAGTCCAAATGAGTGGCTTAAAGTTTGCAATCTTGGCAACCGGAGACTTTGATTTCGGTGACATTCCTGCAGGTGCTAAATTACCCTTGAAAATTACTGATCAACCAGTAATGGATCAAGAAGGTAATGAACTCACCAACCTGTATTGGGCAACACCTGAATAAGGTGTGCCCTCACGGGTTACAGGCATAAGCACTTACTATACAAGTTCCCAATTGTCTAGGGATTAAATCATGGTAGCTCCATGAGCTTGTTACTTAATTATGAATTACTTTAGTACTTTTGGTCTTAACACGGTAAATCGTGAGACTTTACTAAAAAAATTAATAATTATGTGAGTGTGTGAGAGTATATGACAAGAACACTTCACACTAAAACTAAGGGTGTGACAAAGTGGTAGAAAGTGGGATTATGTGGGACAAGTGGGCCATTATATGGCTAAGTGATTGAATAACAACAGACAAAGACATAAAAAAGACTAAACAAATATGAAAAATTATCAAGTGATCGCAAGAAGTAACCAATTCCTTTATTTAGATGTTAGAGGAAAACTATCATGTATTTATATGAGTCATATGCTTTCTAAAGAAGACATAATTAATATCTATTATGATTTACCTTTTGTAAAGAATAGCGATGAAGCACAGGAACTACTTGATCTAAAGAATGAATGTGACCTTAATGCATTAGAAGGTCAAACGTATGAAGGGTGAGCAATCACCCTTTTATTTTTAAAACAAACATGAAATCTATAAACCATTTTGGGAGAGCACTATTGATAATAGTAGTTCCCGTATTATTTGCTGTGATTAGTTCTATTATCATAGCCGCCATCTTTTCTTTTGTAGGTGTTCTTATGGGGCATAATACATTTGTTAATTGTTTCCAGCATATGCTTGGTGATGTAACCTTTGTTATGTCTATAGTGACTGTTATTGTCTGGATAACTTATATCCTATCAGATTCTGGGTTATGACATTTGAAGAAGCACAGAGTATGTTTGATACATACAGCATTAGCCCGGAATTAACTTGTGAGTGTGATGATTATCATACATGTCAGCAATGCCATGAAGATGACCCGGAAATTTGGGAGGATGTAACCTTTTTTGATCATTAATATTATATTTGTATACACACTACTATGGCGGAATAGGTAGA
>Ga0114973_10001267_pt1 | contig 18977 bp, 13 predicted proteins | sample M_140807_MF_Meta_FD_87025 | JGI IMG/M metagenome (GOLD analysis project Ga0114973, IMG submission 87025) | Freshwater microbial communities from Lake Montjoie, Canada to study carbon cycling - M_140807_MF_MetaG | ecosystem: Environmental > Aquatic > Freshwater > Lake | place: Lake Montjoie...
CATCGCGGTTCTCATCGGGGTGGGTCCGCCAAATGCGAGTTGAACATCTCGGACAGCAAAATCATACCCGACTTTACCTTCGGCATAAAAACCGAGGTTTCCGCTATCGGTTTGATCAAGCGGAGGGTTTCCAACGGAAGTGGCTGTTCCGCTGCTAATCGTCTGTTGAAGCATAGCTCCTGCTCCACCTGCCGTATACCAGCGTCCATCACGCGGACCTTTCGGGCCATCAGGGCTCGAGGTCTGTGATGGAGTGATGACCTTGGGCTGGTTGGCAATTTCTGGTAGAGGAGCATCCACCACATTCGAGGTTGGTTCCGGCGCTTTTGCGACAGGTTGCTGTGTTGGAGTGGGTGCGGGTGTAGTTGCTGGGGCAGGAGAAGCAGCAGGCGCGGTTGCTACGGGTGCCACTGAAAGCCGGCCAGTCGATTCTTGGCTATGGGCGCAAAAAGCCGTCAGAAAATAGACACTAACTAAAATAAGCATGAAGCAACGCATCTACCTAAGAATGAAATCACTGCACGCCAAGGCGAGATGTCTAGTGTGACAATTCAGAGCCGATGCGAACTAGGCACGAATAAGTGTTGATAACAAAGTTTCATAACGGACGTTTAACTTCTTAATCCCTTCACCCCATAACCCCTGAATCCCTATCCTCAAAACCTCCAATTCATCTCAAACTCTGCCGCTTGGGTGTAGAAATTCTGCATCGTGTAACCGGCAAAATCGGGACTGAGCACCCCGTCCACCCTGTAGGCGATCGATACATCGAATCCTGGAGCCACCTGGTACCCGAGGCCTAAAAATGCTTCCCACGCCCCCATGAAGTTCGACTGATTGAAATCCCCTTGGTAATTGATCGTTCCCGAGATCGTGCTGACAGTGAGTTTTTGAAACATGCCTCCGCCGCCTGCACCGACAAACGGGCGCCACCCGTCCCCGATCGGATAAGAAAACTCGACATTTACCATCAGAGGTACTTGGAGAAGATATCCTTGAGCATCCAACTTCATCGTTCCATTGAGATTCGGATTGCCACCGACCCCCGTGAAAGTTCCATTTCCTGTGATCGTGTACGATTCAACCGTATTGTAGATACAGCCGGTTTCAAACTCGAAATTGATCCACTGGTTCAGGCGGTAACCTGGAGCAAAATCGAAACGGAAGCCGGGGTTGAAACCGATCGACTCATAGCTAACCGTTCCATTGAACTGTACCTGATTCGAAAAGAGGGGGTTGATGTTCGTTTGCGGATAATCCCGAGAATCACGCTGGGTAACCGACATATCGGAGTTGACCGTGCCACCGAGTGCGATTCGTAGGCCAGGGCCAGGGCCCGTGACCGGCTGCGCCTGCACGTCAGTGAGGGACAACCTCTGGGCAAAAAGATTTGTTCCACAAAAAAACATTGCCATTACCACGCACGCCTTAAAAAGCCATAACCCCTTAACCCCTAAATCTAAAAACCCTGCGTAGCTCAGCGAGCTGGCCGAGACTGAGCGAAGCAGGGCCAAAATCCGATTCGCGTTCTTTTTCCTTGCAAGCTGAATCATGGGCACCGTCTTTAGAATCGAATCGTCACCGTCCCCATAATCGACATTGAGGGGACCGACTGTCCTGCGATCGAATTTAAATATCTGAACTGGACATCAACCATGAGGTCCGGCACTCCTGGGTTGATCTGAACTCCGCCAAACCCTTGGTAGGCGGAAAGAGTTTGGCTGCGGGTCACATCATTGGGGCCTCCAGTAATGAAAACTTGGCGAAAGATACCCCCCATTCCGCCTCCTGCGACCAATCGGACCATCGACCCAGCTAACGGGTCGGTCCGAAAAACAAAATTTCCCATCATGGGTACCTGAAACAGTTGGATGTTGGTGACCGAGGTCATGTCAGTGGCACCGACCCCATCCAGCTTATTTTGGTATACGGAGTTGTAAAGAAGACCACCTTCGATCTCGAACGCGATGTTGTCGTGAAACTGGGCGCCCAGCATCACTCCCGTGGCAAAGCCGGGTTGCATTTGAATGTCTCCGCTGATGCCAAAGTCGGGATATTCGACCGATGTGGCAAAGCTCAGGCCAATGCCCGTCCGCACATAAAAAGGGGTAAGCGTGCCCGCTTCAGCCTCAGTTCCAGAAGGAGACGATAAGGATGCGTTGCCAGTCTCACCAGCTTTTGCTCCAGGCAGGGGACGATCGATCAACTCCGCATTCGGATCGGCCATTAGGGAAGGGGGTTGGGAAAGAGGATGCGGATTCGCCGCATCATCTGCCCATGCGGAGTCCATGGCAAAAATAGCGAGAGACAAGAATACACCCCATCGGCACATGGGGTGAGGCTGGAAAGGCCCACGCAGTTTTCAACTGCTTATCGGACAGCGAAAAAAAAACGTGTGAATAGTCTTCGAAATGTCACCAAAACCAAAAGGAGGGAAGCACTAGTTCTGGGGCGGGTAAAAAATATGATCTGGAGCGTCTTTTCGTGGATATAGAAGGAACCCTTGCCCGGCAGGAATCGCTGTGATGGTACTTGTTATTGCCCCCCAAGCGGCACGACGAGTACAAGGTTTGATGATCTCCCTCCACAACGCCGTGGTCACGCTTCTTCCGAAAAACCCATAAGTCCGATATCCATCCGGGAGATAAACCCCTATGTAGTCGCAGTCTGCAGGATTTTCGGAAGGTGTCAGGGCTCCTCCCTGGCGGGGCCAATCACGGTCCAGTAGAAGGTCTGAGGAGAATGGATAGCCTAGTAAATGAGGACCTTTTCCTTTCCAGGGACGGGGACACGGCAGGTTTGTTCGATCTGACCCAACAAGACTAAAGCTAGTACCCCTGCGAATACCGTTTCGGATAACAAAACACTCACCTGGAGCAATGACTAAATCTTCAAGCGAAGCGCTGTTCCAGGTAAACTCTTGATCTTCAAATATACACCATGAAACACCTGGTTGTGAGGGATTAAGCCGTGGCCAAAATTCTCGGAATCCCGTGTCTGCAGGTAAATAGTACCGAAGATTCGATTGGGGAAATGCTTTTAAGATCGAGGAGGTATTTCTGTCTAGAAGAAGCGGTAAAGTCATATGAGGGTAAACGCGTATCACTGCGCCTACCAGGGAGGCGTCGAGATCGGTGCGAGTACTCCGATGTGATGGAATAACCTTTAAGCAGAGGCTTTCACCAGTTGCATTCAGCCCAGTACCCAACTCTAAACGATGGCCCAGCCATGAATGATTGGCGGGGCCCGTTACCTCAAAGTAAGTCGGCCCAATTTCATTCGTAAGAGCTAAACAAGCATCAGGAATGGACGAAGAAATGAAGACCTTGCCACCAGGCTCGATGCGAGTCACCTGAGCAGAGAAAAGTGGGGCTATCTGTCGCGGGACTGAAACAGCTTCCCAAACCTGATCCATTTCAGCCACAAAAGGAGTTGCCATTTCTCCACTTCCAGATTGCGGGATAAGAAAAAGGATGCCTAGGAGGAAAACGTGGGCCGAAATACAAAAAGCTCGAAATCTTAAATTAAGAAGAGCTTGAGTTTGTTTTGGAGGCTTCACTGTCTTTTTGCTCCTTCTATCGGACATTGAGCACAACCGGTTTTTTGATCCAGCCTTTGCCGTTCTGGACAAAAACGGTGGCACTGTAAGTTCCGCGGCTGGTGGGTGTGCCCGATAAGTAGCCGGTCGAACTATCGAGCGAGAGACCTGGAGGCAGCCCGTAGGCAGAAACCCAGACGCCGCTGCTTACGTCAATAAAAGGGCTTACGAGGTCGTGCTTATTGTTTCCATTTGTGTCCGTAAAAGGCTCAGCGTCATCCCAAACCCCATTTCCATCTGTGTCCGTGAAAGGCTCAGCAGTATCCCAATCCCCATCTCTATCTGTGTCAGTAAAAGGCTCAGCGTCATCCCAAACCCCATTTCTATTTGTGTCCGTGAAAGGCTCTTGGATAGTTTTGCCTAAAACAAGATTATCGGGGCTGGAGTAGGAGACAGTACGTGGGCGGCTATCGGACACATAAAGCGTGATTGGAAAGATTGCTTCTTGTAGATCTACTGGATCAGGCTTTCCAGGTTCCTTGTAATTCCAAACTTTAAGAGTTAGCGGACGAGCAACAACCGATTCCGTAGGATAGCCGCTTAGTGTTAGGGTTGCCCGATTTCCGCTGTAGCTAATTCCACGATTGGTGATTCCAGCGGGTAAGTTGGTAACCTCCGAATGCGTAGGCAGGTTGCTGATGGTGAAAGCAGCAGAAAAAGTGCGATTAATACCGGCCAGAATGCTTGAATTGGCAGATGCAAATAAGGGGAAGCGATTTGTAATGTTAAAAATGATTGTAGCAGGATCGCTTGGTCCCCCGCCGTAGTACTCGCTCGAATTATCTGCTGTAACCGTAGTTGACCAGCGGGACTGGTTGGTCGAGCTGTTCGTGCCCAAAATTCGTTTTGTGGCCGATTCATAACTCAAGCCTGCAGGGATATTCGATACACGAAAGGTGCTCGACCCGTCGGCATAGGTGCTACCTGTAGATACATCAATTTGTGTTTCTTGTCCCACATACAATGAGACAGGAGATGACAAGGAAAGGGTCGGCCGAGGCGCGAGAACTCTGACAGGAATAGTCGTCGTTACAGCTACGGCGACTGGCGGAATTGAGTTCACTATTCGGATAGCGGAAAGATTTACCTCAGGGCTTTCACTTTTTCTTGTTGGGGGTCTGGTGCTTTGCACGGCCAGATTGTTATTATCAAAAGTTGCCGTTCCATCACCAAGCGTGTCTGAAATTTCTAATTCTAGGGCTCCATCATCGAATCCTGGACTGTAGTTCACGGGGAAATTGGTCTGCGTCCCGTAGGGAACTTCCAAGATTCCATCGGAATTGACGGCGTTGATCAGGAGCGAAGGGGGAGTTCCCGAAAAAGACAGAGTACTCCTCCGCACGTTACCAGCACTATCCTCTACCTGGATGCGCAAAGTACGAGTATCCGTGTTAAAGGTAGTTCCACTGAACATGCCCGAGCTTGAAAGGGAAAGCCCCGCCAATTCCGATCCGTTGAGGCAGGTAAAGGTGAGGGGAAGATTTGTGGATTGAGCCCCCAACTGAAAGCCAGCGAAATCCGATCCTGTCACTGCTGAGAAACCGGTCGCGTTTGTCAAGCTAGGCCCAGTCTGGTTTCTGACTCGTAAGGTTAGCGTTCCGGAGGCGGTTGCAGTCAGGTTGTTGCTGTTTGTGGCGGTGAGCCATAGGACATGCTGATTGGTGTTGGTGACGGTCAATAGACCAGAGATCCTGCCGTTGCTGTAAGAAAGCCCGATGGAGGAAAGAGAGGAGGTGGCTCCAGTGTTGGTGTTGGTGACCATCACGGAGAAGGCGGTAGGGCCGTTGTTAGCAGGCAGGTCTAGTGCCGCATTGGCGTCGCCGACAAACCAGTCCACTGCAGAGAGGGAGATTTGTTCTATTTTGGTACGGTTGTCGGCGTTCGTCTTAATGGGGCTCATCCGCCAGCAGCCTGCTTGGGGAAGGTACTGTCCAAAAAGAGTTGCTGAACCATTCACTACGGCGGAACCCAGACCCAGCGGATCCGGAGGACTTAGAGATACAGTAACAGGGGATTCCAAGCTTGTATTCCTGTCAAAATATTCGGGGTTTTGCGACCGCCAAAGGATCATTTCGGTGGCTTGGGATGGATTGGTATTATTAAACATCCAAACATAGACAGGGCGGTTCGTCATGGCCGTGGTCGGGCGGTTAGTCAGAATCAAATCTCGACCAAGAAAGTTGGTCTGAACAAGACGGGCGAAACGATTGCTCCAAGAGTTTACAACTCCTAATCCATTCGTGTTGCTTCTGGCGAGGTTCATGACAAATGAGATGTCCTTGTCCCCGGGTACATTGTTCGTAAAGGTGCCTACCCAATAAGTTCGATTCGAACCGACAGGTTGGTCTTTTGAATCCAAAATCTCGTTTTTGGGAAACGCAATCTCAACATAGTCTACAGAGAAAGCAGGTCGAGTAGTAGTCAGGAGCAGCAGGGAGATTAAGATTAGGCTCAGGGCCTTCAGATTTGGAAAAGAAGAGGCAGAAAACAAAGTCGTAAGCATAAAGAATAGATACCGCAAAAGAAACAAAGGGCGCTGCTTCATATGGGTATTCGTGTCACTCATGGCTACTTGTATATGCTTAGTCAGGCTTACCTAAACTTCCAGAGGCAAACCTCTTTCGTCACCAAATCGTCACATTCAGGCAAAAGGGCGAAATTTTGCCACGAAAACGTCACAATAAACTACTGGCGAAAAAGGAGTCGGTGAGTAGGTTTTAATCTCATGAAGGACTTTCAAGCCGTCATCAACAACCTCAACCATAGGAGAAACATAATGAAATCATGCGTAACACTCGCTCTCGTTGCTGGCCTCAGTTTGGCTAGCCATAATCTGCAGGCAGGCTTTGCAACTCCCGCCGGCATCTTTAATAAAACAATCATCGCCGGGAAAACCCAGTATTTGGGCACTCCCTTTGTTCGGCCAGAAGTTTCTGTTGGCGAAATCGTCTCGGTGAACGGAAACCAGATCACGGTCAAGCCTACCGGTGGGGATGTGACCTATACCGCTGCCGAATACTCTGGATACACGGGTGCAGCCGCTGCGAATGAGCCATTCATATTTGAAATCCTTGATGGAGAGAACATTGGCTACATTGGCTTCATCACCAATTCAGGCGCTACCTCGGGCGGCAATGCAGTAATTACGGTTGACGTCGCACCAGGTACTGTGGGAACTGGTATTCGCTATGCGATTCGCCCTGACTGGACGGTGGAGACACTTTTTGGCCCAGCTTCATCTTCTGCAGTTCGTGGCACGACTCGCAAAACCCAAGGTCAAAGTGCTGCGGATCAGATCCAGCTGGTTGGTAGCAACGGTCGTGTAGCTGCTACTGTGTACCGGAAGTGGACCTCTTCGGTTGAGGCTACAAGCCAAACTGGAGCTTCATTCCAATGGACATCTACTGCGATTTCAGGTGACGCAAGAAAACTCCGTCTGCCTTACAGCTCGGGTATTATCTTTAAAGCTCTCGCTGGCTCAGACTATAGCTTAACGTTTTCGGGTGACGTGCGTCAGGCCCGTTTGCGTAAAGAGATTCTCGGCTTTCCTCGATTCAATTTCGTGGCCAATACTTCGGCCAAAGACTTGGCTCTAAGTCAGACGGGTATTCAGATTGGACGAGGGAGTGATGTGGATAGTGCCGACAATCTTGGCATCCTCAATGTTTCCACAGGCCTCACAGCACAATACTATTTGGACACCACTGGAAATTGGCGCGATGAGGGGGATAATTTGGCCAACGCCGTGACGATTGCCAAGGGAACAGCCGTAGTCATCAAACGTGCTAATGGCAGCACAAGTGCGCTCACAGGTGCAAGTGCAGTTAAGATTAACCCAGCGATTGTCTACTAAATAGCCACCCTGCTTAAAACTCACCCTCAGCCAACCATGATGACGCAAAAATTTACAAAAGTTGAGTACCGGGCGCAGTGGATGCGTTTGGTCTCCACTTTTGCAATCGCAATTGTGTCTCTGGTTGGCCTAGGGGGGGTAGGGCACGCGGCAACTGTTGGCATCGGCTTGACTTATGCAGACGCTCCTGTTGCTACTCCTGGCGGCACGGCATTCGCCCAGAATACTGGCTCGATAAAGCTTGGCACGTTTTATGACCAAGTGAATAGATCGTTTTACACCGTTGAGCAGTTACAATCTATATGGTCCGAAAAGAGTCGTCAGGGATTTGATACTCTCTCATCTTCCTTCATTGCCTTGTCGTCCCAGACGTTCAATCGCACCACCGCTGGTCATTTTCGTTTCTTTAGCAGTAACGCACTGGAAACCTCAGTGGAGCTTACTGGCGGACTCACAGTTGAGTTAGGTGGTGCACAAATGTTTATTTTCATGTCTAATTCTACTGCAAGCCCAACCTCTTTTGGAGTCATGGCTGTCAACCAATCAATGGTGGATAGTTATTTGAGCCCCGCAATACCCTCTGGAGAGGGGCTGGATATTTTATGGTCTGGTGCAATTGAATCTAGCAACATTATTGCGTCTGCTTATGATACCACTTTGATTGCAGGCCAAATCGTGTCTGGCCAGCTAAGACTAGAAGCCGTTCCTGCTGGATCTGTTTCTCTTACCTTAATCGGGTCGAGCGATATTACTCATTTCTGGGAAAATGGGACCTATACTGACCCTGGGGTTACGGCTTCAGGCTCTGTGGCTACAGCCATTACGGACTCAAATAACGCGCCGGTCGCTGATTTCAGTGCTTTGGCTAGGACATTGGGTGTATACACGGTAACGTACACCTCCGGTGGTTCCAGTGTGAGTCGCACTGTTCGTGTCAAAATGCAGAGTCCAACTGCAGATCTAGACAATGACGGGTTGTCGAATTTGATGGAGTACTGTTTGGGCGGGTCGCTTGGCTCGAACGATAGCTCTAAATTGCCCGTGGCTACGATTGTGGGGTCCGAGTTAGTTCTTACCTTTACTACCAGGACTGATATCACCACCGCTTCTCAAATTGCACTTGGTTTTGTGACCACAACATCCCTTTCAATCCCTTTCAGTGGAGAGGCTCTAACGCAAAAAACGGGAGTAAGCCAGGCAGGTGTTGCCGCTGGCTTTACTAAGCAGCAGTGGTCCTTCTCTACTTCGGGAATCGGCAAAAAGTTTGCTCGTATAACAATCACCCTGCCTTCCAGTTTGTCGGGGGCATAAACAATGCGGACATTAGAAAACAACCACACCGAAAGGAACACAACCATGAATCATAAAATCAGAAACACAGTACTAACCGTGACCTTTGCGTTGGGCCTGATGGCTCAGAATGCAAAAGCACAATACATCGGACTCGACGGACAACTGGAGGATTTGCGCAATTCTGATTCGAGCTCCCCGTCTTCTCTACTGAGCGTAGGAACCTACTTTTCAGTTGGTTCTTTCGGCAGCCGGACGGCATCCCAAGTGAATGCCTTGTTCTCCACAGCGAGTGACTCAGCGGCGTTTGGCACTATTCTTCGTGCGAATTATACTGCTGCGTTTCTTAATACTACTTCGCTATTGGGACAAGCCAGCGGTGACAATGCAACCAACTACTTCGCTCCTGGCACTGGTTTCACAGATGCTGGTATCATCAATGGCTTTACCACCAACGACAACATTTACGCTGTGTTTGCCCAAGCAACTGGCTCTGGTGACTTCCGTATCGGCATCTTTGCCGCGGCATCATACAACGCGCAAGGGGTTGCAGGTTCCCAAGTTAAGTTCCAGCTAGGGGACTTATCGACCAACATCATGAACCTAACGACTGATGCTGCGGGTTCGCAGGGGGCAATCGCGGTTGGAACTGGCTCACTGGGTGGACGCTCGGCAAACGGTTTCTATCTTGGCACGGCTACATCTACAGCTGTTCCTGAGCCCTCCTCCATGTCTCTTATGATTCTTGGTGGAACGGCCTTGGTGGCTCTCCGCCGCCTGCGAAAAAACGTCTAACTTAGAAAAAGAAACAATAAATATAGGAAAATAATTAATATGAAAAACAAACTTACCTTGTCAATTCTCGTGGCTCTGGGGCTGTCATCACTCCCAGTCGCTAACGCAACAGTTTTTGTTGATGTGGCCAACTTAGGCTCAGATGTAATCGAGGAGATTGGTGGTACTTTAACAGCCGTTAAAGCAACAGTATTGAAGACTGACTTTCGCATGACTCGCGACAAAGTCTATATTTTGTCGCAGAACACAATCGTACCGTCCGGTGTCACCCTTGAGATCGAGGCGGGAACACTCATCAGATGTGAACCGATTACGACAATTGCTTCAGCTACTGATCCTGCAAATCCAGGTGCGCTGGTTATTGCACGTGGCGGAACAGTACTTGCAAATGGAACGGCTGATGCTCCCATTGTCTTTACTAGCATGGATGACCCAAACGTCCCTGGGGGTCTTGAAACTATCCCTTTATTCGAGAATAAGGGTGTGGCAAATAAGGAAGTCAAGTATCGATCCGGTTCATATGTCGTCAGGGGCATTACATCTCCAGGCAGTGGGGATGCGAACGCTACTGGTGAGTATGAGGTTTCGGGCGGAACAATCACTCCTGTAACTGATTATACTAAAACTGGGACAGGTCAGGGGATATTTAAGCATGCGGGGCTTTGGGGTGGTATTGTGTTCGCTGGCCGTGCAAATATTACAGGCTCACACTATGATAATCCAACCTCCTACACAGCCCCTTCTACCGTCGCTGGCGAAAACGCCAGATCGCTTAATGCCACCTATACTGGTGGGTCAACTACTAGTCCTGGTGCTGATACTGACAACGAGGGCTTCTATGCCATTGAAGGAATGAGTGCATTTAAGACATCCGGCTACTCCTATGGCGGTGGCAACACTGACTCCGATGACCAAGGGGTAATGCGGTTTGTAAGTAATCGGTTTGGTGGTTATGAGATTCAGCCATCCAAAGAATTGAATGCTTTTTCAATGTATGGCGTGGGTTACAATACAGTCATCGAATTCATTGAGTCATTCTCTAACAAAGACGATGATTTCGAGTTCTGGGGCGGTTGTAATACTGTCAAATATGCATTTTGTGCTTATTCTGGAGACGATACATTCGATACAGACGCAGGCTGGGTGGGTGTTGTTCAGTTCCTAATCACAATTGCGAATCCTCTAGATGGTCCTGCTGGAACTGCAGTCACAGGTCGCAATGTTCTTGATTGTGGAGATAGCATGACTGAGAACGACGGACCCGAGGCTGTTGGCGCTGTTCCAAGGACCATTTATACCTTGGCAAATGCCACCTTGATCGGACGTGGTTATGGTTCAGCCGCTACTACTTCGGGGGTCGGAACTTACTTGGAACACAAAGGCCCAAACTTTAAGGTTGGTGGAGCTGCCAAATGGTACAACAATCTCATCGTAGATGCTCCTCGGGGTGGTATAGTAATCAATGGTACTGAAGCAAACAACTGGTGGGGCAACACAACTGTCGCTAACGCCAATATTACAAATGGTGGCCGTGATGGCTCGGGCTTAACTATCACTGGTACTGCTGACACTGCAACACCAACAGATTATCCGGGGATTATGCGTGGTTGTGCTTGGTTCCGTTGCGGTTTGTTTGATAGCACCAAGTACGCCGATCTTACTGCGTTAGAAGCTGCGAAGAGTGCCAATGCTGCAACTTACCACATCGTAACAAGGGCTCAATTGGCCCCTACTGCGAATAATACATCAGCTGAGCGTGGCGTAACGACAGCCGGGTTAAATAATACCGCTAGCGCGATCGACCAAATTTTTGGTACCGCGGCATTCAGTACTTCCGCATCTACGGAAATTACTGGAAAAGGTAATATTGTTAATATTGACCCAGGCTTTGGGTATCTGAGTCACAAGACAAGGATTGATCTTGCAAATCCAATCAATCTTACACCGAGCAATGCATCTATCAAAGACGGGGGTGTTACTCTTCCTACATCTAGCGTTGCGCCCCAGTTGGGTGATTTGACCGATTGTAAGTTCATCGGTGCGGTTCGTGACAATGCATGGTACATGGGTTGGACATATGCCTCGCAAATTGGTGCAGTGACTGGAACTGCTGAAAAACCAATTATCAGCACCCTAAAAATTGAGTCCAACCAGTTCAAACTCGGTCTCACTGGACTTAGAAATACTGTTCAGTACAGCATTGAGCGCTCTAGCGATAATAAGAAGTATGAGTCGATTGCTGTCTTGACGGCTACTGGTACAACAGCAGATTACCCCGATACTGAGATCACTGTTACTAGCACTACTCCTCCTTACTTTTATCGTGTTATCGGCCTATAAAAGGCTGTTCCACAGATAAATGTAAAAAGGCAGAGGGCGGGAGCGTTTAGCTCCCGCCCTTTTGTTTTACACCATGAGATTCATACTCATCCCTTTCCTTATTCTTTTAGGGGTTTCTTGTACCAGTAAAAGGTCTGGTCCTGAAAATCTGCTTCTTAGGATTTTACCCCAAATTAAGGGTAACGAGTACTGGCGGAGTCTTGCCTATGTAGATTATGCCCGTTTTTTAGCTGAAAAAGGGAGTTTTGACGAGTGTGATAGAATCGCTGCTGAGATTCCTAATTATCGCCGTGCTTTAGCGAGGCTTGCAGTACCCGAATCGATGGTAGCTGCCGGGAAGTTTGAAGAGGCCCGCAAAATTTTATTAACTATGGGTGAAGTTCCTCGTTATGGAGTAGGGCCCCAAGAAAGTGAGATCGTTAGCCGGATGGTTGGCTGTGCTGAGGCTGCGGGCTGTCTGAGTGAGGTTGTAGATCTTTTGCTAGAGAAGAAGATTAAAGCGGCAAAGAACTACGATGATATACGGGTGGCATTGAATGCGGAGCTACAGGGCGTCGCTACCAAGGAATCTCAAATAAAAGGTAACCAGACTAAGGCTGTTGAATCATCCAAGAGTAGTGCATCTACTGGAAAAACGTCGGACACAAACTCGTCATCTAAGCCAAAGCAGATTTCAAAGGAGAATGCGCTTCTTCGTCGGATGGCTTTATCAGCAGGATCTAGAGGAATTGTAATTCGATTAAAGGGCCTATTGGCTGTAAATCGTACTCGTGAAGCGCATGAGCTTCTCTCGGCCATTTTTTTGCCAGATAATAGTTACCCATTCGCAAACCTCGCTGATGAGGCTCTAGTATGTAAGCTTGGTTGGAGGTGCGGTTGGGATACTCAACCTGATACCACATTGGATCGACTTAAAAAACTGGCATCCAAATCTCCTGGGGGTCTTGAGACAGGATACGCTGGGGTTGGTGAGGTCATTGTATTTGCTGCTGAGATGCAACATCTGGATATAGCGCGGTCTCTTTTGACGGAAGCGGAGGAAAAAAGTAAACAACTGCCCTCTTTTTTCCGGACAATGGCTATTGCAGACTTGGCTCGCGCCGCGAAACTTTCAGGGTTTGACGATGAAGCTGGAAGATTGTTGTGCGTCGTCGTGCAAACCAGTGGGGAGAATCCAAATCCTCGCTCTAAGGCACTTGGTTGTTTCTGGGCGCTTATGGCTGCTCTGGATGGGGATGAACCGATGCGAGGGAAGTGGGAAGCACAGATAGAAGCGATTTTGAAAGATTTACCCGCACAATATGAGCGAATCGCTAAAAGAAGCGGGGGTGGGGTGTAAATTAGAAGTTGTACGATATATTCAAACTCAAGTCGTACCCCTTGGTATAGCTGAGTGTTTCATAATCAATTCCCTCGATAGTAGTCGTCTGTCGGAAAATCGGATTAAGTAGATTTTTTGCACGGAATGTCATTTTCCAATTTTCGGTTAGACCTTGGGTAAGATTAAAATCTAGCGACGGAGCAGGTTGCTGGTAGACATCTGGCAAAGTGAGACCGGCAGCATAGAGAAAGGGACCGGTCACATTGTAGTAGAGCCCTGCATAAAACCGATACTCCGGCTTGTCGTAGTTTAGGCCAACATTGATAATATAATTGGGCTGGCCCTGAAGTGGACGCGTATCTCCGGCTTGGCCAAAGTTTTCTCTGTCTGAAATTTGTTGCTGTGTCATCAACACTTCGCTTTGGATCTGGGTATAGTTGAAAAAGACAGAGAAGTCTTTGGCAACTTGGTGAAGCTGATCCAAACGTTTTCGAAACTCTACTTCAAAACCCCAAACGGTCGCTGAAACCGAGTTTTCATACCGGTAAAGCTGGGTATCCTGACCATAGAGTTGGATATTCTGTTCGATCGGGGCCTGAATGTCCTTGTAAAATAGGCTGGTAGAAATGACCTCACCAGATCGTGGAAACCATTCCATCCGCATGTCATAATTATTAATTTTAGAAAGATCGATGAATGGATTTCCGACAAAAATGGAAGAATCACCAAAGTCCTGCGTAATAATTGGCCCGATCTCTTTGAACGAAGGCCTGGCAAGCGTCTGAGACCAGGCAAGGCGAAAATTGACATCTTTCATAACATGGAAGGTGGCAGCTACTGCGGGAAGTAGATCAAGTTGCTTAATCGTATTGTCTGGGCCTTGGGGAAAGAGCTCCCCTAGGGAGTCAGCAGCACCATCCAAGTCGCCAACAACATCTAAGTACGTATTTTCAAAGCGGGCACCTCCCACAAATTCAAGTTGCTCAAACGGTTTGAAAGTAGTCATCACATAGGAGGCCATGACGGTTTGGGCTGCTGTGTAAGTACTCCCACTGGTACTCGATAGATCTCGCAGACTCCAGCTCATGACTTCTTCCCCGACCGTGCCAGGTTGCAAGGTGTCCGGGTCAACACCGGCTGGGTTAACCAGACCGCTTCGGTCCGGATCAAGGAAAACATCCGACCAAGTATTTCCAGTGCCAGTGGCGTTATAAGAAGCATAATCTTCGGGGTAAGTAGCTCCACCATACTCGTAGTCATAATTATTTTGGTTGTAATTACGCTGTGCCACATCGGTATACCATCCAGTTTTAAAGGAATTTGAGTAATCGTCTTTGCCAAAGTATGGGATTAAAAAATCTGCTATGGTGTAATAGGATACTTCATTTAAGTCACGCTGAAATCGGATAGCCGGAGAAGATGAGTCGCTAACGGGGCTCTTGTCAATGAGACGGGAGTACGTGTCAGTCTCCTCACTATAAAGGGCTTGGAAGGCTCTTTGATCGGGCTCGAGGAGTTGGGCCTCGCTTAGACCACCGTTCCAAGTAATTTTCATATAGTAAGCCTCTGGTAGCGTATGATCCCCAGTCAGCTGCACAAAGGCCAGTTGGCGCTCCCCGTACTGAATTGCATTTGCCTCAATGGTAGAGCGGGGTGTTCCATTGCTTTGGATAAAGCTGGTGGTGGTGTCAGTCGCCTGCTCGTTGAAGATAACATTCATCGCCACATGGTTATTGTTGTCCAGCTGCCCACCAATCGTGAACAGGGTTCCCCAGAGAATGCTTTCCGAGGATTTTGCCTGATTGAAAGGATTGACGCTCAAATCGCTTGAGCCGAGAGTACGGGTGATTAGGTTTCGGTTCCCATCCCCGTAGTACGAAAATTTGTGCCGGTGACTAAAAGCACCGAACACGCCCATCTTTTGCTCGTCACCGAAATCCACCTCGTCTCCGCCTTGGAAATTAAGCGAGGTATTAGGGCCAGGCGTTTTGGGCTGAAGAGACAACACGGGGCTCATTTGTTTCATGGCGTCATTGATCTGGTCCCCGGTCTGAACTCCGCCCGGCCAGCGTAGCGTCCTAGGATCCCCCACCAGCACGTCAGATCCCAACGAAGTAACACTTTCGGGAATAAAACGCTGGTTAGCCTTGAAACCAAATGGTCCGGTGCCGCCACCAGCGTAAGATTGAAAATTGGGGTTAAAGGTAGTCTGGCTGTTGTATTCCACAGTCGAGCTAATGCCAAAACTGGCTTTTTCAGGATATGCTCGTGTACGAAGGTCGACACTGCCTCCAGTAAAATCTCCGAATTGGTCTGGGGTGAAGGTTTTGATGACGTTGATACTTTCCATTGCCGAGCCGGGGAACAGATCGACATTTACTGCTCGTTTGTCTGGATCAGTGGAAGGGAGGCGACCACCGTTGAGTAGGGTATTCACATAGCGGTCGGACAGACCACGAACCGAGACATACCGATCATCTTGAACGCTTGTACCAGTAATTCTTTTCATCGCATCGCCTGCTGTAGCTGCACCCAAGCGCGAGATAAAGTCCTGACCGATCGTATCCATCACTGCCGTGGCCTCCTGTCTCTCCGTCAGAAGGCCTACCTCCGATGATTTGTCCAATTCCCCCGGAACTACCAGCTCCTCCATCTCCTCGATTTCGGCAACTGCTTCCACACGCAGATCATTGAATGCTCCTGCGGCTATGGTCACTTCCGGAAGGATACGGGGAATGTATCCAGATCCTCTTACTTGCAGAGTATAGATCCCAGGTGGTACTCCAGAGATGGTGTAGTTCCCCTGGTCGTCTGTAATCACACCAAAAGGGGATCCCATAATCGTTACCTGTGCCTTCGCAATCGGTTGACCAAAGTCGGAATCGACTACTTGCCCTCGAATTCCGCCGAACTGCTGGCTGAAGGCAGAGGCGCACAAAGTAAGGCTGAGAAACGCAAACTTGATGGCACTTCTAGTGATGGGCAGGAGAGGGCAACAAAAACTTTCTTTGATCGACGGACCAAACAACTTGGAAATTTGTGTCCCAAGATTCCAGATGGATCTGAAATTTATGATGCTTGGTTGGAACCTCTCCACCTCCCAATTCTGATTGGGACTACTACCAGCGGTAGGCACAACCTCGCGTCAATACAACAATCTGTCAGCAAACCCCCAACATCCGTCGACAACTTTGTCCTATTATGCGACATCTAAAATACGAAATTTAAACTGCAGAAAATCAATGAGTTACAACACTTTCGGAAGTTTCAGCATCTGTAGGGAGTAAATTGACGCAAAAAATTCACATTAAAGGGGTTGAGAGGTGGTTTGGAGAGAAGCAAAATCAGAATATGGAATTTCTTAAATTTTTCTTTGGGTCGAGAGAAGTCAGACATAAGGGCTCTGGAGTTCCAAGCGGCAGGTTGCTTGAAGTACGGGCGGTATTTTTCCTTCTAATTGCCCTGTTTTTGGGAATCGCAGGTTGGACCTGGATGAAGAAAGCCGAAAACTACTCCTACGCATCCCCAAAAATCGAGCATATCTCAACGGCGGCAGGCAAGAATTAGCACGAGCCGGCCCCAAAAGAGGGCGAAACAGCTTTGACAAAAAGCCTGTAAAACATAGTATTACAGAATGATCAAGGCGATTACAAAAATTGGAAATTCTCAGGGCATCATTTTTGATTCTGCCCTAATGGAGCTGGCCCATCTCAAGGTAGGGGATGAGGTGAGTGTAACTTGTCATGACGGAGGATCGATCATTTTGACGCCGACCAAGCCTCTCATTGACCCTGAACAGGCCGCCAAGTCGGCTAAGCGTATCATCGGTAAGAATGAGGAGCTTTTCCGTCGGCTCTCTTGAAAAAGGATCTTCTCCATCCCACGGTCGAAGCGGTGAAAGCCATTCACCGGGAAGTGTTGCAGGCGCATGGGGGATCGGCAGGAATTCGGGACGAAGGCCTCTTGGATTCGGCAGTGGCTGCACCACAAGCCACCATGATGGGAAAACCGATGTTCAGAGAACCTGTGGAAGTAGCCGCAGCCTACCTATTCTACCTTTGCCGGAACCATCCCTTTATCGATGGCAACAAACGTACGGCACTGGCCGCCTGCCTGGTTTTCCTATCTGAAAACGGATACTTGAGCCAAGAGAAGTTGGATGCAGATGTTTGGGAGCAGCTGGTTCTGGATGTGGCCGCGAGCCGGATCGACCGGGAGGAAACGACGAAGCGACTAGGTAAGGTGTTGGCTTAGTACATTACGCTTAAAAGATACAAGCCCTCAGCGCCCTACTTCGTCCCGCGGTTGCGGGACTTCGAAGGGCCGAGAATTTAATATCTTACACTTAAAAGGTATAGACCCTCAGCGCCCTACTTCGTCCCGCAGTTAGGGGACTTCGAAGGGCTGGGAATTTAGTACCTTACGCTTAAAAGATACAAGCCTTCAGCGGGTGCAGTGGGTGGGGCAGAAGAACGAGAGCGGGAGTGGAGAATCTTTTTGAGTTCGATGGGGGTGAGTCGACCTTGGCCGACCTTGACGAGGGCTCCGACCAGATTCCGGACCATTCTGTAAAGAAAACCATCCCCCTCAAAGGTCAGTTCCAAAACACCGCTCTTTTTCTTCACGATCCGAATGGAGCGGATATTGCGAATGGTGGATTTTCGTTCGTACCCCGGGTTGGAGGTGAACGCAGCAAAGTCGTGTTTCCCCGTTAGAATCTTGGCGGCTTTGCGCAACGAGGGGAGATCAAGCGGGCGGGGAACGTGCCAGGCCCGACCAATTTCCAGCGGGTGAAGAGGATCGGTGTTGGCGATTCGGTATAGGTAGGATTTTCCTTTGGCAGAGAAGCGAGCGTGAAAGCCCGGTTTCTCCCGTCGAACGGAGAGGACTCGGACCCCTGCAGGGAGATGAAAGTTGAGGGCTTTCGCCAGAGTAGCCGGAGGATGAAGGGGGGGGATTTCGCAGGAGGCAACTTGACCAAGGGCGTGAACGCCCCGATCAGTTCGGCCGGATCCTGCAACGGGCACCGGACGGTTAAAGATTTTCTGAAGGGCTTTCTCGATGGCGAGTTGGACGGTGGGATCGGGATCCTGGCGTTGCCAACCAAAGAAGTCTTCTCCGCGGTAAGCGATAAGGAGACGGTGCGGAACCGTCTTCATCCAAGGATCAATGCCGGCCGTCTTGAAGCCAGAGATCGTCGAAGTAGTAGGTGAAACCGGCAAAGGCACCGTAGGCGTTCACCCCCTCGTTGCGGGCAGAGGTGCAAGCGTTGGAGATGTGCTGGAAGGCGCCTTCGATATTGAAACTGAAGTTATCGTCGATGAGGAATTTCAGACCGCCTGAAAATTGCGGGGTGAATTCCCAATTGCCCCCAATAGCTTCTTGGTTCGACCAGTTTCTGGCGTTCGTGTAGATAATGCCAGCCCCGCCCTGAACGTAAGGAACCACAATCCAGTTGGGCTGAACGAAGTTGTATCGGACGAGTCCTGTGATTCCGACCATGTAGGTTCCAAAGCTGTGCCAGACGTAGGAGCCTGTGGTTTCGAAGATGCCTTCAAAACTTCCCCGGAGGGGACTATCGATGTCCGCGCAGGGGCCCCAAGAGTTGGGGGAGTCTAGCATCCAACCGAGGCGGATATTGTTTTGTTCGTAGTTATATACGGGAGCTGTAGGACCCAGTCCGCAGGGTGAGAACATGGCACCAGCCATAAACTCCAGCGTAATCCGGTCTTCGACAAAGATTTTGGAAACGGCGTCACCTGTGCCGGTATCGGCCATGG
>Ga0114973_10001269_pt1 | contig 18970 bp, 34 predicted proteins | sample M_140807_MF_Meta_FD_87025 | JGI IMG/M metagenome (GOLD analysis project Ga0114973, IMG submission 87025) | Freshwater microbial communities from Lake Montjoie, Canada to study carbon cycling - M_140807_MF_MetaG | ecosystem: Environmental > Aquatic > Freshwater > Lake | place: Lake Montjoie...
GACCTTGGCTGCTTTGGCACCAGGACCAGTTAGTCGTTTGTCAGCCACACGATCCAAGGCCTGGGTGCTGGTATCATTGTCCCAACTGGCTTTTTTGTACTCAGTTAGTTTTTCCAGCAAGGGTCCTTTTTCAATAAGATTGCGCAGGTATATACCCTTGGGTTTGTTTTCAATCTTGGTTCTGATCTTCAACAGTCTGTTTTTAGGATTGCCTCGTTCGTGAATTATGACTTCGGGCCAGGTGTTGTCCCCGTTATAGGTGGCTGCTAGATTTATAGTTTGCAATTTTTCTTTGAGTTTGTTGAATCTCAAAATCTTGAAGCCACCTTTGCTGAAGTCCACTAGTTCTACTTTGGGATCGCCTAGTGTAGCAAAGTGTGTGATGCCTTGTGCAATACCGTCGATCATGCTGGCTTCTTGTTCGGCCGTGGCATTTTTGAGTTCGCGGTCAATCTGCTTGGCTGCATACTGATATACTTTTTCAAATGCTGCTCTAGGATCGCCTGCTTTGGTTGCTTTTCTAAATGCCGGCAACGACGGATCAATGTTGACACCAAAGTAATTCCACAGGGTCTGTTGTGTCTCTTCACGGTCACCACTGACTTGACCAAACTGCCCAATACCGCCCACTTTCAAACTGGTGTTGAGACGCAGTTTTCTTGGTTGACCATCTTCGTCAGCCACATACACCCACACATCAGTTTTTTGTTCAGTCTCTCCAGTGACACCGTCGGCCATGATGGTGATTTGATCAGCACGACCGTTGATGTAAAAATACCGGCTGTAGCGTTCAGCATCTGAAGTATTGACATAGGCAGCAGCACTGGCGTATTCACTGGTCAACAATGTTCTTTTGGCGGGATCCATCAGGTCCTGATAAGGGCCAGTTTTGAGTCTTAGTACAAAGGTAATGCGATCAGCATGTTCATTGTCGTAGTCTTCTACTTCTACTTCGTATTGGTCTTCTCCAGTTTTCTTCAAACTGTCTAACACACCACCAATGTCTGCTGGGGTGACTGTGCCAATATCCTCACCAGGTTCACGTTTGACAAATTTGGCAAACATGGCTGCACCCAAGATACCTTCTGAAGTTTCGCCACGATTGGTAATTTTGCCAACATCTTCGGGGTCATCTGTTTGGGCACCATTGTACACATTGAAACATGGCCCAATTGCAGACGCAGTGCCAGTTACCAGAATGTATTGTCCGGCAGGGTTGGAGAACAAATATCCATCGCCGCCTTTGCCAACTGCAACATTGGGCAAATTTAAGATTTCTTGATCGCCCAGTTCGCTGGTGTCTTGCATGGTCAATGGCGCAGTGGCGTCAAACCCTTGTTGTTGCATGAGTTGCAACAGTGCTTGACCGTTTTGGCTGCCAGTAGCCACAGCAAATTGAGTTCCAGCACCGTACTTGGGCTTGGAAATAGTGACTTCATTTACTATAGAATCGAATATATTGAGCAAGTCGCGCATTGGTTTTCCGTGAGAAGTATGTTATACTTATGCAATCAACAAGGAGACCGTGTGCCAAACTTAGTACCCATAGTTTTAGAAAACACCGCCAAAGGCGAACGCAGTTACGACATTTACAGCCGACTGCTAAAAGATCGTGTGATCATGCTGGACACAGAAGTATCTGAACATTCAGCCAGTTTGATTGTGGCACAACTGCTGTTTCTGGAAGCAGACAATCCTGACAAAGACATTAGCCTGTACATCAACAGCCCAGGTGGATCAGTTACAGCAGGTATGGCCATCTATGACACCATGCAGTTTATCAAGCCTGACGTGCATACCATTGTAATGGGACAAGCCTGCAGTATGGGCAGTTTGCTGGCACAAGCAGGTGCACCAGGCAAGCGTTATATGTTGCCTAATGCACGTCACATGATTCACCAACCATCAGGCGGCGCACGTGGGCAAGCCACAGACATGTTGATTCAGGTGGAAGAAATTTTGTATATGAAAAAGAATTTGACAGGTATCTATGTCAAACACAATTCAGCAGGCAAAACCTTTGACGAGCTCACTGCAGACATGGAACGTGATAATTTTATGAGTGCTGAACAAGCCGTTGAGTATGGGCTTGCTGACAAGATTGTGCAGAACCGTTAACTGGGCCAGACCCAGCCCATGTTTTCAAGTTGATGTATCCAGGTAAAAACTGGTGCATCAAACTTCAACTGCCATCTACCATTCCATCCCAGATGTGTTTCCCCGGTTTGAACAGGATTTGGCCGGGGATTTTGCTGACTGTACCAGGGCTCGGGAAACACAGGTTCATAGGTAGCAAGCCAGTTGAAACGTGGCACATGTATGCGGTTGATTCTAATGGCACCAATGGTGATATACTTGTCCAGGCCCAGGTGCGGCACACAGTCGGCATCCTGTTTGTTCACAAAATCAATGATCACACTGTGTGGCCCAGCAGTCAGCAGTTGATCAAATCTCAAAGTGGTTGATTGGCTCAAGTGCATTCTATCAACTGCATGATCAATGCCCGACACAATTTCTGGTGCCGTGCTGTGATATGTAGGAACAATGTCTATTTCAATTTCAGTTTGATATTTTTTTGTATCCATATTGTTCCAAGAAGTCAGTCCACTCAGGATAATAATCTCTGGCATCAAGCTCGCAGTGGTGGTCCCATTTGTTGAGCCAGCCAACCAGTTCTACTTTGAGTGCTTCAGCATTGGGCAGTTCGGGCACTTGAATCATCTTGTACACACTGTTGAGTTCATTGTACAAATTCAATGCATTTTTGCCATACTCTCTTGATTGAGGCATGTCTGGATGTTGATCCTGTTTGATGTATGTGGCCAACTTGCTCAATACACGTTCGTATTCGGCAAAGTATGATTGTCTAATCACCATGGGCAGTGCAGCCGCCCGCAAGTACGCAGGATTCCAGCAGGTGTTGTTTTCTGTGATGATGTTGTTGTCAAACATCCATTCAGTCAAGGCAGGGAATGTGGGCACTGTGAGTGCTGTGATAGTGGGTTTCAAACACACACAGAACGTTTCACTTTGATGCGACAAGAATGAACGAATGTTGTTCCAGTACAGTTCTTTGTCCAGGCCCTGGCGAATGTAGTAGTTGTTGTCTGACACAGACTCAATGCTGATGTCAATGTCTGCACGAAAGAATTGAGCAAACTTTTCAGCAATCTCCCGACTGTATATGGTGCCATTGGTGATCAAGCTCACAGCAAAATCAGTGCGGTTATTGGCAATAAAAAAGTCCAAGAACTCTTCCAGTTTTGGACTCATAAACGGTTCACCGCCCATGAAATGCACACTGCGCAGGTTATTCATGCCCAGCAGTTCGTTTAGGAATCGTTGCCAAACTTCTTCATCATCCATCCAGTTCATTCTGGTGTGGTAGTCTTCCTTGCTGAGTATGCCCCAGATTTTGTATTTGGTTGCAATTTGTGTGCTGTAACTGGGGTTGCAATGTTTGCAGTAGAGATTACACTCATTGCCCATGTCAATGTGCAGATCCACAGGCATGCCATCATAGTGTTCGTCTACGGCCAGACCGGATTGCTCACTGGTGAAAATATCATAGTGCGGGCTTTGTTCAAAACTTTGTTGGAAATTTTGCTGTGTGAATATCACACTGCGCCAATTTTGTGTGTTGCGATAACTGTCGTTGCCGTACTGCTCATCTTGATAGCAACCAGCACATTCGGCCAAGGGCTGGTCGCCTAGCATGGACTCACGGTATCGTTTCATTTTTTCACTGCGATACCATTCACGAATGCTGGTGGTTTTAATGTTGGCTTTGACTGATTCAGGCTGTTTGGCGTAGCCATCAAACACCGGTGCTCGCTCACTGCAACACAGACCATAACTGCCGTCGTGGTAAAGTTGCATGTGGAACCAAGGCACATTACAGAATATTTTGGGATTTGGCATTTAAAATATTTAGTGTGCCCAGGACCAGTGTGTTATTTCACACCACACCTTGGCGATGTTGATCATAATGATACTGACGTTCCCAGTGCTCTACATCGGCAGCACTTTGTGGGTTGCGATTGGTAATGTACTGCTCCAGTCTGCTTTGATAGTCTGAGCCAGGGAACATTCGGGCCAGGCGTTCTAACAGTTTTGCTAACATAATTTTTCCTTTTGTTTGTACTGATATTTATCTCATGGTTTCTACTGAGTGCTACTTTGGTACTACTTTTTAAGCGGTTGACCAATAATTCATCAAATACTATAATATGGACATACAAACAAACAAAGGAGTATTGTATGAATCTCAAAGTCAAAGCAGCCGGCATCATGGCAGGTATTTTTGCAGGTACCATTGCGGTACAGGGTGTGATGGTATTGGCCGCAGAAAAATTTGGCCCGCAAGCAGTTCTTAACACTTTTGTAGGCGGTATACTGGTGTTTTTGATCTACCAAATGTATACTCTGATACTGGCAAATTTGGAAAGCAAAGAAGCAATCAAAGAAATGTCAAAAAAGTACTAACATGAACTACACCATACGTTGGACTCAACCCTTGCCGGGCTGGGAACCCTTGGAGTTTGAAATCACGGACTTTACCGAGGCTCAGGCAGTGTTAAAAAGGATCATGGCGCTATGATGCAAGATTTTTATTTTGAAAAGACACGTAATAACGTTGATGATGATTGGCCTGAAAGTTTTACCCTGGACGATCTTGCCAAAGCATTGAATGTGGAACGTGTGAGTTATAGAATCTACTATAGCCGAGATAATCTTACATTGAGACTGTTTGTGTTCCGTGCTTACTGTACACCTGCTGAAATGGAAACAATGACAAGCATGGGGTTTGTGTTTGCACAAGATGGTGATACAGAAAATATCCCTGATAAACCAGTAGAAGAGGAAATCAAAGAATGAAATGGTTTGCTGAAACTACAGAATGGCCCGACGCCAAATCGGACAATCATATCTACTTGTTGGACGACAGCAAGAGCAAGATGTTTGCCTACGTAAAGCATGGCCGAGGCTTGCCCGAAAAGTTCAGCAAACCCATTCGCATTGACATTCGTGGTCGCAAGTTCCGACTCAATCCCGAGCAGTTTGCAATCGACGTTGAGGCTGAAGTGCCAGAAGGGCGTGTGATTGAAGTGCAAGGTAGCAAGGGTGATGTATACAAAGTCACAGAATTGCGTGGTGAATACTCGTGTACCTGTAGTGGATTTAAATTTAGGGGCGACTGTCGACACATCAAAGGTGTGCAATGATAGATTGGCGAACAAGTGATCTGAGAAACATGGGCATGGAGTTGTCCTTGGAAACGCAAGAAGCCATTGAGAACTATTTGCTACATGGTTGGGCTCCTGGCGGCCACCTGGAAGCCATGCTGGCACACGATTACGAACGTGCATTTCCCACAGCAGACACTGCCAACCGACAAACCATCTGGGTGTTACAGCGTTGGATTTCAGAATCGGCACCACCACTGTGCCACGGCAGTTATCGGGCCATTGACATGTGGCGTGATGATGTAGATGGCCGCAGAACGGATTATGTAAAAGGGTTGGAACAGAAAGCAATGTGGCAGAAGTTGAGCACAGTTGCCTAAAACAACCAAAAAACCCGGGAAATATACTGGGTTTGTATTGTACTCCTTAAATATTTGTCCGCAAACTATGAAGTTTGTTTTTTTAAAGGAGTCTTAAATGGACAAAGCGTTTGAAATGGCCTCAGGCCTGTTGGGTCATGTAGTTGACCTTGGTGTTAAGTTGATTGCAGTTGGTGTTGTGCTCCAAATTTTGTTTGGTGCCGCAGTGCCGTTTTTGGCAATCGACGTTGTTTCTAGCATAGTCAAATTGGTAACTGCACTGGGCAGTCAAGGTTTGGTTGGGTTGGTTTCAATTGCAGTGATCTATTGGGCCTTCAACAAGAAATAAACTTCTTGCCAGACTCATAAAAAAACCACCCTAGGGTGGTTTTTTTATGGTTACGCAGCGTCTACAAACTTTTTAAGTTCTTCGGCCTTGGCCACAATATCCGTACTGGACGGGAAATCAGGCAAGGTTGGGAACGGATGACTTTCCCGGTTGGCATCAGTTAACTTGGAATGGTATTCCTGTAACTTGGCTTCACGGGTTTGATAAATTGGCGTTGAAAGAATTTCTTTGGCCAGGTGTAAGAGTTCGAGACGGATCTCGTAAGGTGTTTTGCTCATATTTTTCTCCTTTGTGTGTATGTGTGTCTAACACGAGCTGTGACTTTCATCACGCAAATATTTAGTTCGGCAAAATACACCCCCAAAATTTGTTGCATTGTAATACAAATCCATGTATACTTGTGGAATGCTGTATGTCACAGCTATTTTTTAAAAGGAACTTTTTATGACAATCAATCCAGGAACTAAAACTTTCAAGTTGTTCTCTGCTCTCAGCAACGGCGAGCGTGTCTCTGCCAGCCAAGCCGCCAAGCGTTTTGGCATCAAGAACATCAGTGCTGAAGTCAGCCGTGTTCGTCAAGCAGGTTTTGCTGTGTACGCAAACACACGCAAGGCTGGCAATGGTGTTCAAGTAACCGAGTACCGCATTGGCGCCCCAAGCCGCAAGTTGGTTGCCGCTGGTTACAAAGCCATGGCACTTGGTTTGGTCTAAACCAACTCGCTGTCCAATTCACACTGGACACACCACGACAAAACCCTGCAACTGGCAGGGTTTTTTCTTGACCGATAATTCTGTATCGTGTATAATACATTATGATTAAAAAAATCTTCGAACGTTGGAATCGGCACCGTGTGATCATGGACCGTGTGAATGGCGAACCTTACCTGGAACGCTACTACGTGTTTTTGAAAGACCGGAATCGATTTCCATTCAACATCTTTGTGCATAAGTTTTTGAAGTCTGATCCAGACGATGTGCATGATCATCCTTGGCCTTACTTTACCGTTATATTGAAGGGCGGATACTATGAATGGACTCCGCAGTTCAATGCACAAGGTCAAAAGATCAACGAAGTTGCTCGCTGGTGCAGTGCCGGATCATTTCGCTGGGCAGGTGCCAATACCTATCACAGAATTGAACTGGATCCTGATGTGGAATGTTGGACCTTGTTCATGCCCGGCATCAAACAACGTGACTGGGGATTCTTGGTCAAAGACAAATGGGTGCAATGGCAAGAATACTTGAACATGCGCAAAAGTCAATCAACTTGAAAGTAAATAAATGGAAAACATAGGAACTCTTTTCATGGAATTTGGCGATTTTTTGATCTGGTTTGGACTTGCGTACTTTGTGGTCAATATGGTACTAAACCTGTTGGGATTCTTTTTACACAGGCACTTTGAACAGTATATTGATCAGGAACTCACCTCGGTAGGACAAGCCCTAGATGAGGAAAAGTTGATTGCACTCACAGTAGAAGTTGACCAGAATCATTATTTCTGTTATAATAGTATTACAAAAGATTTTGTGTGCCAGGGCTCAGATTTGAAAGAAATACGTGAACGGTTTCGTGCCAGATATCCTGACAAAGATGCGGCTATATACGATGGCGACGCAACAGCAGTGGCCACACTGAAATCACAACTCAAAGATTTAAAGAAACAAAATGAAAATAGCATTGGTATCTGACGTACATTTGGAATTTGGCGACCTAGACTTTGACAACGACAGCGGTGCTGACGTGTTGATCCTGGGAGGCGATATCTGTGTGGCCACAGACATGGCACAACGTGATCCCTACAACACCATGGGCGAACAGTATCGTAGCAATCGATTCCATGATTTCTTTCAACGATGCTGTGCTAGATTCCCGCATGTGATTTTCATTGTGGGCAATCACGAACACTATCACGGTGACTTTGCAAAAACTGTGCCGCACTTTAAAGATGTCTTGGGCTACTTGCCCAACTTGCACATTCTTGAAAAAGAAACGTTTGTGCTGGATGATATCACATTCATTGGCGGCACATTGTGGACTGACATGAACCGACGAGACAATCGTACATTGCATGATATTTCACGCATGATGAACGACTTCCGTTGTGTAGACAATACTAACAAAACGGAAGATGGGCGTGGCTGGCCAGGCCGGTTTACTACTACAGATGCGGCCAATGATCATGATGCTATGGTGACATTTATTGACCAAACTGTTGCGGCCAATCCCGCTGGACGCTATGTTGTGGTGGGGCATCACTCACCAAGTCGCTTGAGTACTCATCCTAGATATCAAGATCAGTTCATCATGAATGGTGGCTACAGTAGCAGCCTGGATGACTTTATTCAGGATCGTCCACAGATCAAGTTGTGGACACATGGTCATACACACGAGGATTTTGACTACATGATTGCTGGTTGCCGAATCTTGTGCAACCCGCGCGGCTACATCAACTATGAAGAAAGGGCAGATACATGGCGACTGAAAACAGTAGAAGTATAATCAAGTGGTTGCGTTATTCGGGGTTTAGTGTTATAATTGTAGGGAATCCTTGTCATTGGAGTCTCCTGCCCTGGGCACGAAGAGAAGCCAATGACGGATGGCCCAGTCCCAACGAACGCACATACAGTGTGGGCTGGATTTTTTTAACTTTGAGAATGTGGATTGATGATGGAAGCTGGTAAAACAAAAACTCGTTTTGACATGGAACAAGAAATCATGACAGCATGGCAAGTGCTGGATGACATTAAAATGTTGAGTGCCCGTGCGGGTACCACACAAGAAGACTGGGACGCAGTGTATCGACTGTATCAAATTCGGTTTGAAACTTTGTTTGAAACGTTTGAACAACTGATCAAAGATCGCGCCATACTGTGATGCGCAGAATGACCCTGACCCGCCATCAGTGGGAACAGGTAAGTGTGTGGTTGGCTTTGAATCAACAAGTGAACGAAGTAGAGATTGTGGAATCAAAGACCACAGGTATTGGACTGGATCACACTGCCAAGTTCTTTTACAAAGAACATATATTGTTGAGTGAGATGGACATAACTGATACGTCAACTTGGTAAGGAGTTGAAGAATGACACAGACAATAAGTGTTACATGCCCACGATGCTTTTTGCGGTTTACATTCACTAAGACCAACGGTAAGACAACATTTTCGCATTTCTATAGGTGCAAAGAATGACGCCAGAGCAACAGATTCGGGCACATGAAGAATGGTGCCAACTGCGGATCCAAGCCGCTGAACATGATCGTGACTATGCACTGGGCTTGGCCGGTGCCGCACATTTGGAATTGATGCAGGCCTTGAAATATGGATTCAATCCAGGCTCGGCACACAGCACACTGATCAGCATTGGCAAGTTGAGCCCAAGACTAAATCAAATAAGAGAAGAATATGAACGAAAAGTTTAAACAGTTGGCCCTTGAGGCCAAGATGGCGACTGCGGACTTTGATGCAGGCAGTTACTATGTGGCCACACCAGACCGCATGCAGAAACTCTGCGAATTGATTGTGAAAGAGTGTGCTAGGATTGCCAGAGCCACACCTTGCCCGTATGATGATGAAGAACTTAGGCAGCAACTGGGACACACCTGGGACATGGCCAGTCTGGCAGCCGGGCAAGAAATTGTAACACATTTTGGAGTTGATGAATGAAAATTTACATTAGCGGTTACCGAGATCATTGGATCTCACCTTACACCATGTTGGACTATGTGTTTTTCTGGACTGACTGGTCCAAGTGTAGTCGTTGGACTGTGGAACAAAGTCTTGAAGATCATCGTAGAGAAAAATCCCTGTTTGTGGAACGCCCAGACTGGTGTGAAAAGTGGGCGGACCGACTCACACCCATCAGCCGGGTCATCATGTGGGTGCTGGATCGAGTGCATCCAGCGATCAACTATGTGAAGATTGATCGGTATGATACCTGGAGCATGGATTCGACCTTGAGTCCCATTATCCTGCCCATGCTGAAACAACTGAAAGAGAAGAAACACGGTGCACCGTTTGTGGATGATGAGGATGTGCCCGAACACCTGCGTAGCACTGCCGCACCGCCCAAAGAAAACGAATATGACACTGATGCCAATCACTTTCTTCGTTGGGACTGGGTCATGGGCGAAATGATCTTTGCGTTTGAGTGCAAGGTTGATGACTCCTGGGAAGATGCTTTCCGTGAAGGTGAGCATGACCTGCTTTGGATACCAGTGGATGCAGCCGGCAATGAAGTGCCCAAAGGTGAGCACAAGTACTATCAAATGGGCAAAGGTCCCAAAGACACCTACAAGTGCGATTACGAAGGAATGAAAGTGGTACAAGCACGTATCAGCAATGGTTTCCGCTTGTTTGGCAAATATTACCAGGCCCTGTGGGACTGATATGGGTAATGATGCGTTTGAAAACATGACTGCAGACTTGTTGGCCATGGACGCCAGAGTGGAACGTCGAAACAGTATTTTGCAAGCAGAATATGATGCCTGGCGTGATGAGTTTGTGTTTGATGGCATACGGGGCATGAGATACGGACAGAGTTTTTGCAATCACTTTGGCATCACAGACTATGTGCTGTTTTACAAAGTGGATTGGGTCAGTGCTGACCAACACATAAGGACGGTGTATCTTGTACAGCCCTGAACACACACATGGCCTGACACTGGATTGGGTAGACGATGATACCATCCTGACCTGGAATCACACACTGGCCAACATAGTACATCAGTTTGGCTTGCCCGGTGATAGATACATCACCGAGGCCAATGTTGACAACATGACCTTTTGGTTCCGCGATCACCGCGATGCCTTGCTATTCCGACTATGCCATGGACGCAGTAGACTACGTTAGGCTTGATTGTGATGCAGGCCAGGCTCTAGCATACAAGCACCAACTAGACCTTGACGGACTCATAGTCAACCAAGACTATATCTGGCGCTACCAAAAACCTGTGTACGATGAATTTGCCTGGACAGATAGTGAAGTCAGCAACGTGACATTTACTTTTAAAAATCCCTCCCTAGCCACCTTCTATCAATTGAAATGGAGCAGATAACTAATGTATGCACCATTTAATCTTAATCCTATTATTTGCTTTCGGTGTTGCACACGCACGTGAGCCCAGTGTGTACGTTTACAACGAAACCACGGACCGAATTGAATACCAACGCAACTCCACAGAGTATCGTCCCATAGCCAGCATCACCAAGTTGATGACTGCCATGGTGGCCTTGGATCACAGCAAGGACCTGTTTCGTCAACTGCCACTCAACACCACAGTCAAAAGCAATTTGCCACGTGGCAACTACACTAGGCAAGAACTGTTCACGGCCATGCTGGTGCGATCAGACAATGCGGCTGCAGAAACTTTAGCCGCAGACTATCCTGGTGGACGCAAGGAGTTTATCTGGCGCATGAATCAACAGGCCAAGGAATGGGGCATCAATGCCACATTTCGTGATCCCACTGGATTAGATGCACACAACATGGCCACTGCCGGCGATGTAGGCACCATGGCTGCTTATGCCGCGGGCTATTGGGTCATACGTGATGCCAGCGTGAAAAAGACTGTGGCCTTTGAGCGCAAGTTCAAAAAGAAATTGCGTAAGATACAACTCAACAACACCAATCGCCCACTGCTAATGGAGTTTGACGAAATCATTGCCTCAAAGACTGGTTTTACAGGACCAGCGGGATACTGTGTTGCCTTGGTGGTGGAGCATGAAAAACAACGACGAGTGATTGTGGTCTTGGGCGAGCGCAACAAATCACGCAGAATAGACACAGTACAGGACATCATGTACAATCATGTGCTGGATCAAAATTTGCAGGATCCAAGTTATATCAATAATTAAAGTTAATGCAACTGTTAACTCAAGGCACCATACGGCTCGGCGAAAGTTTTAACCATGCTCGAGAAATTGCCCGACCTTTTGGGCAAATTGATCGAATCATAGAGTGGTGCAAGACCGAACTCATCGGTGACTGGCGCTGGCAAGTGGTCACAACCAGCTCAGACCGTGCCCCGGGACGCTACATTTTCTACTTTGACTCAGACCGTGACGCTGCCGCGTTTGCACTGTTCTGGTCCTAATACTTTTTACTGACTTGACTAGATATTCCTGATCTGCTATACTACGGGTATTGTATTGTAAAGGATTGAAATGAATGACTGGGATCGTAGCAACCTGCATTTTATTCTGGATTCGGATGAGGCCACACTGGAAGACTTTTATAGTTGGGCCACAGAAGATGACCTGGCCTATGCCTTGAGTCTGGTGCGTGAAGCCCGAACAGAATTGCTGGTACAAGAAGCAGAAATCTTGGATGAACTGTTGACTGATGCCACAGCAGATGATGTGTCAGAAGCCAACACTATGTTAAAACAATTTCAACTATGAATCATCAGGTGTTGATCACCTGAAAGAACGTTCCGCTTGGTTCGCGGATACTGTGACCCGCAGGATGAGAAGTGAGGTGACTCTCAAGGGTGGTACCACTCCTACCGAAGTGGCGCTGGCAATGCGAGAACTGTACCCTGTCGGGAAGCGGGTGGAAGGTGTGTGAGATTTGCGGGGCAACCCAAGAGATGATACACTAAATTACCGCCGGGGGTTGCAGAGCATTTTTATTCAACAAGGGACACACATGGATGAGTCGGTAGAACTACACTGTACACAAGATGAAGACACTGGTGAATGGCTGGTGTGGTTCCCGCATCCTTTAGGTGGCATGAATGTATTAGAAACTTTTAGCAACGAAGCAGAAGCACGAGAATTCTGGCAAGAACAAATGGATTCAGCAAATTTTAAAGAGTAGTACTTGAGTATTAGTTTTTAAATGGTTGACTAATAATGGTCGAACTGCTACAATAATGACATACAACGCAAAAAGGAGTTTGCCATGAGTTTTATTGCCCAATACCGTTCACCTGCCGATGAAACGTCTGTAATCAAGAATGTGCCTATTGAACACTTGGTTCGCGCTCGTTCCGAAGTACGCGATGCTTTTCCTGGTCGTCGTATTGTGGCACGTTTTCGTGGTCCACGCTATGACTCAATGGCTTTGTATTGCAAGAAGAAAAATGCTCGCACATTTGCTATTTACGTTGGTTAATATTAAAAAATTATATGAAAACTTTAGCAAACTTTAAAAACTATCACGAATTTTTATATGCTCAAATTGAGTTTATGAGAAAGGTATACGAATCAAATCTGATTCAGACGCTTGAGGCAATTCGTGATGACAAGGTCAAATTGATCACCCATTCGCCCAAAGGAAAAGAATATACTGTCCCAAAGTGTTCTGTGGATGTTTCATTCAACGGAAAGCGATGGAAATATTCTCGCGTCATTCAAGATGTGCATCGAGTGTATTCAATGGCAAGGAAGTCTCCAGCTCCTGTGCCAGATTTAGATACGTTTACAGACCGATTTAATTGGCTCAAACAGTCAGCGCAAGGTTTTCTTGATTTATCAAAAACGTGGCAAGGACGTACTGCACTTTTTCAATTTGCACAAGTGCCCGAAAAAGGCATTGACAAAGAATATCGCCAACGATTTGGATTTGGAAAAGTAAATGGATTTTATATGCCCGGCAAGGTTCATGAAATCTTACAAGCAGAAGAGTTTGAGCGGTGTGGGGGTACAGCAGTAATTTCGTCTGCTGACAAAATGACTGTAAATGGATCAGGCAACATTGTTGTGTATGACAAAAAGAATCGTGCAACCTCAGGAAAAAAACTTGATCAATTGTATGAAGGTACTTACATCAAATTTTATACCACTAACAAGGCGCATACCGCAGAGCTCGATGGTGGAGGTCGTACTACCGAGTACGAAGCCGACGCTGGCAAAACAGTACACAAGCGTACATTGAGATTTGTTGAACATGGATACGAAATCCAAAGTGGAAAATTGGTACTACTTGGTGCGTTAATTGACAGCCGATTTTTTGCAGGTAAACAAGGACCCTATGCTATCAGACTCATGCAAAGCATGGCAAATAACAAAGACACTTTTGTCTTGAACTCTGTTATGTTAGCTAGATTTATGTCTATGATTGATGTGCCCAAAGTACTGACAGACACTGATAAAATCATTGCTGAGGCATTTGACAAACTAGCCGTAGAAGTGTAAAATAAATACACTATGACAGCACAATCTTATGAATTACATCATGCAGATTGCATTGCATGGATGGACAGCCAAGCAGAAAAGTCCATTCATTGTATTGTAACTTCTCCTCCTTACAATTTAGACATCAAATACGGCACCTACCAAGACGACCAACCGCGAGACAGTTATCTTAAATGGATACGGGATGTGGCCAAGTCCGCCAAGCGAGTGTTGGCAGATGATGGACACTTGTTTTTGAATGTTGGCTACAGCAATACTGATCCTTGGGTGGCCATGGATGTAGCACAGGTATTTAGACAAGAGTTTGTACTGCAAAACAACTTTACCTGGGTCAAGCACATTCTTGTGAATGACCAAAGTCAAGGCATTTACAAACCCATTACCAGTGATCGCTACGCCAGTGCCACAACTGAAAGCATATTTCACTTTACCAAGAACGGTGCAGTCAAAGTAGATCGACTGGCCATTGGCCACAGAAACGCCACACATGAACGCTGGCCAGAACTGTACAATGAAAGCAGACACATAGCCGAACAGCGCAGAAAAGTATGTCGCAAAATGGGCTATAAAGACTGGCTAGCATTTCAGGCAGCAGAAAAACAAACACCCGAAATTCGCGCAGAGTTTGACACACTCATGATTGAACAGGAAAAGAAAAAACCCTGGGACCCAGACAAGAAAAAATGCATCGGTAATGCTTGGTTTATTGGCTACACACCTGTGAGCAAGTTGGCCAAAGAAGCAGGCGAAGAAGATCTGGGTACCCGTGAAAGCGGCCGAGGCGGACACCCTGCAACATTCCCTGAGCAACTGCCTGACATGTGCATCAAGTTTTCTGGCATTGCACCCGGAAGTCGTGTATACGATCCGTTCAATGGCACCGGTACCACTGTGCTTGCGGCATTGAAAAACAACATGCATGGTATTGGCACAGATTTAGACCAAAACTATTTGGACTTTTCTCGTCAGAGATTAGAACACTATGTTAATCCACCAGTGGTAATGGAAAAACTTAAAAAAGATAAGACTATCAAAATGGCCAATCCGGATTTGATTGATTTTGGGTAATTTTTGACAGATCTAACACAAGCCACTGCTGAAGAATTGTCCAGGTTATATCAATCTGGTGCGGCAAGTCCTGTGACTGTGGCTCATCAAGTATTGGCCAAGATTGAACGTGTAAATCCTGTGCTCAATGCATTTTGTTTTACAGACCCTGCTACTACATTGTCACAGGCACAGGCCAGTGCGCAACGCTGGAAAAATAGTCAACCATTGAGTGAATTAGACGGGGTGCCAGTTGCTGTCAAAGATTCAATATTAACGCAAGGATGGCCTACTCTAAACGCCAGTCGTGCTGTTGATCCCACTCAGTCGTGGGACGAGGATGCACCAGCAGTGGCACGATTGCGTGAAGCCGGTGCAGTGTTTGTGGGCAAAACCACAATGAGTGAATTTGGTTCAACTGAATATCATTCAGATTCGTTGTTGTATGGCAATGTTTATAACCCACGGAATATCAATTACACGCCTGGTGGTAGCTCAGGAGGGTCAGCAGTGGCAGTGGCGGCTGGTCTAGTGCCTGTTGCACTGGGAACAGATTTTGGCGGTAGTATTGCGGTGCCCAGCGCATTTTGTGGTGTGTTTGGCATGAGACCAAGCACTGGAAGAGTTCCTCAATGGCCAGTTGATGCGCTTGAATTAAGTACAGTAGGCCCCATGGCCAGATCAATGGCTGATATTGAATTGGTGATGAATATTATTGTCAAACCAGACATACGCGATGGTACATCGCTACCTTATGACCGTGCCTGGAATGATTTAACCATCAAAGATTCTTTACATGGAAAAAAAATTGCGTGTGTAGAGTTAATGAAAGATGTAAAAATACTTGATTATTTGACATCTCAAGGTGCGCAAATAAATTTTATCTCTTTGGATATTGATTTTGCTACAAAAATTTTTATTAAATTATCAGAACTAAAGATGTTGCAACAATGGGTAAGTGTACCTAAACAACTACAAGCATCAACTAGCCGACTTTTACAACGTAGAGCAATATTGGCTCATTCCCAAAAGGACACATACTTACAATTAAATAATCGCCACAAATTAATAACTCATATGCGTACACTTATGCAATCATATGATTTTATACTTGGTCCAGCAACTGTAATTAAATCAGGCCAGCGGTCTGCTCTGTTAGAACATGTTTCCCCTCTGTCAATATTTTTTTGTTTGACTAAACAACCAACAATTACCGTTCCAATAGGTCTCGATAACACAGGTATGCCTATATCTGTGATGATTGCCGGAGCCATGCACGATGACATTGGTATATTGCAAGTAGCCCGTGCTATGGAAAAACAATTTCCCATGCCGCATCCACCATTGTTTTATTCGAAAGGATCCTTATGCAAAAAAGAGATATTGAAAAAAGAATGACCGAGCTCATGGCTCCGGTGGACCAGCAGATCATGATGTGTGATGACCGAGAAGACTTGCTCATGATGGCCTGTGCTATGTTGCAACGTGTAAAAGAAATATTCACAAAAGAGCTTGGAGAACGTGGACGTGACCAAATGTTTCGAGAACAATTAAAGTAGTACTCAAATATTACCTTTTGAAATCCTACAAATTTTAGGGTTTTTCTTGACTAAAAATTCCCAATTTGCTATAATATAGGCATATTGTAACAAAAAGGAGCCAGTAATGAAAGCACTCAACGCACTGATCAAACAAGAAAATTCTTGGGCCAGCATATTTAACGGCAAGTTTGTGGCCTACGAAGTTGCCACAGCACAGGGTCGTGAGCGTGTGGCAAAAATGATTGACTGCAAACTCAGTCCTGAGAATTTGAGCTGTGATGGTGAACTGCCCCGTAGCCAAGTTCAAGCTCGCTATCGCGCACTGACCAGTGCCGCACAAGATTTGATCCGATTGGATCCCAGCATGGCCCAGTACATGTACGAGTTTGGTGAATAACAAAAAGTAGTACTTTCGCAGTACTACTTTTGAGGTTGACCAGAAATAGCCAAAATGCTATAATATGAACATATTGTAAACAACAGGAGCAACAAATGGGAACACGTAGTCGAATTGGCGTTATGCACGGTGACAAAGTCAAAAGCATTTACTGTCATTGGGACGGTTATCTCGAAGGTGTTGGTAGCACACTGCTCAAGCACTATGACAGTTCCAAAGCCAATCACCTAGTGGCACTGGGCGACATGAGCAGCCTACAAGCCAACATTGGCGAGAAGCATGCATTCAGCAAGCATGACGTTCCCAACATCGAAGTTCGTGTTCACAACGATGAATGGTGTACCTTTTACGGTCGCGATCGCGGCGAGAAGGGCGTTGAGTTCAAAGTGGCTCAAACCTTTGCAGAGTTCATGGAACAATGCGACAACTGTGGTGCTGAGTACTACTACATCATGAAGGATGGTGTGTGGTATTGCGGTGATACTTACGACTCTACACCGTTAAGCAAAAAGTTAACAGTTTTGGCTGCCGCTTTGCAAGCACAAACGGTTGACCAATAATTGCCCTAATGCTATAATACGGACATACAAAGCAAAAAAGGAGTTTGAAATGCGTGAAGAATATTTTTGGCTTGCACTTTTAGTAGTAGTGATTGCGGCAGGTCCGCTGTTGAGCATTTGGGCCCTGAACACACTGTTTCCTGTGCTGGCTATTCCTTACACCCTAGAGACCTGGGCCGCAATGGCTTTAGTTGGTGGTGTGTTCCAAGGCCTGCGCATTGGTAAGAAAGCCTAATATGTTTGTAGACGTCTCTAACATGACAGCCCGAGAAATACAACGCCTGGGCCACGAGGACGATGAAGGTCCTGTGCAACGCAAATGGCAACCACGTACTACTGCTGGTGGTGGACATCGTGGCTACAATGTGAGCGATGTGTGGGGTGCGGCATGCCATGCACAACGCATCAATGGCGCTTACATCAAACAAGATGAGTGGGAATTGCCCTCAGAGAGTGCCACTGCTGTGCAACTCAAACGCAAGAGCAATCGCAACATCATGATGGAAGCACTAGAAAATCCTTTCATGATCACAGACGAAGATCGCACCGCAGGTGCCGAGTGCCTGAAGTTCCTTCAAAATGACCTGACGTTCCGCGCACTGCAAAACCGGCTCACAGACTTTGACCGCAGTGTGATCAAGGTCACCGCTATGACTGCGGATAGATTCTTTCCACAGTTGCATAAATTAGAACTGGCCACAGTGGCTTGTTTGCCCAACAGTCATCAACGTGCCCTGAAGCGCATCGAGGAACAGGACAGACTCAATCAAACTGCTGGCTACATAGGCACAGTGGGTGACAAAATCACCATTAACGTGGACATTGTTCGTTGTGTGTTCAGTCAAAAGTGGAACACCTACTACGCTACTGCTATCACAGCCAACAATGAAACAGTGTTCTTTTCCATTCGTGAACCGCTAAACACAGGCACCTTGCTGTCAGTGCAAGGCACTGTGAAAGCACACAGGGATGGACAGACTCAACTCAACCGGGTGCGGGTGCTATGAGACTGTTGATTGTGTTTGCGTTAACAGGCTGTAGTGTGTTTCACGATGCTCGTAATGAACTTCAAAAGGACATCACAGGCGTTCAAACAGAATTTGCTAGACTTTATCTCAAGGAGAAATCAGAATGAAAAATATCTTTATCGGTTTTGTGTTAGGCTTGGTTGTGGCCAGTGTGGGCTTTTCGGGCATTGCTCGAATTGCTGACCGAGGTGTCCAAACCATCCAAACCCAAAGCAAAGAATTGGCCCAGTAATTCGGGCAAATCAAATCTAGATTGTGCAAAAAGTGGTTGACACAAATACCGTTTTATTGTATAATTTGGATATGCTGAAGCACAGCATGTTTCGTAACTTAACTTTAGGCAACTCAGAAAGGCAACACCATGTCAA
>Ga0114973_10001273_pt1 | contig 18918 bp, 16 predicted proteins | sample M_140807_MF_Meta_FD_87025 | JGI IMG/M metagenome (GOLD analysis project Ga0114973, IMG submission 87025) | Freshwater microbial communities from Lake Montjoie, Canada to study carbon cycling - M_140807_MF_MetaG | ecosystem: Environmental > Aquatic > Freshwater > Lake | place: Lake Montjoie...
AAAATTATTTGTTATTTTTTTTTTTTTGAAAATATTAGTTTGATTTAATAAAATTGGATAGTGAATTTTTGTTTCTATGCCGTGCTTAGATAAATATTTTATAAATGTCTTTCTATTTGATAATTGGACTATATATCTGTGATAAGTATGAAAAATTAAATTATCTTTTTCAGGAACTAAAAAATATTTTCTAAAACTATTATTATATCTTATAGCAATACTTATAATTTTTTTAAAATTACTTTTTAATTTATCTAATTTTTTATTTGCTAAAGCTGCTTGCAAAGTATCAAGTCTAGAATTATAGCCAAAAATATAAGGATTATTTCTAGCCTCCTTCATTCCGTGATTACGTAATTTTAATATTTTATGATAGATCTCTTTGTTATTCGTAACTACTAAACCACCATCACCATAAACGTTCAAATTTTTTAGAGGATGAAGACTAAAACAACCTACATCTCCTATTGAGCCAACAAAAGAATCTTTATATTTAGAACCAAAAGCTTGAGCTGCATCTTCAATAATTTTTAAATTATATTTAATGGCAATTTTTTTGAATTCGTTAAAAAAAACTGGTCTACCTGAATAATGAACTAACATTATAGCTTTTGTTTTTTTGGTAATGCGTTTTTCCATATCGTAGAAATTCATATTTAGACATGAGCAAATGTCGACAAATACAGGTTGAGCGCCACAAGCTATTACGGCACCGGCGCTAGCTATAAAAGAATTAACAGGAACTAAAACTTCGTCTCCCTGTTTAATGTCCAAGCTTTTTAAAGCCAAAAAAAGTGCGTCCGTCCCATTTCCAACTCCAAGGCAATATTTTACTTTTAATATTTTGCTGACCTTTTTTTCAAATAAAAAAAGTTCTTTGCCAAGAATAAAGTCGCCACTTTTGCCAACTTTAGAAATTGCTTTAAAAAATATTTTTTTATTATTTATAAAATTTTTTTTAAGATTAATGAATGGAATTTTCATTTTTATAAAAAAAATTTATAGACTCAATAATAAAGTCGAGATCTTTTGTTTTAACATATTCATGAACCGGTAAAGATATTATTTTTCTTACTATTCTATCTGTGTTTACTAAGTTTAATCCTTTTTTTATATATTTTTTTGCTGCTTGCTGTTTATGAACTGGAATTGGATAATGTATTTTTGCATCGATTCCTTTTTTATTTAAATAAGCAACTAGTTTCTTTTGTTTTTTACAAAAAATATGATACAAATGAAATACCTCTTTAGAATTTTTGTCGCTTCTAACTGGAAGGCTAATATCTTTATTATTTTTTAGTTTTTCGTCTAAATAATTAGAATTTAATATTCTTTTTTTTGTAATTATTTTTAATCGATTTTTAAATATATAATTTGCAACAATAGCCTGTATTGTATCTAACCTAGAATTATATCCAAAAATTTTGCATCGATTCCTACTAACAAGACCATGATTTCTTAAAAGATATATTTTTTTTGCAAACGCCTTGTTGTTAGTGCACAAGACTCCTCCATCACCCCAAACGTTAATATTCTTTAGTGGATGAAAAGAAAAACAACCAGATAACCCGAATGAACCAGCCGATTTATTTTTAAAGCTAGCTCCGATTGCATGGCACGCATCTTCTATAATCGGAATTTTATATTTTTTACTAATTTTAAGAATTTTTTCCATATCACATACTTTTCCAGCCCAATGAACTATTAAAAGTGCCTTTGTTTTCTTTGTAATTTTTTTCTCTATCAGGTCTGGATTAATATTTAAATCATTCCCAATATCTATAAAAACTGGAGTACCTCCAGCAGTAACAATCGCACCAACTGTTGAATAAAATGTAAAAGATGTTGTGATCACTTCATCCCCCTTTTTTAAATCTAGAGCTCTTAAGCTTAAAAACATAGCATCAGTGCCGCTGCCAACACCAAATGCATATTTAGTTTTAGTTAATTTTTTAAAATTATTTTCAAGAGTGATAACTTCTTTTCCTAAAGTGAAATCACAATTTTTTATCAACAATTTTATTTTTTTAAATATTTGGGAAGAGTTTTTGAACTGGTAAGGCAAGTAATTATGGCTAATTTTCTTTTTTATATCTTTTTGATACTGCTTAATAAGAAAATTTTTCATAGATTTATAGATACAACTTAAGAATTGTAATATAAACAATATTTAGCTTATGATTAGTTTACAAGTCAATAAAAGTTAGAATATCTTAAAAAAATAAATTTTTAATAATAAAAGTTAGGATAATATTAAGGAATGTTGCTTAAAATCAAAAAATAAAAAATTAAATATAGATTATTTTTTTCTAAAATGTCTAAAAATCCATTATTTTACGGTTTATCCCACATCGGTCAAGTATTCTCAATACTTTGGTCTAAAAAAGTTGGACCTTGCTCAGTATTTGATGATAACAAATTTTTGCTAAAAAAATTTGAAGAAAAAGACTTTACAAATGAGGAGCCAGATTTAAAAAAAATTAATAAAAAAAAAGCCCATAAAATTAATATAATAAAAAATAAAGATTTAATAACAAAATACAATACTGTTTTTTTTACTATAGATACTCCGTTAGATTTCAACGGTAATCCAAAAATAAAAGATATAGAGAATGAACTAAAAAAATTAATTTTGCTATGTAAGAAAAAAACTAAAATAATATTTTTAAGTCAAGTATTTCCTGGATTTTTAAATGAGTTCTATAAAAAAAATAAAAAAATTAATAAAAAAAAAATAGAAATTATTTATATGGTAGATACTTTAAAAATGGGAGAAGCAATAAAAAAATTTCTAAAACCAAAACAGTTAATATTTGGAATCAGAAATAAAAATAATATTTTTTTTTTAAAAAAACTTTTTAAATATTTTAAGTGTGAAAAGTTTTTTTTTTCTCACACAGAAGCTGAAATAATAAAAATGTCGATTAATCTTTATTTGGCTTTTTCAGTTAGTTTTGCAAACACATTAGATTTTTTTTGTAACGAATTTAATTTTAGTTTTTCAAAAATTTTAAATCCTCTAAAAAATGATAATAGAATTGGAAAAGAGTCTTATATTTATCCTTCTTTAGGTTTGTCTGGCGGGCATCTGGAAAGAGATATGAATTATATAAGTAATATTTCAAAAAATACTCTAGTTAAAAAAATTTTTTTTAATTTTAAAAAACTGAGTATCGCAAGAAAAAAAGTTTTATTAGATAATATAAAAAAAAATTGTAAATCTAAAAAAATTTACAAGGTTCTTATTTTTGGTGTTTCTTACAAAGAAACCTCCTTCTCAATCATAAATTCTATATTTAGTGAGATATTTAAAGATAAGAATAAATTTTCTATTGAAGTTTTTGATTCTAAATTTTTATTAGAAAATAATAGATTTTATAAAGTTTCAAATAATATAAAGAAGTCACTAATAAATAACGATATATATATATATAATTATTTAGATACATTTAATAAAAAAATATTAATTAATTATTTAAAAAATAATAAAAATAAATTCTTAATAAATCTTAATAAAAACGAGATAGATAGATTTGAAAATTTTAGTAATTGTAAAAACATATTTGACGAACCAAACAAAAGTATTATTAATTATTAATAAAATTACACACTGATTAATGTAAATTATAAAATGAAAAAAAATAAATTTGTAAAAAAGTTTTTTAATGACATTGCCTTGATTTCAAATTTAATTAATAAGAACGAAATAGAAAAAATTATAAAATCATTAATATTAATTAAAAAAAAACATGGAAGAGTCTTCTTTATCGGCGTAGGAGGAAGTGCTGCAAATTGCTCTCATGCAGTAAATGATTTTAGAAAATTATGCAATATTGAATCTTATTCACTTACTGATAATATATCTGAATTTACAGCAAGAGCTAATGATGAAGGTCTTGACAGTACTTTTGTGGGTTGGCTTAAAGTTAGCAACCTTAAAAGTAAAGACGCGATATTTATACTATCTGTGGGCGGTGGTAACGTAGATAGAAAAGTAAGCCTTAATATTGTAGAGGCAATTAAATATGCAAAAAAAATTAAATCAAAAATTTTTTCTATTATTGGTAAAGATGATGGCTATGCATACAAATTTTCAAATAAAAAAATTCTCATTCCGAATGTGGACAATAAATTTATCACTCCTTACTCAGAGTCATTTCAATCTGTGATATGGCACTGCATTGTTTCACACCCTGGATTAAAAATTAATAAAACTAAATGGTAATAAAATAAATAAAAATGAGAGTTGAGAAAAAATTTAAAATCAAGATATATGCTGATGGAGCGAATATAAATTCAATTATCAAGTATAATAAAAATAATATCATTAGTGGATTTACAACTAACCCTTCATTAATGCGAAGTTCAGGGGTAAATAATTACGAAAATTTTTGTAGATCCTTATTAAGAAAAATTAAAAAAAAACCTATTTCTTTTGAAGTATTTTCTGACAATCTTTCAGAAATGAAAATGCAAGCAATAAAAATCGCTGGTTGGGGCAAAAATGTTTATGTAAAAATACCAATCATTAATTCACAAAATATTAATACTACAAAGATTATCAAGGAATTGTCAGACCTAGGTATAAATATAAATGTTACAGCTATTTTTTCATTAAATCAGGTAAAAAAATTAATTATGAATTTTGAACCTAAATCTAATATTATATTGTCTGTATTTGCTGGAAGAATCGCTGATACAGGAATAGATCCCGAACATATTACAAAAAAAATATTTAAAAATATAAAAAATAAAAAAAAAATAAGCATTTTATGGGCAAGTTCTAGAGAAATTTTTAATCTTCATCAGGCAATAAGAGGAAAGTGTAGTATTATTACCTTAAATGAAGACCTAATATCGAAATTAAAATTATATAAAAAAAATCTACAACAGTATTCAAAAGAAACTGTAGCTCAATTTAATAATGACGCTATAAAATCAAAATATAAAATTTAGAGACTCTTGAGTGTCAAAAATAATTAAAGTTGGTTTTATAGGTTTTGGAAATATAGGAAAAAAAAGATTTAAAATAATCGAATCTTTAAAAAATTACAAAACCTGTATTTTGTATAAAATTGATAAAACTTTCAAAAACAACCCTAATACAAATAATTTTAAATCTTGGAAAGAAGTTTCAAAGATTAAATCAGACTTAATAATAATATCTGTCCCTACAAATGAGGTAAAAAAGATACCCTTATCTATTTTTAAAAATACTAGATATCTATTAATAGAAAAGCCTCTTTCAACAGACATTAATTTTGTTAATAAAATAAAAAAAATTTGCTCAAAAAATAAAATCACTCTAAAGACTGGATATAATCTGAGATTCGATGATGGTTTAATTAGAGTTAAAAGATTAATAAAAAAAAATGTTATAGGAAATATTTATTACATAAAAATTAATTATTCTAACGGTGCTGTCAAAACCAACACTAATAACATTGGAAGTTTATACGATATAGGATCGCACAGCATAAATCTTCTTCAATGGTTACTAAATAAAAATAATTTTTCTCAATATTTAAAAATTATTCAAACGAATGAATTAAAGAACAAAGCGAAAGATGATAATGGTTTTATTCTTATGAAGATTAAAAAAATTGCCATACAAATGCAATTTGGTTTTTGTTCTTGGAAAAATACATTTGAACTAGAAATAGTCGGTAGTCGAGGTTACATAAAAATTGAATCTCTGCCTAAATGGGGAACGCAAATTGTATCGCTTGGCAAACGAACTTTGCCTTCTGGACCACCACGCATTAAGATCTGGAAATATAAGAACGATAATTCTTTTAAAAACGAAATCAAATTCATTCTTAATAATATAAAATTAAATAAATTCAGCAAAAAAATTAATAATGAGGGATACGAGACATTAAAATGTTTAAAAACAATATCGTTAAAATGAAAAAAATACTAATTACAGGAGGATGTGGTTATGTAGGTTCAGAACTAACTAAATATTTGCTTGAAAAAAATTACAAAATAAAAGTTGTAGACACAATGTGGTTCGGTAATTCTTTGAAAAAAAATAAAAATCTCAAAATTATAAAAAAGAATATAAGTGAAATAACAGATTTAGATTTAAAAAATATAAATACTGTAATACATCTGGCAAACATAGCTAATGATCCTTCCGTCACGATCAATCCTTCCCTTACATGGGATGTCAATGTTGTGAGAAGCCAAGAACTTTTAGAGAAATGTATAAAAAATAATATTAAAAAATTTATTTATGCTAGCTCTGGGAGCGTTTATGGAATTAATAAGAAAAAGAAGGTTACTGAAGATTTGCCATTAGTTCCAATTTCAGAATACAACAAATCCAAAATGATATTTGAAAAAATTTTATTCTCTTATAAAGGTAAAATGAAAATCTACTGCATTCGTCCTGCAACGGTTTGTGGTGTATCTTCTAGAATGCGCTGGGACATTAGCGTAAATCTTCTTACTTTAAATGCAGTCAAGAGTAAGATCATAAAAGTGTTTGGAGGAAATCAAACCCGTCCAAATATTCATATTAAAGACTTGGTAAGAATTTATGATTTTTTTCTAAGCAAAAAAAATATTCCTGAGGGAATTTATAATGCTGCATTTGAAATATTCAAAATTAAAGACATTGCAAAAATAATTCAAAAAAAAACAAATGCTAAGATTAAATACTCAAAATCTAATGATCCGAGGTCTTATAGACAAAGTTCAGATAAAATTATTAAACTGGGATTTAAACCACTTTATAAAGTTGAAGATGCAATCGAGGATATAATCTATCAATACAATAAAAAAACTCTTATAGACAAAGTAAACTGTTATAATGTTAAACAAATGAAGAAGTTAAAACTTGATGCTAAGTAATGATTAAAAATAAATACAATTTTACAAATAAAATAAAAAAATTTATTGAAATATGTGAAATTTTCAAGTCATTAAAAAATAATAAAAAAATTGCCATGTGTCATGGAACTTTTGATTTGGTTCATCCAGGACATATAAGACATTTAATTTATGCTAAAAATGAAGCAGATGTATTAATTGTTTCAATAACTTCGGACAAACATGTGATTAAGAAAAAAGATGGTACGTATATTCCAGAAAATCTTAGAGCAGAAAATCTAGCAGCATTAGAATTTGTAGATTATGTGTTTATTGATTACAATCATACTCCTATAAACTCAATAAAAAAAATTAAACCTGATTTTTTTATTAAGGGATATGATTATAGCGGAAAAAAAAATATTAACCCAAAAACACTAGAAGAAAAAAAAACAGTTGAAAAATATGGTGGAAAAATAATATTTAGTCCAGGGGATATAATATACTCATCAACAAAGCTTCAAGAAGAAAACAAACCTGATCTTAAAGTTGAGAAAGTTATTTCGCTTCTAAAAAATGAAGAATCATCAATTCAATCCATTAAAAAATTACTTGAAAAAAAGAATAGCTTAAAGGTTCATATAATAGGTGATTTAATAGTTGATAAATATAATTTTTGTAATTTAATTGGCCAATCAACAAAAACACCTACATTTAGCGTAAGACCAATAAGATCAGATTTATACGTAGGAGGAGCTGGCATTGTAGCTAAGCATTTTAAAAGTTTAGGAGCCGACGTAACTCTTACAACGCTTGTAGGAAAAGATATCTTGAAAAAATTTGCCGAGAGCAATTTAAAAAAATTTGGAGTTAAATTAAATTTAATTACTCATCATAACAAACCAACCACTCTCAAAGAGCGATTTTGGAGTGATAATTATAAATTACTACAAGTAGATTACCTTGATAATTCGATTATTGACGATTTATATATTGAAAAAATAGAAAAAATAATAAGAACGATTAAAGCTGATTTAATTATTTTTAATGATTTTCGTCATGGAATTTTTAACTCTAAAACTGCAAAGATATTCTCACAAGCAGTTAAAAAAAAGGTGATTAAAGTGGCCGACAGCCAAGTGAGCAGCAGATGGGGAAACATATTAGATTTTGAAAAATTTGATATAGTATTTCCGAATGAAGCAGAAGCAAGATTTTCTCTGGCTGATCAAGATAGTGGCGTTAGGTACATTGGTACGAAAATTCTTAAATTATCAAAATCTAAAAATGTAGTTTTAAAATTAGGAGATAAAGGTTCTATGGTATTTCATGACACCGGGGTAAAGCCGAGAGATTTTTTTCCATTAGACAGCTTTGTAAGTAATAAAGTTGATACTATTGGTGCAGGCGATGCCTATCTTGCTGCAACAGCTTATTATTATGCAATTACTAAAAATATAACAATTAGCAGTATAATTGGAAATTTTGCAGCTGCAGTTGCTAGCGAAAGAGAAGGAAATATTCCAGTAAAAAAAAAAGAAATTATTTCAGTTATTAATAAAAATTTTTTTTAGAAACTAATAATGAATTCAGACAAAACAAATATTCTCATTACCGGTGGTTCTTCCGGTATTGGTTTAGAACTTGTAAAATATTTAGATAAAAAAAAATATAACATACTTATATGCTCGAGATAAAAAAAAAAACTAAATGCAATAATGAATCAACATAAGAATGTTAAAATTTTTAGATGTGATGTCTCTAATGAAGGGCAGGTAAAAAAACTTTATCAGTACTCAAAAAAAAAATTCAAAAAAATTGACGTAATCATTAATGCTGCTGGAATTTATGGTTCGATTGGAAAAATTGAAGAAACAAAATTTAATGAATGGAAAAAAGCAATAGAAATTAATTTTTTTGGGACATATCTAATATGCAAATATTTCATAAATTTTTTACGTTCTTCAAAAATAAAAAAAATTGTTAATTTCTCAGGGGGTGGTGCCTTTAACTCATTTCCAAATTATAGTTCTTACGCATCATCAAAAGCAGCGCTAGTAAGATTCAGCGAAACTTTGGCATCGGAACTCAAAAAAGAAAAGATCTCAGTCAACTGTATTGCCCCTGGTTTTGTAGCGACACCACTACACAAAGCAACAATAGCAGCTGGCAATAAAAAAGCTGGGAAAAAATTTTTAAATTTCACAAAAAAAAAATTGAGAAATGGGTCTGTTCCTATAGAATTACCAGTAAAATGTGTGGAATTTTTAATTTCAAAAAAATCTAAAAACTTAACTGGAAAAACTATTAGTGCAAGTTTTGATAAATGGCATTCGAAAAAATTTCAAATGAAAATATCAGATTATAATAAAAGCGATGTTTTCACTATGAGAAGAATAAATTTGTGAAATAATGCCTTTATTTAAAGGTATTACAAATTTTTTTTTAAATAGATCATTGTTTTATATAATGAGCTAAATTTTTCAAAATATTTAACTGGTTTTTTTTCTTTATAATTAAAATCAACAAACAATCCTCTAACACCGGCTCTATGACTTGCCTCCATATCTTTCCATCTATCTCCAACAAAATATGATTTGGACATATCTATGTTATGTTTTTTTTTTGCCAAAAATAACATACCAGGATTTGGTTTTTTAAAAAAGGATTTATTATCTGTATCGTAACAGACATACAAAGAATTAAAAAGAAATTCTCTTTTTAATTTTTTATTAAAACTTACTACTAGATTTTTAGAAACTAAACCGGACCCAACGTCAGGTTGATTTGTTATCACTATAATTAAAAAATTTTTTTTTTTAAAAAAATTAATATATTTTTTCAAAAAATAATTTATTTTAAATTCTTTTAAAGTTCTAGGACTATATGGTTTAGAATCAATAATTATTGATTTATTTAATATCCCATCTCGGTCAAAAAAAATTGCTTTTTTCATTTATAATTAACTTGAGTATAAATTAAAATTTTTGCACACAAGCGCATCAGTATAACAAATTGAATATTTATCTTTCAACTCATCAAAAAAACTCATTTGATATTTATTTGCTGCGTAATCATTTCTTTCAATGTTATTCAACATTTCATTTGTTGCAGATAAAATTTCATCTTCATTGTTGTCAATGATTGTGATGTCAAAATTTTTGCATAAATTTGGATATAAATATATTTTTTTTTCAAAAATTTCTTTTAAGGTTATGAAGACCTTATTTTTATTGGAATAATATTTCTTTAAAATAAATCTATCTTTTTCTTTTGTGACACCGGAGATACTTAGCGGAATTAAATTTGTCATCAAAAAGGGTGTATTCGTAATAAAATTAAAACTCATAGGCCCCCCCAACGTCGTAATAAAAAAATGACTATTCTTAATTATTAAATATTGTAAAATTTGATCGTTCTCATTTTCAGTCGTTAATTCATAATAATTTTCTTTTTCAAAATATATTTTTTTTGACTGTCTGTTGACAAATCTAACAACGCTAAAACCTTTATTTAATAAAGTTTGTATCGTTTTTTTATAAGTATCAATCTCACAACTTCTATTAGATTTAAAACCGTAAAAACTGTCATCTCTTACTTGAATAGATATAATCTTGGATTTAATTTTATTTTTAAATAAAAAATTTTTATAAATACAATCATCAATTTTTTTTAAATCACAAATATAACTATTAAATTTTTTATTATATTGTCTGTGAATCTGATGACACTTTGAATAAGGATTTATATTTTCTGATTCCCATGGTTCTAAACTTGTTACTTTTGAATGAATAAGTGGAAATGAAATAAGATACAAAAAAAAGTTTTTATATACCCTGACTTCTTTACTATAAATGTATGGTATATAAGCGTTAATAGTTAGAAATTTGGGTGCAAATAAAATTAATTTATAATTATTTTTTAATTTATTTTCTTTAACTAAAAAATCTAAATGATGAATTATGCTTCCTATTTGCCATAAATTTATGTGCAAAAACTTAAATCTAAATAAATAAAATATAAAAATTATAGGTAGATAGATTAAAATCAAAAAATTAATAATTGCATGCTTAATTAAATTAAATACTTTTAATTTAAAATTTTTTTTTATATCTGTTGTAACTAAGATTTTTAGCCTTCTAAGTAATGTAAATCTTTTTTCCAAAATATCACCAACTAACTCTGTTGGTGGCAATGGCAATAAAATTAATTTGACATAATTTTTTATCATATTCGAATTAATTAAGAAAAATTGGCGTTCTTTACAATTTGTATTTTTACCAAATACTATATCCGCCATCTACGACAAAATCTTGACCGGTAATGTATGATGATTTGTCTGATGCCAAAAACGCAACTATACCAGCAATCTCACTTGGCTTGCCTATCCTATTCATGGGAACTCTTGAAGTAATTTCTTTGATAAAATCTTTTCTTTCTGTATCGCCTAGTTTTCTCTTTGGAAACCAACCGGGTGTAACTAAATTAACATTAATGTTAAACTCTGCTAGAGCAGAAGCAAGATATCTTGTTAATTGATTTGTAGCTCCTTTTGCAGCTACCATGCTAATTGGTGGCTCATTTTTTAAGTCAAGATGCATTTTTTTTATAGGAGCGTGCGTTCCCCATAATGACGAGATATTAATAATTTTACCTTTTTTTTGTTTTTTCATCACTTCGCCACAATGTTTGCACATAAGAAAGTAACCTTGAATTACATTTTTAAAACTTAAATTCAAATTTTTTAGAGAAATGTTGGTAGAGAATCCTCTCAATTTTGAGTCTATTGCATTGTTAATCAAAACATCAATTGTTTTATTTGTTTTTAAAATAATTTTAATGGCTTTAACAATCGATTTTTCTGAAGTAACATCACATTTTACAAAAAAAATTTTTTTATTTAATACATGTGAAAACCTAGTTTTAAATTTGTTGTAATTTCTCCCAAAACAATAAATTTTTGCATTTAAAGAAGCTAAATCTTCAGTTATTGCAGATCCTAGATGACCATATCCACCAGTAATAATAATCACTTTGTTTTTTAGATTTAGATAATTGTCTACCACTATTAAAAATATCCTAGTCTTTCATATTGTTAATTATTTCTATCTTTGGCAGTGATGGGGACATGTCGTGCAACGGTCTACCATATTCTATTTTGGGTTCAACTCTACTCAACGGATTAATATTCAAATCAATTAATATTGGCCCTCTAGTGTTTAAAGCTTTTAAAATATTTTTTTCTAGATTACGACTATTTTTAATTGTCATTGTTTTTATTCCGTAAGCTTTTGCAATATTTATGTTGTTTGGCAAACTGAGACCGCTCGATTGATCGACTCCAGAGTATTTTCCTTTAAGCCACGTTTCTTGCGTTTGTTTTATAAGAGAGTAACCTTTATTGTTAAATACAAAAATTTTAACATCTATATTGTAATTTTTTATAGTTTCTAATTCTTGCACATTCATTGGAACGGAGCCATCACCAATTGTAGCTATTACAGTGCTCTTTTTAGATCCCAAAAAAGCTCCTATACTTGCTGCTATAGAGTATCCCATTGGAGAATGATTAAAAGCTGTAAAAATTTTTACTTTTTTTATTACTTTAAATGCCTGCATAGCCCAAATTAAGTTGGCGCTAGCGTCAGGAATTAATATAGAATTATTTTTTATTAAATGCGAAAGTGCATCAAAAAAACAATAGGGATCTAAATATTTTGGATTTAGATTTTTGCTTTTTTGAAAAGCTGGATAATTATTTTTAAAAAAATTAATTTTATCTGCCCAACTTTTGTCTTTTTTAATAATTTTTTCATGAAGTATTTTAGCTAAAAAAAAACCAACTTCTGCATGAATTTTTAAATTTATATTCGGTAATCTATGGTTTAAAAATTCATATTTATCTATATCAACAATTATTTTTTTTGCTTTTGGGGCAAAGAGCTTTGGATTTGCTCCAACTAATGAAGGACTAAGCCTTGCTCCAAGAGCAATTATTAAGTCAGAATTTTGAATAGAAAAATTTCCTCCTCTTGTTGCCGCAACTCCAAAACTTCCCGCGTTCAGTCTTGAGTTAAAATTAAATTGATCCGCCGAAGACCATGTATAAAGATAAGGAATATTATTTTTTGTTGCGAATTTTTTTAAAAGCTCAGTGCTTTTAGATAATTTTACACCGTGACCAGCAATAATAATAGGTTTTTCTGATTTATTAATTAATTTGACCGCTTTAGCAACCTTGCTGATTATAGAAAATTGAGATTTTTTATATTTTTCAATATTTTTATAATTAATCTTGTTTTTTTTTAATTTTACAAATGATCTCTGAATATCATCAGGAATTTCAATTACAACAGGACCCATTCTTCCCGAAAGAGCTAATAATATAGCTTGATTAAAAACCCTCTGTACATCTTCTTTGTTTTTTATAAGCCATATACCTTTAGTCAGTGGCTTTAATAATTCCTGAACTTCCATTTCTTGAAAGCCGATCTGCCTTATTTTTGCATTTTTTCTAAGATCAGACACAATTGGAGCGCCAGCCAAATACAATGAAGGTATAGAATCATAATATGAACAAGCTATACCTTGAATAAAATTTATGATTCCCGGACCGCTTGTGCCAAGCACAACGCCCAACTTACCTGATGCTCTATAGTAAGCATCGGCCGCCAATGAGGAACCTTGCTCACTTTGTCCAGGAATAAATTTTATTCTTTTATTTTTATAAATGCTATCAACCAAGTGAAGTACACTACCGCCTTGGCCACCAAATATATGAGAGGTATGTTTTGACAATAACTTAATAATAAGGTCTGAAACTTTAATCATAAATTTTAATAACTGCTATAGTAGATAATTATTTTTTCAAAAAAATTATTTACCATCCTATTACCTTAATAAATTTTATGATTTAAGTGAAAAAATAACAATGTTAAATTTGTATCAAGAAAATTTTTTCAGTGCATAAATCAAGCAAATTGAGCTATTAGAGCTGGTTAGTATCATGGTACCGCAACATCCGCACTCAGGTCACCAACATCTTAGTCGTAATGAGGCTAAGGAAGCAATTGGTTTAGAGGACCGTTTAAAGCTTAAATACTTTTTATATTATAGTTATTTTTTAATACATTCATTTTTTATATAGAGTTTAAAATTTGTAATATTAAATAACTTCCAATTTTCTTTTTCAGCATATTTAATGAGCTCCAATTCATAATTACCTGACATGCCTCCTAAGGAATAGTAACCTACAAAAAGTGCATTAAAATCATTTTTATAAAAATTTAAGTAATTATTATAGTCAAAAACTTTATTTGACTGCATAGATATTTTTTCTTTCAATTCTTTTAGGCGAAAAAGCCACGCGCCGCTTAAGTTAAAATGGTGATGTATTAAACCGTGAGGTAAATATATAGGAGAAGTTGTTCTGAAAACTAAACTACATTCCTTATTAAAATTACTATCAATTACTGACTTGATCTCTTTTTTTGTATTTAATATAGAAAAAATAGAATGAATATATTTGTAACTATATTTACTTTTATCTAAATTATCATATGCATATAAGAATTTCCCTACAGATATTATGATAAGGGAAATAATTAAAAATCGACTCAAATAACTTAAGTCGATATGTTTAATAATAAATAACAAAATTATTATAAACAAAGGTTCAAAATATTGTGGGTTTGAAACTAAGACTGTTAATGAGCTTGCTGCCAAAATTACCAAAAGAATGAATTCAAAAAATCTTTTATGAATATTCTTATATAGATAATACAGATAATGCAGCAACAGCGGTGTTATTACTATATAAGAAGTGTAAATCTCGTACACTACACTTTTAATAAATGCCCAAGATCCTCTCCATCTACCCGCTTCGTTAAGTAATAAATGAAATTTGAAGTTCCAGAAAATAACACTGTTAAAATCTTTAAAAAAAAAAAAAACATACGGTAAAATACCTAAAATACCGCCTAAAGTAGAATATAAAAAATATTTTTTCCAGTTGTTATCTTTTAAGATAATTACTAAAAAAAAAAAAACACAATAAGCATATGTTGATCTAGTAGAAAGACATAAGCCAAAAAAAAAACCTCCCCAAAAAAATTCTTTATTATTTTTTCCAAAAAAAAATTTAACTAAAGATAAGACAAAAAAGAAAAAGCTTAAAGTGTAGCTACCAATTTCAAGAGCCGCAGAACTACAAAGTAAGGACGCAAATAATAAAAAATAAATTTTTTTCTCATTTTTTTTTAGGAAAGAATTTGCAAGTATATTGATTGATAAAATAAAAAGGGAAATTGATGAGATTCTCATCAAAACATAATTATAATCGTTAGGAAATAATATTGAAATTGCTTTATTAAAGATAAATGTTCCTGGCGGATATAGGAAATATATATCCTTATATAACTGACCACTTACTACAGTGGAGCCATAATAATGAAAATCATTATGATTTAACACGATAAAGCCAGTAGAAATCAGAATTGTTACTAATATTAAATTAATAAAAAATAATTTGATATTATTTTCAATAAATAATTTTAACATGTTTTAATTCTAGTAAGTGTGATTTTTTCTCAATAATAAAAAAGATTTATTGTAATCTGTAAAATTATAAACTGGATTAGTAATCCCTCTATAATGCATTTCAGTTATGTAGAATCTGATTTTCATAATTTTTATGAAGAATAAATATTTATTTAATATATAATATTAAATATCAAATTATTTAATTATAATAGCAAAGCAATAGAATTGGTTAAAACGGCAACCAATTAATGAAGAAGATCTTTAAACAACGATATGTTATTTAGATAAGTGTATATTAAAAAAGTAAATTTTATGCTGGATATAGTTAAAGCGCAGTTAAGTTAATATAATTGATAATATTTAATTTTTTATGAAAAATAATAATAAATTCTTATTAAAAATTATTAAAAAATATAGTCCTAAAATTTTGGATACAAAAAAATATCCTTTATTGGAAAATGCTTTTTCGAATTATGATATTTTGAAAGGTGTTAATGTGTTGCTTAGTCGCAGAATTACCATGTCGCAAATTACAAAAAAATTTGAGAAAGAATTTGGAAAATTTATTGGTTCTAAATATTGCTTAATGGTTAATTCGGGATCCTCTGCTAACTTATTAGCATTTTTTGCTTTAATCAATCCTAAAAAAAAAAATAGATTAAAAACAGGTGATGAATGTTTGGTACCAGCTGTTTGTTGGTCTACATCTTTGTGGCCAATTATTCAATCTGGATTGAAGCCTAGATTTATTGACGTAGAATTAAATACTTTTTCTCCAAGTTTAAAAATAATAAAAAAAAGTATTAATAAAAAAACTAAAGCTATAATTTTAATAAATATTCTTGGCAACTGCTCGGAAATGGACAGCATAAGAGATTTTTTGAATAAGAAAAAAATTTACTTAATAGAAGATACATGTGAGGCTTTAGGATCTAGATATAAAAATAAATATCTTGGAACTTTTGGAAATTTCGGAACTTTCTCATTTTATTATTCACATCAAATTACTTCAGGTGAAGGAGGTATGATTATTTGCAAAAATCAAAATGATTATAAAATTTTACACAGTCTAAGAGCGCACGGTTGGGATAGAGGGATAAGTAATTCTAAAAATAATAGCTTTAATTTTATAAATTCTGGTTTTAATTTAAGACCATTAGATTTAAATGCAGCTATAGCCTCAAATCAGTTAAAAAGATTAAATAAATTTAAAAAAATAAGATCAGATAATAGAAATAAAATTATTAAAAATTTACAGAATTCAAAAAAGTGGAATAATCAATTTACTTTTTTTGAGCCAAACAAAAATTTAGACGCCAGTTGGTTTGGGTTGCCCTTGTTAATCAATGAAAAATATATATTTAAAAAAAATAAATTTTTAAATTATTTAAACAAAAATGGTATTGAGACTAGACCAATATTAAGTGGTAATTTTACAAATCAATCCTCTATAAAGTTGTATAAAATTAATTATAATTTGAAACATTTAAAAAATTCACAAGAAATTGAAAACAGAGGATTTTTCATAGGTCTCCCAACTCAAATTGCATCTTTAAAAAAAATAAAAAATTTAACTTCAAGCTTATTAAATATTGACAAGATTTGATGTTAAAATGTGGAATAACAGGCTCATCTGGGGTCTTGGGAAAAGCTATAAGAAAAGAACTTAAGTATCAATTTATTCTTTTTAAAGGAAGAGTAGAAAATAAAAAAAATATTTCTGAATGGTTTAAGAATAATGATTTTGATTTAATAATTCATCTTGCGGCAATAGTGCCAACAAAAGCTGTTAACAATAATTTTAATAAGGCGAACAAAGTTAACTTCGAAGGAACAAAGAATATAGTTGATGCCATTTTAAAATACATGCCTAATTTAAAGTGGTTTTTTTTTTCTTCAACATCACATGTTTATAAATTAAAAAAAAAATTTGAAAAAATTGATGAGAAGTCAACTATTCTTCCACTTACTAAATATGGCTTAACAAAAGCTAGGGCAGAAAAATATATAATTCATAAGATGAAAAATTCTTTGGTTAGATATTGTATAGGAAGAATTTTTAGTTATACCGATGTTAATCAAAAAAAGTTATATTTAGTCCCATCTTTAATTAACAAAATTAAAAAATCTAAAAAAAAGTATATTTTTTTTAAAGACCTCAACCACTACAGAGATTTTTCATCTACAAGAAGCATATGTGCTGCTATTAATATTTTAAGAAAAAATAGATCTAAGGGAGTGTACAACATTGGCAGTGGTAAATGTTTTTTTTTAGAAGATATTGCAAAATATATATGCAAAAAATTTAACAAAAAATTTATATTTGAAAAAAATAATAAAACTTTTTTAGTAGGAAATATTAGTAAGTTAAATAAATTAGGATTTGTTAATAATGAGAACCTTTATAGATATTTAAATTATATCATTAAAAATAGTTAGCCTATGCGCAATGTTGCAATTATTATACCAGCATACAATGAAGAAAATAATATTTTAAAACTTATAGTTAAAATTAAATATTTATTACCAAAATCTTCCATTTATATTATTGATGATTCTGAAGGTAATGAAACGAATTGCATAATTAGTAAAAAAAAAATTAATTATTATCATAGAAAAAAAAAATTGGGCAGAGGTTCAGCTGTGCTTTATGGTATGAAAAAAGCAATTACAGTTAAAAAAAATAACATATTTATTGAAATGGATGCCGACTTTTCACACAATCCGAATGAATTAATAAAAAATATTAATTATTTTATTAAAAATAATGCCGATCTGTTAATTTCTAGTAGATATTTAAAAAAAAGTAGAATTATTAATTGGCCTATAAGTAGAAAACTTTTTTCATTTTTATCGAACTATTTAGCTAGAATATTTTTGCAAATACCAATTTCTGATTACACCAATGGTTTTAGAATATATTCTAAAAAAGCAGTTATAAAAATAATTGAAGATTGTGGAAAAATTGGTGATGGTTTTATTATTCTATCTGAGATTTTATTAGTATTATATCTTAACAAGTTTAGAATATTTGAGACTTCCACAACATTTGTTAATAGAATTAGGGGAGAAAGTTCAGTTAATTTAAAATTAATATTTACCTCCCTAATAGGTTTGTTTAAATTATTTTTTAACAAAAAAAAATTAATTAATTTTTAAGAATTTTTTTTAAAAGATTATTTTCATATATCAACTTAGAATTAAAAGTTAGTATACGCCTACTATGTTTGTGGGTATGACAAGGTTGTAGGTTTCATTTAAAAAGATAACAGCCGCCTATAGTATTGCTCTAATAATCTAGTCGTCCTTAACGTTGTAGTCCCTGATAGATTTTTTACAAATTTTTGAATATTTTTTTTCAAAAAAATTTTTACTATTAAATTTATTTAAATTAATTGATGATTTTATTAAAAAATAACGTTGTTAAATTTGTATCAAGAAAATTTTTTCAGTGCATAAATCAAGCCAATTGAGCTATTAGTAACGGTAAGCTTAACGTGTTACCACGCTTCCACACCCGTCCTATCAACGTCGTAGTCTACGACGGCTCTATAGGAAGAA
>Ga0114973_10001279_pt1 | contig 18858 bp, 16 predicted proteins | sample M_140807_MF_Meta_FD_87025 | JGI IMG/M metagenome (GOLD analysis project Ga0114973, IMG submission 87025) | Freshwater microbial communities from Lake Montjoie, Canada to study carbon cycling - M_140807_MF_MetaG | ecosystem: Environmental > Aquatic > Freshwater > Lake | place: Lake Montjoie...
AATGGCCTTTTTGACCTGAGTTATGGTGAAGGTTTGAATGAAACATTGGATATTTTCACCACCTCTTCTGCCAAAGCGCCTGTGTTGGTTTTTCTCCATGGCGGCTATTGGCGTGCATTAGACAAGTCTGACCATTCTTTTATAGCCCCTTCATTGACCAAAGAAGGTGTGTGTGTGGTGGTACCCAATTACGCACTGTGTCCAGCCGTCAGTATCAAGGACATAGTCATGCAAATGGTGAAGGCCTTGACTTGGGTGTGGCGCTACATCTCACATTGGGGCGGTGACCCTGGTCGAATTCATGTGGCAGGTCATTCGGCTGGCGGGCATTTAGCGGCCATGATGATGGCGTGTGAATGGTCGCGGTATGCCAAGGATTTACCCCCGGACTTGGTGAAATCCGCATTGGCGATTTCAGGTTTGTTTGAACTTGAATCCGTGCGTCGTTCGCCCATGCTGCAAGCAGACTTGCGTCTTGATGATGCGCAGGCCGTTCAATGCAGTCCTGCTTGGATGCCCGCACCTCTTCATGGGGCTTTGTTGAGTGTGGTGGGGGCGTTGGAGAGTGAAGAGTTCTTGCGACACAACGCATTGATTCGCCAGTCTTGGGGTGAGCAGCGTGTGCCGTTGCACCAAGAACTACCTGACTTGCACCACTTCAGTATTTTGAGCGCTTTGTCACAATCTGACCATCGCTTACATCAGATGGCATTAGATATGTGCTTTGCGCAATGATTACTTGCGTGTAGAAAGTGGTAACAAGCCCGCGGCCAATGCGGTACCCAACAGAATCAACATGCCGTACATCAGCATATGCAAAGTGATTGTTTCACCCAGTATCAACACACCGATCAGGTTAGCAATCAATGGAATAAGGTAAGTCACACTCAGCGTACGAGCCCCACCTGTTTTAGCAATCAGTCTGAAATACAGCACATAAGCCAAGCCTGTGCAAATGGCGCCAACAATCAGCAGACCAAGCCATGCCCATGGGTTCGGCCAGGTCGCAGGCCAAAACCATATACCAGGCACTGTGAGCGCCATACACGCACCGATTTGACTTCCGGTAGCGATAGCAAGCGGTGGCACACCTTTTAAATATTGTTGTGAAAAAGTGGTTGCGAAACCGTAGCAAGAAGTGGCCAACAGACAACTGAGAACAGCCCAGCCGTTGGCATCAGCTTTGAAAGACAAGCCACCAGGCATACCCATGGCAAGCAGGGCGACGCCACAAAATCCCAGAAACAATCCCAAGGCACGCCATCCTCCTGGGCGTTCAGATAACCACAGCCAAGCAATCAGCGCACCAAACAATGGTGAGGTGGCGTTGAGTATGGCTGACATGCCGGTAGTGAGCGACAAAACAGCATAGGCATAACAACTGAACGGTATGGCGGAGTTAACCACACCCATGGCAAACACAGGACGCCAATTTTTTTTCAGATCGTCCATCTGACCCTTCATCAAAAGCAAGGGTAAAAGCACCAACAAAGCAATACTTACTCGCATCCAAGCCGTGGCCCATGGACCAAATTGCTGTGCTGCCAGGCGCATAAATACAAAAGAGGATCCCCAAATCATGCCTAATAAAACGAACTCGGGTAGCCAGTGTTGCCAGCGTAAACCCGCCGTCACAACAACATACCTTCAATGTCCAACAAAGCGACTTTGCGGTTCAATCCGCCTGCATAACCGGTCAATGCGCCGGTGCTGGCGACCACGCGATGGCAGGGGAGAAAAATACTTAAGGGGTTGCGTCCAACGGCGGCGCCAACTGCACGGGCTGATTGAGGCTTACCTAAATAGCGTGCAATGTCAGCATAGGTCGCATAGCGACCGAAAGGAATCATGGCCAGCGCATGCCACACTGCATGTTGAAAATCGCTGCCTCCAAAAGGTGACAGCGGCAGTTCAAATTGTTGTCGTTGGCCGGAAAAATAGTCATTCAACTGTTGTTTGGCTTTCAGTAACCAACATTGTCCAGGCCCCCATGGCAGGTGTTGAAGATCGGGCACATGCTTTTGTTGATCAAACCAGGCACCGCTGAGCCCTTGTTCGTTGGCCAACAGTGTCATTCGACCCAATGGGGTATGTATGGGCATCTGCCAATGATCAGAAGGGGTTTTTAAATAAAAATTGTCTGAATTCATACGGATATTATGGGTTGTTATTGGCATGGATGCGTGGCAGATTCTATGGATCGCTCGACTCTTTCAGCATACTCAGTGCTCATTCGCTCACGCCTACAATGCGTTTTCATGAATATTGAATCCTCTATTTTCAAAGCGTATGACATTCGCGGCGTTGTGCCAAGCGCATTGCATACAGAAATGGCCACAGCGCTGGGTCGTAGTTTCGGTACGCAGGCACGCGCATGCGGTCAAACCCGAGTAGCCGTGGGTCGTGATGGACGACTGAGCGGGCCAACTCTGGCGCAAGCGTTGATACAAGGTTTGATGGATGCAGGTATAGAAGTGATGGATGTCGGCATGGTGACCACGCCCCAGCTTTATTTCGCTGCAAATACCTTATGCCAAAGCGGCATACAAATCACGGGCAGCCACAACCCCAAAGACTACAACGGTTTCAAAATGGTATTGGACGGACGTGCCATTTACGGAGAGGATATTCAAGCATTACGCCGGATGATCGAGCAAGACAGCTGGCAATTGCACGCTGGCGGCAGCGTGACATCCGTTTCCATACAACACGAGTACCAACAACGCATCACCAGCGACATTCACCTGTCACGGCCCATGCGCGTCGTGGTTGATTCTGGAAATGGCGTTGCCGGTGCGAGTGCGCCACAGATTTTGCGAGACATAGGCTGTGATGTGATTGAGTTGTTCAGTGACGTAGATGGCAATTTCCCCAACCACCACCCTGACCCCAGCAAACCAGAAAACCTTCGTGATTTGATTAGGGCATTACAAGAAAATGATGCTGAACTCGGCTTGGCTTTTGATGGAGACGGCGACCGGTTAGGCATAGTCACGCGAGACGGTCAAACCATTTATCCGGATCGCCAGATGATGTTGTTTGCCCGTGATGTGTTGTCTCGCCAACCGGGTGGCACCATTGTTTTTGATGTGAAATGTTCGCAACAACTTGCCCCATTTATTCGTGCTGCTGGTGGCGTACCCTTGATGTTTAAGACAGGTCACTCGTTAATCAAAGCCAAAATGAAAGCCATTGACTCGCCTTTAGGTGGTGAGATGAGCGGCCATGTGTTTTTCAAAGAGCGCTGGTATGGTTTTGATGACGGCACCTATGCAGGGTGTCGTCTGCTGGAAATACTTAGCCGTTCATCGGATGCCAACACGGTTTTGCATGATTTACCTCAAAGCGAATCTACGCCTGAGTTGAATGTGTCTTGCCAAGAAGGTGAACCTCACCGTGTCACCGCTGAGTTGCTCACATTGGCCCAAACCCAGGGTTTGCCGTCGGTTGACCATCATCCCGTTTTATGCGACATAGACGGATTACGCATAGATTGGGATGATGGGTTTGGACTGGTGCGTGCTTCGAACACCACGCCAGTGCTGGTGTTGCGTTTTGAAGGTCAAAACACAAAAGCCCTGCAGCGTATTCAAGCAGACATGATGGCTTTGTTGCGACAAATCAAACCGGATGCCCAGGTTCAAGAGGCTGCGCATTGAGGGTATTGGTTGTCAAACTGTCCTCACTTGGCGATGTGGTTCACAGTTTGGCCAGTGTCATGGATATGCGTCAAGCCATGCCTGATGCCAGTATCGATTGGGTGGTAGAAGATGGATTCGCCCCACTGTTACAAACTTGTCCGGCAGTCGATCGCGTTATCCCTTGCAGATTGCGTCGTTGGCGCAAACAGTGGTGGACCGCTGATACGCGACAAGAATGGCGGACATTCATGAGCGAACTTCATGCTGTCAAGTATGACGCTGTGATTGACTTGCAAGGCTTGAGTAAATCAGCACTCATCTCCCGCCTCACAAGCTTGAGCGAGCAGGGCAAACGCTACGCCATGGCCAACCGTACACGTGGTTCCGCCTATGAAAGGCCGACCCGATGGGTGGCTGATGAATTGATTGAATGCCCATGGGACAGCCATGCCGTTCAGCGTGCCCGTCATGTGTGTTCCCATGCTTTGGGTTACCCCGAATCGTATCAAGGCATACAAACCATGTTCATTGAGCCCGACCCGTCGGTGGCGCCACGCACACTGGCTTTGGTGCACGGAACCTCTCGAGCAGATAAATGCTGGCCGTTAAATCACTGGATGACGCTGGCGCGTCAATTGACATCCATGGGATTTCAATTGGCTTTGCCGCATTCAAATGATGCTGAGGAGCGTGTCGCCATGCAGGTGGCGCAATCCTGCGCTGGTTCGGTGGTGTGGCCGCGTTCTGATATTTTTCAATTAAGCAGGCGATTGGCTGCTTGTGTAGGTGTGATCGGTGTTGACAGCGGACCCAGTCATATGGCGGTGGCACTGGGATTGCCCCATGTACAAATCTATAACTTTGATACCGCGTGGCGCACTGGACCACAACATTGTGATTGGCAACAAAGTGTTTTCGCACAACCGCAACCCTCGCCTGAAGTGGTGATGCAAACTTGGTTGGACTGCTTACGCGCGCATGAAAATAAAGCTGGAATTCAACCATGATGCTGTTTGCGTATGGTTGGTTCATGTACTTGTTGTCGCCATTGCTATTGCTCAAGTTGTATGCGCGTTCACGCAAGGAGCCTTTGTATGCGCAAGCGGTGGCCGAGCGTTTTGGTTTTTACCGCATGCCTGCCACTTCGGGAGGTATTTGGATACACGCAGTGTCTTTGGGTGAAACACGCGCCATTCAATCTTTGGTGGAAACTTTGCGTCAACATTATCCCAATGTGAGATTTGTATTCACACATGGCACTGCAACCGGTCGCCAACAAGGATTGAGTTTGCTCCAAGCTGGCGATATTCAGGTGTGGCAGGCTTGGGATTCGCCGCAGGCAGTCAAAAGATTTTTCCGTCACTTTCAGCCCAAGCTTGGGTTTTTGGTAGATACCGAGGTTTGGCCTGTCACGGTCTCACAAGCAGCCAAACATGGTGTGCCTGTGGTGTTGCTCAATGCCCGATTGAGTGCGCGGTCCTTGCGCAAGGCGATGCAATGGTCTGCGCTGGCAAAGCCAGCCTTTGGCAGTTTAAAAGCCATTTGGGCGCAGTCTGAGCAAGATGCCAAACGGTTTCAAAGCCTGGGCGTACCAGTGCAGGCTGTCATGGGTAATTTAAAGTTTGACGCGGTGCCTGACGCAGTTCAGGTTCAGCAAGGACATGATTTACGCGCCCGCATGCAGCGGCCAGTGATTCTTCTGGCAATTTCCCGTGAAGGTGAGGAAGCCGCTTTACTCGACGTGTTGATGCAACAACCTGCCTATTTGAAAGATGTGCAATGGTGGCTGGTACCCAGGCATCCTCAACGGTTTGAAGATGTGGCTGCTTTGGTCAAAGCCAAAGGCCTGACCTTGATCAAACGCAGTGAATGGGGAGCCCATCCTCAAGCCAACGATGTGCAGTCTACCGATGCAATGGTTCTGGGTGACAGCATGGGGGAAATGGCGTTTTATTTCAGCGCGGCCAGTGTGTGTTTGCTTGGTGGAAGCTTTGAGCCGCTAGGTGGTCAAAATCTGATCGAGTCCTGCGCCTGCGCGTGTCCGGTAGTGATGGGTCCGCATACCTTCAATTTCGCGCAAGCAGCAACGTTAGCTCAACAGGCCGGCGCAGCCGTGCGAGTCAAGCATTTGAATGAAGCGGTAGACGTTGCTTACCGGCTAGCTTTGGATAAACAAGAATGCGCCAACAAGGCGGAATTAGCAAGACAATTTGCAACCCAGCACCAAGGGGCGGTCGCTCGATGTGTCGAGCTTATCAAGCCCCTGATGTGAGTTTGCTTAATGAGTTTGCTTAAGGACTCAGTTGGTTGTTGATGTTTTGCAAGTCTTCCACTTGCAGTACGCCACTGAGTTGACGTAATTTCAACTGACCTACCAACACGTCATAACGGGCCTTGGCCAACTTCGCTTTGGTGTCAAAGAGTTTGCTTTGCGCATCCAAGACGTTGATGTTGATGCGAACGCCAACGCTATAGCCCAGCTTGTTTGCATCCAACGCTACCTGGCTTGAATCTTCAGCGGCTTTCAAGGCTTTGATCTGACTGACACCGGACACCAGTCCATAGAAAGCACTGCGGGTGTTTTGAGAGATGTTGCGAACAGCTGTGTCCACATCCGATTCAGCTTTTTGCCGCAAGGAAACGGTTTCTTTCACACGGTTGTTCAGGGCATTGCCATTGAACAAAGGCACACTGACAACCACAGCGCCGGTGGCAATACCAAGGCTTGAATCTTTACTGCTAGTGTAGGAGCCGCTGCTGTTGTTGGTGTAGGAATAACTCAATTGCAAGTCGACAGTGGGCAGCAGTGCAGACTGTGCCTTGTCGGTCTCCAAGCGTGCCACATCGCTGGCGATACGGTATTGCTTGATGCTTGGATTTTTTTGCTCACTCAGTGACACCCATTCTTCCACCCGCTCAGGCACAGGGCCTTGAGGTTCAACCGTCAAAGAAATAGGTTTGGGGCTGGTGTCTGATTTGCCCACCAGTTGGTCAAGCGCCATTTTTCTAACCCGTAAATCGTTTTGGGCAGCAATCTCTTGCGCCACTGCCAGGTCATAACTGGCTTGCGCTTCACGTGTATCTGTGATGGTTGCTGTACCTACTTCGAAATTGCGTTTGGCAAAGGCCAGTTGCTCGGCAACTGCAGTCATTTGCGCCTGTATAAATGTCAGCGTGTCTTGACTGGCCAAAACATCGAAATAAGCTTGGCTGATACGAACCATGAGATCTTGTTCTGCGGCCAGTAATTGAGCATCTGCGATTTGCAATTGCAGATTGGCTTGAGAAACCTCAGCCCTGTCCCCTGGTCGAAACAAAGGCTGTGAACCCAGCAAGGTGCCGGTTTGTGTGCCGTAGGAGTGAACTGTTTGGTAAGCCGAAGAAGTAGGCGAATAAAAACCGCCGTTATTCAAACTCAGATTGGCGGACGCAGTGGCAGTGGGTCCAAGCTTGGCTTGAGCCTGATCTACTTTGAGTCGTGTGGCTTGGGCTTGCAATTGAACAGATTTGAAAGTGGCGTCGTAGTTCTTAGCAACTTCGTAAAGTTCAACCAAACTTTGACTGCGGGCGGCACCTGAAAAAGCCACTGACATGGCGGCGATCAAGGGCAGAGTGCAAAACAATTTCATGGTCTTCCTTTGTGACAACATATTAAAAATGAAAAGCAGTTTTTTCAGTAAAACCATGTAAGCGAGGAATGACCACATCCCACAGGATATGGTCATGGCTGCTGCCGTCAGCTTGACGTTGAACAAGGGTTGTTTGCATCATTGGTTCTTCACCAATGACAGCCAACATCCGTCCTGTCGGTTTGAGAAGTTGCAGTAAACCCGTGGGAACAGTCGCCACGGAGCCGCCGAGCAAGATGGCATCAAAAGGTGCACCTTGTGCATTGTCAGGTAAGCCTTGACTGTGGGCCATATGAAAATTGGAGATGCCGTTTTTTTCAAGACGCTGGCGTGCCACAGGGATGAAATCTGCATGGCATTCCACACTGGTGACGTGTGCGCAAGACATGGCAAGCAAAGCCGTTAGATAGCCCGTACCTGTGCCTATTTCCAGCACATTTTCATGCGCTTGCAATCCGAGGTCCTGCAGCAATCGTGCATCTACCTTGGGCGCCAGCATGTGCTCACCATGACCGATGGGAATTTCAATATCGCTATAGGCCAGCGATTGGTAGGCATCAGGTACAAACATACGCCGATCCAGGCGATCGAGCAACGCTAAAACATGCTTATCCAGCACCTGCCAGGTACGGATTTGCTGTTCAATCATGTTGAAGCGTGCAACTTGCGGATTCATGGTCGGGTGAGAATTCATAGACTCTGCCATTCTATACAGTGCCATCTTGCAAAGGCCTTGGCTTGCCATGCCAACGTTTTTGCAACCATTGACTCAAGTCATCGATATAGCAATACACCACCGGCACCACCACCAACGTCAGTAGGGATGAGGTGATGACTCCACCAATCACAGCCTGTCCCAATGGTGCACGCTGCTCTGATCCTTCTGTGACTGAGAAAGCCAATGGCACCATGCCAAAAATCATGGCCAATGTGGTCATCAAAATCGGGCGCAGTCTGACTTGGGCGGCCATCAACAAGGCACTGGTTCTGTCGAGCGGCGCTTCACGCGTGCCGTCGCCTCGGTCCAACCCTTCTTGGGCGCGAATCGCAAAGTCCAGCAACAAGATGGCATTTTTCGTCACCAAGCCCATGAGCATGATCACACCAATGACTGAGAACATGGACAAGGTAGAGTGAAAAGCCATCAAAGCTGCTACAACGCCAATCAGAGTCAAAGGCAAGGCCGTCATCAGCGCAAGCGGTTGCAGAAAACTTTTGAATTGGCTGGCCAAAATCATGTAAATGAAGATGACGCCCATGGCAAGAGCAACCAAGGCATACTGAAATGATTCCTTCATGTTTTTGGTGGAGCCGCCAAATTGATAACGGTAACCGTCTGGCATGGCAATTTCCGCCATCACGGCCTGAATGTCTTTTGAAATTTCACCTGTCGCACGGCCATAGGCGTTAGCGCTGAAAGCCACTTCACGAGACAACTCGCGCCGGTTGATCTGGTTAGGTCCAACGCTCTCTTTGATTTGAGCAACTTGGTTCAATCGCACAGTCCGACTGCTGCCATCCGCTGCCTGAGCGATGTTGAATGGAAGTCTTTCCAAGTCATGGGGGTAGGTCCGCAAAGCAGGATCGAGGCGCACCAGCACATCATAGGTTTGGTCATTGCCAGCTCGCCACACACCCACGTTTTGTCCGGCGACCAAGGTACGCATTTGGTTGGCAATGCTGCCAACACCGAGGCCAAAGTCGGCAGCAGCCTCGCGCTTGACCGAAATATCAATGGTAGGTTTATTGGGTTTGACACTGGACTCGATATCAACCAAACCCTTGATGCCACTGAGTTTGTTCATCACCACGGCGGCCAATCTTTCAAGTTCGGCCTGGTCCGGACCCAGCAGGTAGAACTCTATTTGCTTGCTGCCGCCCACAGAGTCCAGCAGGCCGACATGGGTGACGGTGAGTCCTCCCATGTTTTGCAAGCGTTCGCGGATGATGGGCGTGAAGTCATTCACATTCAATTGACGCATATTGCGATCAATCAATCGGTAATAGATGCTGGCGTAAATTTTTCCGTTGGCATTGCCTGTATTGATGGTGCTCAAGGTATAGCGCACCTCAGGAAAACTGCGCAACATGCTTTCTACTTCGCGTGCTTTGGCCTCTGTGACTTCCAAAGAAGACCCAACAGGGACATAAAAAGTCACACTGGCTTCAGAGAAATCTGCTTTGGGAACAAATTCCGTACCCAGAAATCGAACCATGAATATGCTGCTGATAAAGACACCCAAGGCCAATAGCACCGTAGCCAATTTGTGCTTCAACGCCAGTCGCAACAGTTTTTGGTAAACCATGCCAAGCCGGTGGGTGCCATCTTCAAACCATTGCGTTACCCGCCCAATGGTTTTGTCATACCAGTTTTTCTTGTCTGCGTGGGCGCCATCGCGATGAATACTCGGATCGTGCCAGATGCTAGACAGCATAGGGTCGAGTGTGAAACTGACAAACATCGATATGAGCACAGCAGCAACAATGGTCAATCCAAACTCATGAAAGAATTTTCCAATGATGCCTTGCATGAAACCGATGGGAAGAAAAACTGCCACGATGGAAAACGTGGTGGCCAGCACAGCAAGGCCAATTTCACGCGTACCCTCCATGGCTGCATCAAAGGCTGATTTACCCATTTGTACATGACGCACAATGTTTTCGCGCACCACAATGGCATCATCAATCAAGAGGCCGATACACAGGGACAAGGCCATCAAAGTAATCATGTTGATCGTGAAGCCCAGCATGCCCATGAACAAAAAAGTACCGATGATGGCAATCGGTAAAGCCAAGCCGGTAATCACGGTTGAGCGCCATGAATTGAGAAATAAAAACACGATCAATACTGTCAGCAATGAGCCTTCGATCAATGTTTTTCGTACATTGTTGACGCCCACACGGATTTGTCGCGAGCCATCGTAAATGTTTTGCAATTTGACCCCTGGCGGCAACTGTGCTTGCAGTTCATTGACAGTTTTCATCAAACCATCCACCACTTCGATGGTGTTGTCGTCTTGGGATTTTTGCACCGATAAAAGCAAAGTTCGTTCGCCGTTGTAGAGCGCCAGATTCTCCAACTCCTGTGCACCGTCGTTCACTCGCGCAACCTGCGAGAGCCGCACAATACTGCCAGCCTTACGCGCCACGATGATGTTGCCAAAGTCCTCGGGCCGTTGCATCCGTCCTTGAACTTGCACAACCCGATCTTGTTGTTTCGAGCGAATCGAGCCCACGGGCAAGTCTTGGTTTTCATTGCTGACTGCATCCACCACTTGCTGCGCTGTGATGCCCAGAGACTCCATGGCTTGGTGGTTCAGGTACAGATTGATTTCACGTTTGGTGCCGCCGACCAAAGCTACTGAGCCCACACCGCGCACATTCTCAAGACGCTTTTTGAGAACCTGGTCGGCCCAGTTGGTCATCTCAACTTGCGACAGTGGTTTGACACCAGCGGGCAGCGATTTCAAATCGGTGACCACTGCCAATGACCAGATAGGGCGACTTGAAGGGTCAAACCGCAAAATACGTGATTCCTTGACCTCGGTGCGTAAAAACGGATGGACGTTGGAGACTTTCTCGCGTACGTCATCCGCAGCCTTGCGACCGTTGATATTCAAATCAAACTCAACGATGACGACTGAAAGACCTTCGTAACTGCGGGAAGTCAGCGCACTGATGCCTGCAGTGGAATTGACAGCTTCTTCAATTTTTTTACTGACTTCGCTCTCGACAATTTCAGGTGAAGCACCAGGGTATTCGGTCGTGACCACCACCACCGGCAAGTCGATATTAGGGAATTGATCAATTTTCAAGGACTGCAATGAAAACAGTCCAAGAACAACCAAGGCCAGCATGACCATGGTGGCAAACACAGGATTGCGAAGGCTGACTTGGGTGAACCACATGGCTTAAGGCTTCGCTGTTGTGGCGGGAGTGTTGGTTGACACAATATTCAAACGCAGTCCCTCGCGCATAAAACCAGCACGAGAAGACAACACTTGCGCTCCTTTTTCTAAGCCTTTGACCTCTACCCAAACCGATGCATCGTCTTTGTTGACATTGCCGCGCTTGCCTAAGCTGACATTCTGATGGACCACTTGACCGTTGACCAGCAATTGCACATAAGGCAGCGGTTTATCCGTGCGAACCATTTCTAAGGGTAGAGCTAGCACCTGTTGACGGCCTAGTTCCAACAGCCCTTGTCCATACAAACCTTGGCGAAGGCCAGGGGTGGGTTGCAGACGCAAATACACAAGCACACTGCGACTGTTGGACTGCACATTCGGATTGATGCGCTGCACCAGTGCATTCACTGGCAAATCTGTCCCCTCTAGATGAATCACGGCAGACTGCCCGATACGCACGTCCATAGAGTCTGCAGGACTGAGGGTGGCTTCAAGCTCTAGGCTGCTTAAATCGACAATGTCGAGCAGTTTTTGATCAATGGCTACTCGCTCACCGGGTTGGGCCAGACGCGCTGAGATTTGGCCACTGATAGGCGAAATCAATACGGTGTCGTCCAGCGTTTTACGAGCTACGTCAGCACCAGCTGATGCTGCGTTGTAAGTAGCTTTGGCACCTAAAAGTGTGGCCTCTGAAACTTCCAGTGCGGTTTTTGAAATGAAACCTTGATCGACCAAGGCTTTGTTGTTGTCGAACTGTCTTTGCGCAATATCGATTTGTGTTTTGGCGGCATCGGCTTGTTGCTCAGCTTGACGAAGCTTGCGTTGGAATTCCGCTGGATCGATTTTGGCAATGGTTTGACCGGCTTTGACGTTATCCCCCTCGCGCCCGTTCAGCATCAACAATTCACCCGACACACGCGATTTGATGGCGACCGTGTTCAGTGCTTTAAGGTTGCCAGACACAGGCAAGGTATGCGAGAGGGTTTGCAATTCCAGCGTCAAAATATGGGAAGCCTGCAATTGACTGATGGCGGTGTTGCTGTTGGCTGCAGGTGGCGCAGGCGTTGATGCAGCCGGACTTGCAGCAGTATTTTTTCGAGTTTGCCAATAGCCCACTCCCCCAAGAACGATAGCAATGAGTAATGTCCAAGTGATTTTGGAACGCAATTTCATGTGGATAAGCTCCGGGTTTTTAAATGTGCCATTTATTTGCTTAACCATCCATGCATCAACGCCTCTACATGGGTTTGCAAAAAGGCTTCAGGACTCAAAGAAAACGAATCAACGCAGGCGGACAAGGAATGCTTCCACATGCTGAGAAATAAGATGACGGCTACTAAGCTGTAAACCGCTTTGTCAGTATCAATAGGTCTGAATTCACCGTTGTCAATGCCGCGTTGCAGGATTTTTTTGAACAGTTCCTGGCCAGGGCGCATGACCTCGGTTTCGTAAAACTGCACCACATCCGGAAAATTACGAGCTTCGCTGGTCACCAGTTTGGTGATGCCGCTGGCGTTGGTGTTGCCTATGCGTTGCCACCATGATTGCATGGCGTAGTTCACCATGTCTTCTGTGCTGCCTTTGAAATCCGCAAATTCTTTGTTCCAGATTGGGAAATGATCAGACAGGTTCGCGCGAATGACGGCCTTGAATAAATCTTCTTTGGAGTTGAAGTAAAGAAAAAGCGTTCCTTTAGACACACCGGCAAGCAAGGCGATTTCTTCAACTTTGGTTGCAGCAAAACCTTTTTCTACGAACAAACTCAAGGCCGCATCCAATAACTCCTGCGGTCGTGCTTGTTTGCGACGCTCGCGCTTGTTGGGTGGGGACGCGTGAGATGTGGTGGGAAAGGTGATGAGCATATTAATGACCGACTGGTTAGTAATGTAACCTGCCAAGATTTCGAGGTCAACTGATATGGGTATTCAGGTGAGCAATAAACCAAGCCACTCCCGCAAAACCAAGTAGCTTTGGCTAAGCCCGCTTACAGTGGGGACAAAGTCGGTTGGGGTATTGAGCGGTGGTTGCAAATAGCCCATCGGCGCAGGAAGAACCTCGAAACCAGCTTGCTCGAAATTGCGCAGGCTGCGTTGCATGTGCCAGTCGTTCGTCACCAGCGCAATGCGTTTAATCCCCAGCGGTGACAAAACCTCGTAGGCACTTGATGCGTTCTCGCGGGTGTCCCGTGATGTCTTGTCCAGCCATTTCAACTGCAAACCAAAATCTCTTGCCATGGTGTGTTCGGCAATCTCTGCTTCGCTGCCGTATTGATTGCCCGAAGCAGCCCAACCTTTGCCTCCCGCAAACAGCACCGGCAGGTGGGTCTGCTTTGTCAGATGCGTTGCGTACGCCAGTCGCTTGTAGGCAGTGCTTGACAGTTCTTCGCTGCCGAACTCTGGTGCAAATTTATCAACCCCACCGCCCAGCACGACGATGGCCTGTGCCTTGTTCAAGTCCTGGGCGCTGATCGGGGCATAGCTTTTCAACAGTAAACGGCTCAATCCGGAAGCAGTGGCGTCACAGGCCAAAATCCACATCGTGGCGCTTGCCAGCATGACAATGCCCCATGCCAGTCGGCGGTAAGTACGGGCCAGCAAACAGCCTAAAAATATCAACACCAATAGCCCGCCGGGGGGCAGAAGCAAAGCAGTAAGTACAGGTTTGAGAGGTCCAATGGAAAGCATGGTGAGCAAGTGTCCCATAGAAAAACAGGGGTTTGCATAAGGTGATTTATTTGCTCGTTGGTCTGTGTTGATAGGGAGCCGATAAGATGGTGCGATGAACCATTCGAGCATTACTTTGGGCGGCGGTTGCTTTTGGTGTACCGAAGCCGTATTTCAGCGCGTGCGCGGCGTCATCAGCGTCGAGTCCGGTTATTGCAACGGATTGAAGCCAACGCGTCCAAGCTACGAGCAGGTGTGTCGTGGAGACACTGGCTTTAACGAAGTGGTGCAAATCAGCTACGACAGCGAAGTGATCACTTTGCGTCAACTGCTTGAAATCTTTTTTGATATCCACGACCCGACCAGTTTGAACCGCCAAGGCAACGACACGGGCACCCAATACCGCAGTGGCATTTATTACACCGACAAAGCCGAGCAAATGGTGGCTATTCAATTCATCTCTGAAGTCACCAGTCGGGGCGACTACGACCGCAATATAGTCACCGAGGTGCTACCTCTCACGCACTACTGGCCGGCCGAGGACTACCATCAGAATTATTTTGTCAATAACCCCGACCAAGGCTATTGCACCTTTGTGGTTGCGCCCAAAGTGCGCAAATTAGGACAACATTACAGCGAATGGCTCAAGACCTGAGTTGCCACTCAAGGCGCTAAGCGCTGAATCACCCATTGGTCATCATGCTTGCGGTAGTGCAGGCGATCGTGCAGGCGTGCGCTGCCGCCTTGCCAGAATTCCCAGTTGTCCGGCACCAACCGGTAGCCGCCCCAGTGCGGCGGACGAGGCGGGTCTGTTTGAAACTTATTCGCATAGGTTGTCAATTCCTCCTGCAACCATTCCCGTGAGGTAATCGATTGGCTTTGCGGGCTGGCCCAAGCGCCAATGCGCGACTCTAGCGGGCGTGAATGGAAGTAGGCATCGCTGTCAGTCGCGCTGATTTTTTCCACACGCCCTTCGATACGCACCACACGCTCCAACTCGACCCAATGAAATTGCAACGCGGCATAGGGGTTGCCAGCTAACTCTTGACCTTTGCGGCTGTCGTAATTGGTGAACCAGACGATGCCTTGCTCGTCAAACCCTTTGATCAACACCACTCGTGTGCTTGGCCGCATCTGGGAGGACACGGTAGCCAGCGTCATCGCGTTCGGCTCGGGAATTTGCGCTTGCAGTGCCTGGTTCAACCATAGCGTGAATTGTTCTAAAGGATGCTTGGCCGCGCTAGATTCCAGCAGTTCAGCTTGCTGGTAGTTTTTGCGCATACCGGCCAGTGAAGGAGTTTTCATAAAGCCTGAGAGTTGAAAAACAGGCCTTGATCTTATTCCTTGACCGCACCGGTCATGCCGGAAACATAGTGATCGACGAAAAATGAGTACAACACAGCCACCGGCAGCGAGCCAAACAAAGCGCCTGCCATCAGAGAGCCCCAGTGGTAAACATCGCCTTCGACCAATTCGGTGACCACGCCTACAGGTACGGTTTTCACTTCTGATGAAGAGATAAATGTGAGTGCATAAATGAACTCATTCCACGATAAGGTGAAAGCAAAAATACCTGCTGATATCAATCCAGGCACAGACAAGGGCAAAATGATTTTCCAAAGAATTTCAAACCGAGTAGCGCCGTCAATCAACGCGCATTCTTCCAACTCAAAAGGTATGGAGCGGAAATAGCCCATCAGCAACCAAGTGCAAAAAGGAATCAAAAATGTAGGGTAGGTGAGGATCAATGCCCATCGGGTATCAAACAATCCGAGCTTGAATACGATGGTGGACAGGGGGATAAACAAAATAGACGGAGGCACCAAGTAAGCCAAAAAAATACCCAGTCCCATTTGCCGCGCACCTTTGAAACGCAAGCGTTCGATGGCGTAGGCTGCCAGTACCGCACACAACAAAGACACCACAGTGGAGACGACCGAGATGATGACCGTGTTCCACAACCACTCTGGGTAGGCGGTTTTGAATAACAGTTTTTGGAAATGCTCTAGGGTGGGTTGAATCACCCAGAACGGGTTACCGTCGCGTGAAAGCAGTTCGTTGTTGGGTTTCACCGAAGTGATGACCATCCAGTAAAACGGGAACAGCAACACGAACACAAAAATACCCAAAGGGATGTAAACAGTAACCCAGCGACTGCGTACCGTGTCCAGATAGGACATGCCTTGGCTGTCGTCTTCTGCTGTAGCGCTCATGCGTCGCTGCCTCCTTGTTGCCAGGCGCGGCGTTGCAACCCGAAATAACTGAACAAAATGGCGGCCAGTAAAAACGGCACCATGGCAATCGCAATAGCAGCGCCTTCACCCAAAGCCCCGCCCGAAATGGCCCGCTGAAAAGACAGTGTTGCCATCAAATGCGTGGCGTTCAGCGGACCGCCGCGGGTGATGACGTAAATCAGCTGAAAGTCGGTGAAAGTAAAGAGCACAGAAAAAGTCATGACCACGGCGATCATGGGTGTGAGCAGTGGCAGCGTAATGTGTCTGAAACGTTGCCAAGCGGTGGCGCCGTCAATTGCTGCGGCTTCATACAGAGAAGGCGAAATGGTTTGCAAACCGGCCAACAACGTGATCGCTACAAAAGGCACGCCGCGCCAGACATTTGCGGCCAGCACAGACAAACGCGCGTTCCATGGGTCACCCAAAAAATCGATGTAATGGTCAATCCACCCTAACTTGATGAGCATCCAGCTGATGATGGAAAACTGCGCGTCGTACAACCACCAAAAGGCCAATGCAGACAAGGCGGTAGGCACGATGTATGGCAACAAAATGACCGAACGGAAAAAGGTTTTGAAAGGCAGTTTTTCATTCAGCAGCACTGCCAGCCACAGGCCCAGAAAAAACTTCAGCACGCTGGCGATGAAGGTGTAAAAAAGGGTGTTAAACAAGGCCAAGCGGGTGACCGAGTCTTCCCATAAAAACTCATAATTTTCCAAGCCGATGAATTCGCCGCCGCGCCCGATTTTGGTGTCTGTGAAGCCCAGCCATACTCCCAGACCCAGCGGGTAGGTGAGAAAAAGTAACAGCAAGATGGTGGCCGGTGCCATGAACACCAAGCCCAAACCATTGCGGCTGTTTTGAAGTTTTTGCAGCATCAGGATTTGTAGTAACGCTCGGCGCGTTTTTGCGCACGTTGAGCCGCCTCAGCAGGCGATTGAGAGCCTGAGGCCGCCTCAGCCACCATGTTGCTGACAATGAAGTCGGCCATTGCACCCGCGGATGCGTAGCCCAGTTGTCCAGCGTAGCCCGAGGGGCGCATGTTTTTGGCAGAGTCACGGTAGGGCGTGTGCTTGGGGTCCACGCTCCATATCGGGTTTTTAGCATAGGCCGCCAGCGGGTGAGACACATAGCCGCCGCCGCCTTGCAGCCAGGCATCGTATTGCTCGGCTTCCATCATGAAGCGTAAAAATTCTTTGGCCGCGTTCGGGTATTTGGTGTACTTGAAAATCATTTGGTTAAAGAACAAATGGTATTCAGTGGGCACACCGACCGGACCCACGGGAAAGGGTGCGTGTTGAATGTCTGCGGCAATGGCTTTGACAGCTGGGTTGTCTGAGTTTTTAGCAGCATAGTAAATAGAAATGCCGTTGTTGGTGACGCTGATTTGGTTGTCTAAAAATGCTTTGTTGTTGTTCGGGTCCAACCATGACAGGGTGCCGGGAATAAAGGTTTTGTAGAGTTCACGACCATACTCCAGCGCCTTGATGGTTTGCGGGCTGTTGATCACGACCTTGTTGTTTTTGTCAACGATGGAGCCGCCGAAAGCCCACATCAGCCAATGCGTCCAACCGCTGTCACCGGTGGCATTGCCTAATGCCATGCCGCCGGGCGTGCCCTTGGCGTGAAGCGCTTGGAACATTTTTAAAAAACTGTCTACGTCTTTGGGAAAGGTATTGAACCCCGCCGCTTTCAACATGCTTTGCCGGTACACGATGATGGCGCCGCTGGCGCCCAAAGGCACACCAATCCATTTTTTTCCGTCTGGACGCATATAGGTTTCACATGCAGGGTACCAACCCCCGTACTTACTGCCAAGGTAAGTGCAAAGATCGGTGACATCGAGTAACTTGTCGGGGTAGAGGTTGGCATCGTCATTGGTCGACAAAATAATGTCTGGACCCGCACCTGTGTTGGCCGCTACCGCCGCCTTGGGTCGCACGTCTTCCCAGCCTTCGGTATCGACCCTTACTTCGATGCCGGTTTTTTCAGTGAATTTTTTGACATTCGCCATATAGGCATCTAGCTCGCCTTGGACAAAACGACTCCAGCGCAGCACGCGCAGCTTGGCGTCTTTTTCGGGGACATTGTTCCATTGCGCCTGCGCTTTCGAGGTCCACAAAGCGGGTGCAACAGCAGCAGCGCCAGTGGCCAAACCGGTAGATTGGATGAATTGTCGACGTGTAGTGCCGGTCATGAGGTTGTCTCCAGATTCAATGGTTTTTTCAGGCTGTCAGCGCTTGGCCGCTGGCGGCATCGAATAAATGGGCGCGGCTGGCATCAGCCTGTAAACGAATGGTGCTACCAGGGGTGAACGCATGGCGCTCGCGAAACACGGATGTGACTTCAACACCTGCGATTTTGGTGAAAACTTGGGTGTCTGCGCCCGTGGGTTCGACCACGATGACTTCAGTCGCTAAACCGTTACCGTCGCCAGTGATGTCTAAATGCTCGGGGCGGATACCGTAAATCACACTGTGACCTTCTGCGGCATGTGCATGCAAAGGCATGGGCAGTAGGTTGCCATCGCTCAAGGCGATCTGCTTGCCACGAACGACGCCGGGCAGGAAATTCATCGATGGCGAGCCAATGAAACCAGCCACAAACTGGTTGGCGGGATGGTCGTACAGCTCCAGCGGGCTACCGATTTGTTCGACCACGCCGTCGCGCATGACCACGATTTTGTCGGCCATGGTCATGGCTTCGATTTGGTCGTGCGTGACATAAATGGAGGTGGTTTTCAATCGCTGGTGTAACTCTTTGATTTCGGTGCGCATAGACAC
>Ga0114973_10001281_pt1 | contig 18845 bp, 17 predicted proteins | sample M_140807_MF_Meta_FD_87025 | JGI IMG/M metagenome (GOLD analysis project Ga0114973, IMG submission 87025) | Freshwater microbial communities from Lake Montjoie, Canada to study carbon cycling - M_140807_MF_MetaG | ecosystem: Environmental > Aquatic > Freshwater > Lake | place: Lake Montjoie...
CGACTACCGTTACTTCCCCGATCCGGATCTCATGCCGGTGAAAACGGAGAAGCTTCTCGCCGCGGCCAAGGGGATACTGCCCGAGACGCCCGCGCTGAAGCGTGCGCGCTACGAGAAAGATTTTGGGGTGAGCGAATACGATGCCGCCGTTTTGGCCGACAACCTCCAATTGGGCGGATACTTCGAGCAGGCCGCCACCGGTTCGCCTCGCGGCAAGCAGATTGCCAACTGGATCCTCAACGATCTGCAGAGTGCGCTCTCCTCCGCGGACAAAACCATCGCCGATTGCCCGATAAAACCGGCGCAACTCGACGCGCTCGTAGCCCTGGTGGCCGGCGGACAAATCAACGGCAAGCAGGCCAAGGAAGTGTTTGCCGACATGTTTGCCAACGGACGCGATCCGGCGGCCATCGTGGAAGAAAAAGGCCTCAAACAGGAAAGCGATGCCGGCGCCATAGGTTCCCTTTGCGACGAAGTCATCGCGGCCAACCCGCAGTCCGTGGCCGATTACAAAGCGGGCAAAGAAGCTGCGCTCAATTTCCTCAAAGGCCAGGTGATGAAGCTGTCCAAAGGCAAAGCCAACCCGTCCATGGTCGGCGACCTGTTGGCGCAAAAACTGGGCTGAGCAGGTCGGCGTTTCAGTGTGCGCTAGTCTTGGTTGGCGCTATCTTCCTTCCCCGCGGCACGGCGCCACTCGCGCAGGGCTTTGCGCGCGTTCGAGTCGGACCCGCTCATCTCGGAGCGACCGTCTTTGGTGATCAGATTGCCCTGATCATCGATGATGACGAGTGAAGGAATGCCGCGGATGCCGTATTTGGCGCCGAGTTCTTGGCGCAGCGGAGATTCGAAAGGAATGGCCGGCCATTCCATGTCGTAGTCTTTCATGTATGCCTGCTGATCCTCCGCGCTGCGGTCGCTGCTGACGAAAACAACTTCGAACTGATCGTCCTTGCGGTCACGCAACTTGACCAGTTCCGGCGTGAACATTTTGCAAGGGCCGCACCATGAGGCGGAGAAATAGAGACCGATGACCTTGCCCGCGAGTGACGAGGTCTCGACTTTGTTGCCCTTGGCATCGACCAATTCCGTGCCGATGAGTTCCTCGAGCGAGGCGAACGATGTGAGAGGAAGAAGAAACAGGAGGGAGAGAAGGGTTTTCATCGCGGGGAGTATTCAATTTTCATCAACCGGTTTACAACCGGAAATTCCGTCCCCGCGGGAGCCATCCCTCCGGACGCTTGGCAGCGGCGGGCCGCGGGCCTAAATAGGACGGATGCGGACAGCCCTTCTTCTCCTTGTTCTCGCCTTCATGGGCGGTTTTGCCTCGGCTGCACCGGTCAAAATCGGTGCGGTCTATGCGAATTCCGGATTCCTCAAGCCGCTCGATGATGCCTCGTGGCGGGGCACGCAGGCCGCGGCGGCGGTCGCGAATCGCTCGGGGCAGCCGGTCGAGTTGATTTACGCTCCCTACGACAGCACGCCGGCCTCCGCCGCGCAGGCGGTAAGGAACGTTTTGCAGAAGCATCCCGATGTGGCTGGTTTCGTCGGCATCTCGGATACCGGCGTCGCGCTGTCCGCCGGACGCGAAGCGGTGCGGGCGGGAAAAGTGTTTGTCACCTCCGGCGCGACATCGCCGCTCTTGCCGCGGCAATTGGGTCCGCGTTTCTTCCTCGCCTGCTTCGGGGACAATGCGCAGGCCGCCGCCGCGGCGGAGTGGCTGAGAGCCGCCAAGAAGGTTTCTGGAGCCGTGGTCATCTACAATTCCGCACAGAACTACACGCGTTTGCTGCAGCGCTATTTCCGTGATGCTTTCGAAAAAAACGGCGGCAAGGTGGTCGAGATCATGTCCTACCGCGGGAATGAACCGGTCGGTCTGCCCCGCGACCTCGGCTCGTGCGAGGCTATCTTCCTCGCCGCCGAGTCGGCCAAAGAAGCGGGCCGCATCATTGCCAAGCTTCGCGCTGCGGGATTCAAAGGACCCATCGTCGGCGGGGACGGATTCGACGATCCGTCCTACTGGAGCGGCGAACCTTTGGCAGAGGATGTTTTTTTCACCACGCACGCTTTTCCCGCGCGCGGCGCCGGCGCGGCCGGGCCTTCCGAGTTGGCTGCGTTTCGCGGAGCTTTTCGTGGAACGCCCGACGCCTTCGGCGGGCTCGGCTTCGATGCTGTGCGCGTCCTGCTGGCTGCCGATCCCGCGAAGGGCGGTGACCTCGCCAATCGCCTGCCGAAAATCGCCCCAGTGGCCGGCGTGACCGGACCGATTGCCTACAAAAGCGGCAGCCGCGTGCCTGCGAAACCGGTCGCGCTCATCGCAGCCGATCGCTCCAGCCAGATGCTTTCGCAGATCACGCCGGCCTACGTTCCCGCGCCCTGACTGCGATGGGAGCCCTGCGGAGATTCTGGCGACTTCTTGCCTTTGCGCTGTTTTTGCCTTCCACGCTCGCGGTGTATCCCTTTTTCCGTCTGCGCGGTCCGCGCGGCGGTGTGCCGACCAATGTTCTCTGGCAGCAGTGGATGCTGCGCTACTCGCTGCGCATTGTCGGTGGCCGCCTGCGCGTGACGGGAACCATTCCCCGCAGCGGGTTGGTCGTCAGCAACCACCTTTCCTACGTGGATATCGCGGCACTCGGCTCGGCTTGTCCATGTGCCTTCGTTTCGAAGGCCGAGGTGCGCGCCTGGCCTTTTATCGGCTGGGCCGCAGGTCTGGCCGGGACGGTGTTCGTGCGCCGTGCGCACCGGCGGGAAGTGGCGGGCCAGATCGAGGATATCAAGCAGGCCTTGGCCCGCGGTGTTCCAGTGGTCCTCTTTCCCGAGGGCACGAGCACGGATGGATCGCAAGTCCTGCCGTTCCGTAGTGCCTTGCTGCAGGCCGCTCTTGAGACGGGCTGCGACGTCACCCCTGCCGCCCTGCGATACCGCGCGGACCCGCCGGTCGATGCGGTCCGGGACATCTGCTGGTGGGGTGGCGTGGGCTTCGTTCCTCATCTCTGGCGCTTCCTTACTCTCCCCTCCTTCGAAGTTGCGGTGGTTTTCGGTGCAGCGCAGCGTGCCGGAAGCGATCGCAAAAGCGAAGCTGTCCGCCTGCATGAAGAAGTGTCGCGTCTCAAAGAGCGCGTCCGCTGAGCGTTATTCGCCCTCGATGTCGTAGATGACGAGCTTGCGGGAGAGTGGACGGAGGATTTCTTTCGCGGCGCGTTGGTGGATGGCGCTGTTCTCGTAGGCGGCCAGATCGTTGCGGTTGGCGAAGCGCATGACGAAGGCGAGATCAAAGGTGTCGTCGACCGCGGGCCGCTCGCTGGGGAGGGGACGTCCGAAGCTCATCCCACGGATCACCGGCAATGCACGCTGCAGTTCTTTCGATGTGGCGACAAGCTTGGCTTTGTCCTCCGCATTGCCGGGGCGCTTGAGCCAGACGATCACGATGTGGTCGACGCCACGCGGTTGCCGACCGGGCACGGCGGTGCAGGAAGCGAAGGGCAGGAGCAGGACAAGGCACGCCGCAGTCTTGGTGGCCGACGTCCGCGCTCCCGGCGGAAAGATCATTTCGCCACTCCGTCGATGAAGACGTCCATTTGCTGGCCCACGTAGACCGGGGTTGGCGGCATGGTGAAGGTGTAGATGACCTGCAGGACACGGGTGTCGACGCGTTCGGTGCTCTCGCCGGTGAGCGATTTTTTCGGGAGGATGTAAGGTTCGACGCGCACGAAGGTGAGGGGGATCGGGTTGTCGCGGATCCCTTTGATGTAGGCCTTGGCCGAGGCGCCCGGTCGCACGCGCCATGCGCTATCCTCGTCCACGTCGGCCCGCAGTTGCAATGTGCTGGTGTCGCCGAGAAGGATGGCCTCGGTGGCGGTGGTCGGGGCGGCGTATTCGCCGGAGCGGATGTTGACCTGCAAAATTTCGCCGTCGCGTGGGGCCGCGACGAGGGTGAGGTCCAAATCGGTCTGCGCTTCGGCGAGAAGGTCTTTTCCTTGCAGGAGTTCCGCGGCGGCTCGTGCTTGCAGGGCCTTGGCCGCGCGATGTTGGAAGCTTGCCCGGCGCACTTCCTCCTGGCTGGCCACGTTCTTCGATCCGAGTTTGTTGACCCGGTCGAGCAGATCCCTTTTTTCGGCGAGGTTGGCCTCGGCTTCTTCCAGACGCGCGGTGAGGACGGGAATCTCCGCCTCTCGGGAGGCGACGGCCGCGCGCGCCTCGCGCGAGTCGACGCGGAAAAGCGGATCACCCTTCTTCACGTGGTCACCGACTTTGACGCTCACTTCCTCGACCACGCCGTTGACCAGCGGGGAAATACGCACATTTTCCCCGAGGGCCTCGACGATGCCGCGCGCTCCGATCGCGGATTCGTAGGGTGCGGCGGCCGGTTCCACGAGGGGCGGCGCGACGGGATCCGGCTTTTTCAGGCGGGCGACGAGGAAGAACATGGCGGCCATTCCGAGGATTGCGGCGGCGATGGTGGTATTTCTAAGCATGACTCTTGGGTTGTGGATGAGGATGGTCGCGGAGGTAATCCGACGCGTTTTGGGACGTGGTGACAAGTCCGTCGTCCATTTCGACGATGCGGTCGGCGTAGTGGAAGATGCGCGAATCGTGCGTGACGACGATGACGCAGCGGTCCGGATGGCGGGCGGATTCGCGCAGAAGTTCCATGGCGCGCTGACCGGCGGCCGCGTCGAGCGAAGCGGTGGGTTCGTCGCAGATGACGAGGCGCGGTTGATGGACCATGGCCCGCGAGATGGCCACGCGCTGCTGCTGGCCGCCGGACATCTGCGAGGGGAAGCTTTCCTCGCGTCCGCCCAATCCGACCTGTGCTAGCATGGCACCGGCGTCTTCCTGCGCGCGCGCGTAGGGCGTGCCGGTCAGGAGGCGAGGGATGGAAACGTTTTCCCGCGCGGTGAGGGTCGGCACGAGATTGAACTGCTGGAAAATGAACCCGACGTTGCGGGCCCGGAACGCGGTGAGTTCGCGCTCGGGCATCGAGGAAATGGTTTTTCCGAAGAGATCGATCGTGCCCGAATCGGCGCGCAAGGTCCCGCACATGACGCTGAGCAGCGTGGTTTTGCCGCAACCGGAAGGGCCGACGATCATGAGCAGTTCGCCGAAGGTCGCCTCGAGGCTCACGCCCTTGAGGGCACGCACGGCCATTTCGCCCTTGCCGTAGGTTTTGACCACGTCGCGGCAGATCACGGCTGGTTCCGGAGCACTCATTTGAACACCACGGCCGCTTCGAGGCGCGCCACCTTGGCCACGCCGATCGCGGCCGAAAAACAGCAGATCAGCGCGATGACCACGCCGACGAAGACCGGCACCTGCCACGGCATGTAGAAGGGCGGCGTGCCGTTGCGCAGGACGGCATTGCCGAAGATCGCGGCGAGGCCGAGTCCGAGTCCGTAGCCGATGAATCCGGTGGAAAAAGCCTGCAGCATGACCATGCCGACCAGTTTGGTTGTGCCGGCGCCCATCGCCTTGAGTGCGGCGAGGTAGCGGAGGTTGTCGTGGACGAAGAGGTAGAAGGTTTGTCCGGCGATGGCGATCCCGACAACGATGCCCATGAGGACGACAGTCCCGAAAGAAACGGGAATGCCGGTGTTCTTGATGTACCAGATCATCGTCTCGCGGAAGAACGTCTTGTGGTCGAAGGCGCGCAGGCCCGGCAGGGCGTTCACTTGTTCGACCACTTCCTGCGGCGAGACGCCCGGTTTCGGTTCGGCCAGCACGTAGGCGAGCAGTTTCCGTTGGGCCGGCATGTATTGGAGCGCGCGCTCGTAGGTCGTGTAAACGTAAGGTTGGCCGAGGAAGCTCCGCTCCGTGTGACAAATGCCGACGATGCGCGCTTCCTCGTCGTTGATTTCGAAGGTTGTGCCGATGTGCGCGTCGATGCCTTTTTGCTGCAGTTTTTCCACCGCGACTTGGTCGACGATGACCGAGTTCGGAAGACGCAGGTCCTCGATGCGTCCCTGCAGCATCACGGCCGGCCGGCCGGTGAACGACGAGGAGTCCAGGCCGGTGAGCTGCACAGCCTGGAAAGAACCGTCGGGGAGGCGGGCTTGCACGATGCCCCAGAAGAGCGGGACGGCCCAAGCCACCCCGGGAAGGCTGCGCACCCTCTGCACGTCGATGTCGCGCAAGGAAATGACCTCGTTGACCTGCTGCACTTTGGCGTCGACGACCCAGACCGGCGAGCTGATGTTCCGCAACGTCGCGGTGGTCCACATCATGATGCCGCAGAAGACTCCGGCCTGCTGGCTCATGAGCAGCGAACAGAAGGTGAGGCCACTGATCAGCATCGCGTATTTCGCCTTGTCGCGGAAAAGCATAAGCAGGGCGATGCGAAACATGGTTGTCTCCGGATACTGGATGCTGCGGGCTCCCTGTCAACAGGAGTGATCTTCCGCGGGTCGACTACAGGTCGTCGTCTTCGTCCGAGGCGCCTTTTTTGTAGGTGAGGCCGCGGAGTTTTCCGTGGATGAAGGCGTCAAGGTCTCCGTCCATCACTCCCTGCACATCGCTGGTCTGCACACCGGTGCGGAGATCTTTGACCATCTGGTAAGGTTGAAAGACGTAGCTGCGGATCTGGTTGCCCCACGCAATGTCGCCTTTCTCGCCGTATTGGCGCTCGATCTCGGCACGCTTTTTGTCCTGCTCGATCTGGTAAAGTTTTGCTTTGAGCATCTTCATGGCCAAGTCGCGATTGCGTCCTTGGCTGCGCTCGGCCTGGCAGGCCACGACGATGCCGGAGGGGACATGGGTAATGCGCACGGCGGTCTCGACTTTGTTCACGTTCTGTCCGCCTTTGCCCCCGCTGCGGTAGGTGTCGATCTTGAGGTCCCGCTCCTCGACCTCGATCGGCGCGTCCTCGGGAATCTCGGGAGTGACGTCGATGCTGGCAAATGAGGTGTGGCGGCGCTTGTTGCTGTCGAAGGGCGAGATGCGCACGAGGCGGTGCACGCCGCGCTCGGTCTGCAGGTAGCCGTAGGAATGGTCGCCGGTCACTTTGAGCGTGGCCCATTTGACGCCGGTCTCGTCGCCGGGTTGGATGTCGAAGATTTCGGATTTGAGCCCGTGCCGTTCGATCCAGCGCTGATACATGCGCATGAGCATGTCGGCCCAATCGCAGGCTTCGGTGCCTCCGGCTCCGCTGTGGATCGTCATGTATGCGCCATTGCGGTCAAACTCGCCGGCGAGCAGGCACTGGATCTCGAAGTCGTCGAGGGCTTTCCCGAGATCATGGTATTCCGCGATCACCTCCTTTTCGGCCTGCGTGCGAATGTCGCCAGCCGGTTCATACTCCGCCAATTCACGCAGGACGGCGATGTCGCTGACGCGCGTCTCCAAGGCGCGGAACGGTTCGATCTTGCCGCGCAGACGCGAAACGATCTCGACGTCGGCCTGCGCCTTGTCCTTGTTGTCCCAAAAGCCCGGTTCGGCCATCCGTCCCTCGACGGCCGTCAGATCACCGACAAGCTTATCGTAGTCAAAGAAACCTCCGCAGCTGCGTCAGTCGGGACGCGAGCCCGGAGGTATCGAGGCTGTCGAATTCGGGATTGGACATTGCTGAAATATTCTCAGGAGTTTGTCGCCAAGGATTTCACCGCCTGCCGGGGACGGCAATAAATCGCGACGGGGACATCGCTATCCACCTTGCGCGCGGGGGGCTTCCACGCGGAAGATCGTCTCGCCCGGCTTCATGACATTGAGTCGGTCGCGCGCCACGGTTTCCACGTATTCGGGATCGTTTTTGAGCAAATCAAGTTCGCGTCGCGCGGAGGCGAGTTGGGCTGACTTCTCCGCTTTCTCCTGCGTCAGCGCGGCGACGCGCGCGCGCATGTCCTGCCGCTTGTGCCAGACCGGATAGAACATCACGCCGATGCCGAGGAAGACGCCGAGGACGACGAGCGCGGTGAGCACCTTGTTGATGCGGTGCCAGAAATCCGGCTCGTTGCGCCGCCGCCGGCGGACGGCGTAATCGTCCTCGTCGAACAGATTCATGCGTGCATTTTGCCGCCGTAAACGGCGTCCTTGCCGAGCATCTCCTCGATGCGGAGGAGTTGGTTGTATTTGGCCACTCGGTCGGTGCGGGATAGGGAGCCGGTTTTGATTTGCCCGGCGTTGGTCGCCACGGCGATGTCGGCGATGGTCACGTCTTCGGTCTCGCCCGAGCGGTGGCTGATCACTGCGGTGTAGCGGTTCTCGCGGGCCAGTTCGATGGCGTCGAGCGTCTCGGTGAGAGAGCCGATCTGGTTGACTTTGACGAGGATCGAGTTGCCCACGCCCTGCTGGATGCCTTTGCGCAGAAAGTCGACGTTCGTGACGAAAAGGTCGTCGCCGACGAGTTGGACTTTGTCGCCGAGGGCGTCGGTGAGTTTTTTCCATCCGGCCCAGTCGTTCTCCGCGCAGCCGTCCTCGATCGAGATGATCGGATATTTGGCGCAGAGTTTCTTGTAGTAGCCGACCATCTCGTCGGCGGAACGGACGGATTTGTCGGACTTTTTGAAGACGTAGGCCTTCTTGGTCTTGTCGTAGAATTCGCTTGAGGCGCAATCGAGCGCGATAAAGACCTCTTTGCCGAATTTGTAGCCGGCTTTTTTCACCGCGTTGGCGATGGTGTCGAGAGCGTCCTCGGCCGAGGCGAAGTTCGGGGCGAATCCGCCCTCGTCACCCACGCTGGTGGAGAGTCCGCGGCCTTTGAGCACGGATTTGAGCGCATGGAAGATTTCCGCGCCGCAGCGCAGAGCCTCGCGGAAAGTCGGAAGTCCGCGTGGCATGATCATGAACTCTTGGAAGTCGATCGGGGCATCGGAATGCGCGCCGCCGTTGACGATGTTCATCATGGGAACGGGGAGCACTTTGGCGTTGGGACCGCCGAGATACTTGAAGAGCGGTTGACCGAGTTGGGCGGCGGCTGCGTGGGCCGTGGCCATGGAGGCGCCGAGGATGGCGTTGGCCCCGAGTTTTTTCTTGTTCGAGGTGCCGTCGAGCTTGCGCATGGTGCGGTCGACGCCGACTTGGTCGAGCGCGTCGAGGCCGGTGATAGCGCCGGCGATGGCCTTGTTGACATGGGCCACGGCCTTTTGGACGCCTTTGCCGAGGTAGCGGGTGGTTTCCCCGTCGCGCAGTTCCCAAGCCTCGTGCTCGCCGGTGCTCGCGCCGCTCGGGACAATGGCTCGGCCGGTGGCGCCGCCTTGCAGGGTGATTTCGACTTCGACGGTGGGATTGCCGCGCGAATCGATGACTTCGCGGCTGCGGACGGAGGTGATGGTGGTGGATGGCATGAAGAAATTGACGGGCGGGTATCGCCCTAACGCGCGTATTTGCCGCGCTTTCTACAAAATTTCAAGGTTTTTGAACGGCTCGATCGAGAGAACCTCGACCTCACGCTCGCCCTTCTCGGAGGGCATGCTGACCGATTCGCCGGGCGTTTTGCCGATCAGAGCGGTGGCGGCGGCGGCGAGGTACGAGACAATGTTCGTCTCCGAATTGCCGTCCCATGCGCCGAGGATGTGTAGTTCTTCCTCGTGGCCCGCGGTTTTGTCGCGCAGGCGCACGGTGGTGCCGAGGCTGACTCGGGAGGTGTCCGGATTTTCGAAATTCGTGCCGCGGCAGTTGGCCAACTGGTGCTCTATCTCTGCTTTCTGGCGCATGAGCACGCCTTGCTGTTCCTTGGCGAACTTGAAGCCCGCGTTCTCCCGCAGGTCGCCCTGTTCGCGTGCGACCTGGATGTCGCGGCTGTTGGCCGGTATGCGGACATTGACCAGCTCGTCGTAGTCCTTTTTGCGTCGCTCGAGGCTGGTCCAAGAAACGGTGAGGATTTTCGCGGCAGCTGCGCTGGCCGGTGCGGACTTTTCCTCGGTTGTCTCGAGAAGTTCCTGCAATTCGGGACGCGCCTTGATCGCGCGGGCGAGAAGGGCTCTCTTGTCCATTTCTTCGAACACCGGTGTGCGTTTGATTTTACGGACGAATTCGCGCGCTGCCTCGGCGTCCGAGCGCCCGACGGCCTCGCCGACAAGTTGTTTGTCGTCGGAGAGCACCTTGTGGAGCTTGGTTGCGCGCTTTGAATCCTTGATGTTCTCGCGCTCCACGACGGAAATCGCGGCCTCGAGCGTCTCGAGATTGATGAGATCCTCGAGGTTCCCGGGACGTTTCGAGAGGAGCCACGCGAGCAGCTCCGGATTGGCGCCGCGTTCGGCGATGCTTCTGCGCAAAGTTTCGCGCAAAGGTTCAAGATGGCCTTTTTCCAGAAGGAGTCGCGTGGCCTCCACGACCACTTTGGAGTCGCCCTCCTGCAAAACATCGACAAGCAGGGCGTCGCCGGTGCTGCCGCCCACGGACGATCCGGCTTCGAGGGCGTGGCGGATGCGCGCGGCGGGAAGTGGAGCAAGCAATGTGGCGAGATGCGCTGGCGGGTGGGACAACAGGCTGGCAAGCGTCAACGCGCCCTCGGGCAACTCGGCTTTGCGGCGCTCGAGGATTTCATCGCGCACGCAGAGGAGATGAATGGAATGCGCCGGGTTGCGCCTCTGGTGGTCCGCTGCGGCTTTCTCGAGCAGGCCGAGCACGCGGACCAATTCGTCGGGGGCACCGTCGAATTTTGCCAGTCCTTTGAGCAACAACTCGGCGGCGGCGGCTTGGTCCTTCGGTTGCCGCGCCTTGTCGAACGCATCGACGATGTCGAGATGCGGCGATGCGGGGCGTTCGCGCAAGATGACAAACTCGCTCTTTTTCGAGGGCAGCACGAAACGTCCGTCCGCTTTGAGCTTGTTGCGCACCGACGTCCACCAACGTTTGAAGGCATCCTTGCCGCCGGACGGGAAAATGTTGTCCGGCAAGACCGACGACAGGTAGTCGCCCAGGCTTTCGAGGGTGAGGCGCGAGTTGAAGTCGCTGACGACGGCGTGGACGAATTCGATCGGATTGGCCAAGGCCTCCTTGCGCAGCGCCTCGCTGTCGGTCATGCGGCGGGCTTCGACGTGCGTGTCGGTGACGGGTGTGAGTGCCGCTGCGGCGAAGGACATCTGCATCGCCTGTTTGCGGCCGCCGAGGAACTCGAGTTCGAGTTGCCCGAGAAGAAAGTCGACATTGGCCACGCGGGCGCAGCCCCAGCTTTTGTGCAGAGCGTAGGCGCCGGCCGGGAGTTGTTCGAGGGTTTTGGCTTGTTGGGCGTTGATTTTTCCTTCTTCGATGGCGGTTTGGAGCTCGGGATGCATGTGGCAGTATGGAAATTAACGGCTTATGGCTGTGGCGGCGATTGAAAATTTACCACGCGGGGCGCCGCCTCTATGCTGCGCGGCCGATACGACGGCCAAAGGAGAAGGTGAACCGCTGGGCGGCGACCCGGAACACGCTCAGCCTGTCCGTTCCGCCGCCGTGGCGCGGCACTGCTGGCGTTGGCTCACGGCGAACTGACCGGTCCCGTTTCCTCCGCGCGGAATGATTTGCCGCTCGCCTTCATCTTGGCGATCGAGGTGCGCACCGTGTCGGCGAGCGTGTGGCGGTCGAGGACATCGGCGATGGAATTGCGCACGTCGAGCATGACCATGCGCAGACCGCACGTTGCTTCGTCGGGGCAGGAACATTTCTCGTATTTGCTCTGGCTGACGCAGCGGATCGGGGCGAGCGGTCCGTCGATCAGGCGAACGACCTGACCAAGCGAGATGCTGTCCATCGGCTTGGCCAGATAATAGCCGCCTTTTTTGCCCCGCTTCGTCGCGATGAGGCCGGCTTTGCGCAGTTGCATGAGGATCTGGTCGAGGAAGCCTTTGGGGAGATTCTCCCGGGCCACGATTTCCTGGGCGCGCAGGAGGGGAAACCCTGACTCGGCGGCAATGCCGAGATCGATAAGCGCCCGTAGCGCGTATTCCCCGCGTTTGGAAACCTTCATCTACGGCCATGTTAAGGCGTTCTGCTGTCCGGGCAAGTCCCCGCGGGAGGCGTTCGCGGCATTGCCACGGGCTGCGGCACGCTTTAGAAACCCAGCGATGAAAATCGTCTGCGCGTATTCGGGCGGCCTCGACACGTCGGTGCTGCTGCAATGGCTCAAGGAAACCTACGGGGCCGAGGTGGTCGCTTTCTGCGCCAACATCGGGCAGGAGGATGAGCTCGACGGCTTGGAGCAGAAAGCGCTCAGCACCGGCGCGTCAAAGTGCTTCGTCGACGATTTGCAGGAGGAATTCGCGCGTGATTTCATTTTTCCGATGTTCCGCGCGTCCGCGCTTTATGAAGGCCAATATTTTCTCGGCACAAGCATCGCGCGTCCGCTCATCGCCAAGCGCATGGTGGAAATCGCGCGCTCCGAAGGCGCTCAGGCGGTCGCGCACGGCGCCACGGGCAAGGGCAATGATCAGGTGCGGTTCGAGTTGGCGGCCGCCGCGCTCGCGCCCCAACTCGAAGTTATCGCGCCGTGGCGGCAGGAGCGCTTCCGCGAAAAATTTCCCGGCCGCGCCGAGATGATCGCCTACGCCGAGGCGCACGGGATTCCCGTGCCGGTCACGGCGAAGAAACCGTATTCGACGGACCGCAACCTTCTGCACATCAGTTACGAGAGCGGGATCCTCGAGGACCCGTGGTTCGACGCAAGCGACGAGGAGAACAAAGACATGTTCCGCTTGAGCGTGTCACCCGAGGATGCGCCCGATCAGGCGGAGCGGTTGGTCCTGCATTTCGAAAAGGGCGATTGCACCGGACTCGAAGGCGAGGGCGTGGAGCGCGCGCTGAAGGAACTCGGTCACAAGGGTGACGGCAAAAAGCTCGGTCCTCTCATGGTCATGAAGGTGCTCAACAATCTCGGCGGCAAGCACGGTATCGGCCGTGTCGACATGGTGGAGAACCGTTTTGTCGGCATGAAGAGCCGAGGGGTTTACGAGACGCCGGGCGGGGCTATCCTGCACTTCGCCCACCGGCAGATGGAGTCGCTGACCATGGACCGCGAGGCCATGCACTTGCGTGACTCGCTCATCCCGCGCTACAGCACGCTGGTTTACAATGGATTCTGGTTCGCGCCCGAGCGCGAGGCCTTGCAGGCCTTGGTCGAGGAGACGCAGAAGAGCGTGACCGGCGAAGTCCGGGTCAAGCTTTACAAAGGAAATGTCATAGCAGCCGGGCGGCGCAGCCCGCTCAGTCTCTACAATCCGCACATGGCGACCATGGAGGCCGACCCAACGCAGGCCTACAACCAGTCCGATGCCACGGGCTTCATCCGCCTCAACGCCCTCCGCCTGAAAGTCGCCGCGGCGGTCGATTCGGGTGCCGGGGCCTAAACCAACATCAAGAGCAAAAGAATTCCCACCGTCACGAGGACGGCGAGAAGCGCAGCGCCGAAGACGATGGTTCGTCCGCTCCCCCCGAGCCGGCGTGAGTCCGGTCTCGAGGCACGCGGGCGCCGCGCACGACTTCGAGGGATGCGGTCCTTTGAGCCGCCGGGAAGATCGGGTGCGGTCGGAGCCGCATCAACCTTCCGTGTACCCAGATTGTCGGCGGGCGGTTCATTTCCCGGAAGGACAAACTCATAGACCGGTTTCCACTCGTCCAGACCCTCGTACCAATAGAGAGCGCCTTGCTCGAACCAGGATGTTCGCACGCCATTCGCCACTTCCTCGTCGGTGGCGGGTCCGTAGATTTCGCCCGCCCAAGAAAGGAAAATGCAGGCCTTGGAGTCTCGCACGCTTGTCGGAAGAGAGATTTTCGACCTGCCGCTTTGTTTTTCCGACGTGCTCATCGCCTCTCCTAGAATAACAGCATCGCGCCGGCTCCGCGCAACTTTTTCCAAGAACAGATTCTACCGACGGTCTGCCGTGCGCTGTCTGTGCCTGAGCCAGATTACGATCGCCAACAGGGCGACCAGCAACGCGAGGAAAAATCCGCGCCAAGGAAACTGCCAAGGAGGAGCCGTGGGGACGAGGAATCCCGCCGTTGGCGTCGATTCTTTCTCACCGGCGAGCGGCACCAATCGCCAGAAAGTTGCGGTGCCCGGTCTCAGGCCGTCGATTGTGGCGACTACCACAGTCAGCTTTTTGCCTTCTTGCTCGGTAGCAGCAATCGCCCGGATGGCAACGTTCCCAAAATGTTTCACCGGGACGAACTCCGGCTTCATCGGTATTTCTGTTTTTGGGTCTATGTTGGCCACCATTTCCCCCCGCTCCAGACGGAAGCCGGTTATCGTGGGATCTTCCTCGATGGCCAGCTTGACGGTGGCCCTTGTCCTCTCGGGAACCACGGCCGCCGTCTCGATCTTGCGCTCGGCTCGTGCAGGTGAAGGCGGGAACGGGAGTTTTGCCGACAATACCGGTTCATCTGCGCGCGTTTGGCCCGGTTGCGGGGAATTTTCGGCTGGCACGACCGATTCGGCGTGCGCGGGCACAAGCTTCCTGGTTTGCCAGTCGATTTTGAAATCGGGTGAGACTTGCTCCTGGGTTCCGTTGCTTTCCTTTCCGGCCGTGATGCGCCAGCACCAGTCGGCGCCGCGTGCGTCACGATCCGAGATTGCTTCGAGCCGCCATGGGCTTTCGCTTGTTCCAGTGCTACCAGCTTCGTGTTCCTTTTCGCCGGGAACCGTGAGGCGATCGCCGAAAAACTGCTGCTTTTCCTGCCACGCCTCTTTCGCTTCATGGGTGCTGCCGCTCAACCAAGCTTTCATTGCCTGCCACCAGCGAGGGTCTTCGGGTGCGCCTTCGTAGGGCGTCGAGCCCTCGGCTGTGACCGTTTCCAAAAGGGCATTGGCCCAAAGGTCCTTTGATCGGGACCAAGTGATGAAAGTTTTTCCTTTTGATGTCTCCAACTTCACGTCCTCGTTCAACTTCCAAGGCTTTGGCGGTTCCTCTGCAGGAGTATTTTGTGGTTGGGGCGTGGTTGCGGGCGTGGGAGAGGGCGTCGGGTAGGGGAAAAGCAGTGGCACGGGAACTTTGCCGCCTTTGCCGAGATCGACGATCAATGAATCGCCGGCTTTCGCGTCCTTCTTGTTCTCAAGCCGCAGCAGGACTCTCGTCTCCGAGTCTGGCGGAACGTGGAAACTTTCTGCCCCTGCAAGTGATTGGATTCCCTTCGGCAGATGGAGTGAGAAGTCTCCTTCGACGCCGCCGTCGTTTCGCACCAGCACCTCAGCCTCGTCAGTTTGGAGGAAGTCGAGTTCGGGGGTGACCACTTCCAATTTTGGCGGAACTGCCGGCGCTTCGACGACAAGCTCTTGCTCGTAGTGCGTGCTGGTAATCCGGATCCGCAGATTCACGGCACCTCCTTTTTTTTCCGTGCCGATGGTCACCGGAATCTCGGACATCCCGCCCGCCGGGACCTGCACTGTTTCGGGCACATTTGCCGTGTCTTTCGGCTCCCTCTCGAAACGCAAAGCCAGAGGCGACGTCGACAAGTTGGCGACGCTGAATTTTCCGGTGCGCGAGCCATCCGCACCCAGTTCCATGGGCTCCGCGCTTGCCGAAAAAGGCGCTTTTGCTTCGCCCTTCAGCGTGACGCTCGTGCCGGGGTCGGCAGGGGCCGGGGACAACTTCTGCGGGGGGATGGAGTCGGTCGATTGCGGCGAGAAGCGGATGAGCAGGCCGGTTGACTGTCCGCGACCGAGGCTGAAGCGCCCGTCGCCCTCGATATGGAAAGGCTCGGCGGGCTCGATGCTGCCCTCGAGCAGCCCGCCGCCCTCGTTGGCCAAAATCAGCTGCTGCACATCGCTTTCCCCGGCCACGGCTGAGAAATCCACCACCGGTGCAATGCCCAGCCGTGGGGGTACATCCACGATGCGAAGCTTCACCTTGATCGGGCTGCTCAGTCCGCCGCCAATCAGTCCCCGTGCCCGGAAGGCGAATTCGTCCTCGATCGATTCCTCGTCGTCGCCGTGCACATAGACAATCGAGGCGGATCCTTGCCGGTTCCTGTCGGCTTGACGGAAATCCTCGAGGCGTCCGGACTGTGGCTCGCGCACGATTTCGTAGGCCAAAGGGTTACCGCGTCCTTCGTGGGCTCGGAGTTGGATGTCGATCGAACCGCCGCGCATGACCTTCACCGGGATGTCCTCGCCCATCGGCGGCGGCGTCAGTTGCCTCTTTGCGCCGCGGGCTGTGATGGGCAGGCAGAGTGCCAGCACAATCGCCGGGAGGAGAAGTCGCACCCGAGCAAGAAACCAAATGAGATTGAAATTAGCCAGCGGAACCCTTAATTCCGCCCTCGTGGTTTGCGGCTTGATCTCATTTTTGCTGACGCTGGTGTGCGCTGTCTCCGCCTCGGGCCAGCCTGCACCGCCGGAGGCCCCCGCGCCTGCCCCGAAGCCCATCGGTGAAACAATCCGGACGCAAGAGCCGCCCAAAGTCGTTCCGCGCCTTCTCGACGGCGCCGACCCCTCGCAGGCCAGTGTCTATGTTTCGCTCGGCCGGCAGCGGGCCTACCTCTCGATCGGCAGCGAGGTGGCCATCGACACGCCGGTTTCGACGGGCAAGCCCCGCGCCATGACGCCGAAGGGGGAGTTCGCGGTGCAGGAAAAGAAAACCACCCACTCCTCGCGTTTCTTCGGTGATTACATTGATGCCGAGGGCCGTGCGGTGCGGTCGGCTGTGAGCACGCGCACCGATGCGGCACCGGGCGGCACGACATTCCGCGCCATGCCGGTCCAATACTGCTTGCGCTTGAACGACGAAGGGCTTGCTTTGCACGCCGGACCGTTGCCCGGTTATGCCGCGGCGGACACCGCTGTCATACTACCCGTAGACATCGCGCCGCTCTTTTTCCAGCGCGTGAAAGTGGGGACACCGGTCAAGATCGGCGACTGAGACCGCTACTTGCCGATATCGCGCAGCCTCGCGCCGCCGAGCAGTTTCTTTTCGATCGACTCGAGGGAGACGCCCTTCGTTTCCGGCACGAAGAAGAGGAAGAAGGCGATGAAGACCGCGTTCATCGCGCCGTAGAGAAGGAAGGTGTTTCCGGGTCCGAGACCGTTGAGCATGGTGAGGAAGGTCATGCCGACCACGGCGTTGGCCGCCCAGTTGGTCACCGTGCTGCAGGTGATACCGAGATCACGCCCGGCCAGCGGATAAATTTCCGAGCAGATAATCCAGATGATCGGGCCCGCGCTCATGGCGAAGCCGACGATGAAGACCATCAGCGCGGCGAGAGCCAGATAGCTGAGCAGCATGTTGGGGGTGCCTGCGCCGAGCCCGAGATGGAACAGGGCGCCGAGCGAAAGCATGCCCCCGCCCATCACAGTGAAGCCGGCGAACATGATGGGTTTGCGACCCAAGCGGTCGACAAAACCGATGGCGATGAAAGTGGCCAAGACGTTGACCGTGCCGACCAGCACCGTGCCCCAGAGTTGTCCGGCGGTGGTGGCGAATCCCGCCTGCTGCAGGATATTCGGGGAGTAATACATGACCACATTGATGCCGGTGAACTGCTGGATCATCTGGAGCGAGATTCCGAGGAAAACAGCACGCCGGAAATTGCTGTTATGAAGGAACAAGTCCGGACCGCTTTGCCGGACCTGCATGCCCGCCTGGATGGCCTCCAGTTCGCGGTCCGCCTCCGCCTCGCTGGCACTCAATCTTAGCAGCACACGACGGGCTTGGTTTTTGCGGTTCTTCAAGACCAGCCAGCGGGGACTTTCCGGCAGCAGGAGCATGCCGGCGAACATCAGCAGCGCCGGTAGGGAAATCACGCCCAGCATCCAGCGCCAAGGTGCATCGAGGTAGAGTTCCATCACCATCTGACCCCGTCCGCCCGCCAGCGAACTAAGGGAGTGGCTCACGTGGGCCGCGATCGGTTCAAGGTGGGCGTAGCCGGCAAAATAGGTGTCGCTGAGAAAAGCCACGACAATGCCGATGGTAATCATCAGCTGGTAAAGGGAGACGAGTGCTCCGCGCACGGCCTGCGGCGCGATCTCCGAGAGGTAGAGAGGGCACACGAACGAAGCCATGCCCACCGCAATGCCGAGAAAGAATCTGGCTCCAAGGAGAAAATTGGCACTGGGTGAAAAAGCGCAGAGCATGGCCCCCGAGGCAAAGAGTAGCGCGCTGATGAGCAGGGTGCCGCGCCTACCGAGGCGCATCGAAAAGAAACCGCTGACGAGAACTCCCAGGACAGCCCCCCAGAGCAGCGCGCTGACGATGTTCTCAAGCTGGGTGTCGTCGATGCCGAAATCTTTTTTGATCAGCCCGTTCGCGCCCGAAATCACGCCGACATCGAGCCCGAAGAGCAGTCCGGCCAAGCCGGCGGTCAGCCCGACAAAGTAGACGATGGGTCTGATTTTGCCGTTGGATGCCATAGTCAATTCATCCCCGAGTAGTGGGAGTTTAAGCTTCAGTCGTTTATGATTAAATCCTGGTGCCGTCAGGAATGATGGAATTCTTGGGCACAATGACCACACCGTCGCGGATAAAATAATTTTCCCCGTCTTGATCGGGGGGTTTGCCTTCGGGGCTGATGACGACGCCATCACCGATACGCGCGTTTTTGTCGACGATGGCGTCCTTGATTCTTGTGTTGCGCCCGATCCCTAGAGGCGGCGCACCGGGTGGTCGTGCCGACTCCGCCTCGTAAAAATCCGCTCCCATCATCACCACGTTCTGCAGCACCGCTCCGGACTCGATGATGCTGCGGATACCAACGAGGCAGCGGTCGAGTGTCGCGTCGGTGATGATGCAACCGTCGGAGACGACTGCGCGTTTGACGGTGGCGCCGTTGATTTTGCTGGCGGGGAGAAAGCGCGGCCTTGAGTAAACGGTCGAGCCCGGCTTGTAGAAGCTGAAGGCCGGTTCCAACTCTGCTAGGGCGAGGTTCGCCTCGAAGAACGAATGGATCGTTCCGATATCCTCCCAATACCCTTGGAACACATGGGCCTGCACGCGCAACTTCTCGATGGC
>Ga0114973_10001284_pt1 | contig 18814 bp, 23 predicted proteins | sample M_140807_MF_Meta_FD_87025 | JGI IMG/M metagenome (GOLD analysis project Ga0114973, IMG submission 87025) | Freshwater microbial communities from Lake Montjoie, Canada to study carbon cycling - M_140807_MF_MetaG | ecosystem: Environmental > Aquatic > Freshwater > Lake | place: Lake Montjoie...
CAACCATTGCAACGCCGATAGCCGCAACAGCAGCAGCAGCACCAAGTGCGCCAGCAATAGCGGAAGTTCCACCAGTTGCAAATGCCATTGCAGTAGCAGTAAGGATCGCTTCTGTCTTTAATAATTTGTAAGCACCAATGATTATCTTTATTGCAGCAACAATTGCGGTTGCAGCAGTTACGGCTTTTGATACTGCCCAGATCGCAACTAGAACTCCACCGAACACTAAAAGTTGTTTTGAATAACTAGCAACTGTTTGAATAAATGCCCTAATATTTCTGCCCCAGTCGTATCCTGCTTGCGCAGATTTATCAAACGAACTTGCAACACTTTCCTTACCTGATAAACCGTTTATGAATCCCTCAAGTGCTGGCATTATGTTTTTAATAACGTAATCAACAAGTTTTGTCAAAGCAGGTAATAAGGCAGCACCAACAGATTCTTTTAATTCACTTGTTCGTTCACCAAGAATTGCTAACTTTCCCTCATAAGTTCCAGCAGCAACGGCAGCCTGCCCGCCGAACAAACCATTTAAGTATTCTTGCACTTTTCCAAAGTCTTTAGATTTTTTAATTGCATCTGGAATAACAATTCCTAGTTTGCTTAATCCAGCAAAATTACCGCCATATGCTTTGGTAAGCGAGAGTGAAACTGCTTCAATATCTTTTCCAGATCCTGCACTTACATCTAAAGATAGTTTTAACAAATCTTGCGCTTTAGTTACATCACCAGTTGCACGAACAAGATTTTCTAAGGCTGGTCGAAGTTGTGTATCAGATACACCAGTTGCAAATTGTTGGCTTGTAATAAATTTTTCATTAGCAGCGATCGCTGCATCAGTTGCGCCTGTAACATTTTGTAAAGTTTTAGCAAGTTTAAGTTGTGCTTTCTGATCAGTAGCAGCAGCCCGAACTGCATCTAAAGCAAATTTGCCAGCAGCAACACCTAAAGCACCGAATGCAACTGCGGTAACTTTTGTTGTTCCGCTTAAACCTTTGAATGCACGTTGCGCTCTATTAACTCCAGAAGCATCGAACGTGGAAAGAATAGGAAAAATGACCGCCATTTTTTACCTACCTTTTTTAAGTCTTTGAGTGTATTCTTTTTGCAGTTTTCTAATTGTATCGCGCACTTCATTTTCAACATAAGGTAATAAAGATTCAGCAGCAGGATAAACAAATCGAGATGCCTTGCCTGATGTATTATTTAACTCTCGAATCATTGCACGACCTGATCGTGTTTTACCAGACGAACGCCTGCCAGCCATATCTGCAATCTCAAAAGCAGCACCACCTAATCCTTTACTGCCCGCAACAATTGATACCAGTTGCGATCCTCGCCGTTCTGCCTTTTTAGAAAAGTTAGTTTTAACAACTACTTTTACACCAGATAAATTCCATCCAGTTCTACCTGTGTGCATCATTCCGCGCAATGGTGCTTCTCTCGGAATGTTCGATTTAACAGAAGTAACAATTGGTTGCGCTGCGGTTCTTAAATCTTTCCGCGCACGTTTAACAATGTCTTTGTCAATACCATTCAAGATAAGAACAACTTCTGCCATTCCAGTTGGTTTAACGCCAAGCATTATGTCCCCTGACTATTTCGCCAGCGCAGATACATACTTAAAGTGTAAAGCATACGTTCCGATTCTTGCATTAAAACTGATGGAGCAATACCAGTTTCACAAGCGAGATAGGCAAGATACCAATGTTGGGATGAGTCACCCAACCCAACTATTTTGGGTCTTGTTCACTCGCTTCGATCGTATCAACATCATCGCACCATTCGTCAAAACTTTTCTTAGTCTTGCCAAATCGACTTAACCAATGCCAAGCAATCCACAACAGATCAGTTATGCGGAAGTCACTCTCTAAAGATGCAACTGACTTTGTAAACTTATCCTCGAATGCAACTAGATCACGCGCAGTCGCAGAAACTTCCTCAACTGATTCATCATTAAAAGTTACGCGCAGGTTTACTTTCATTTGTTAGACCGTACCGCGTGTAACAGTTCCGCTTGTTGGCCACGTAACACTGAACGTAGCAATGTCACCAACAGAACTAGCGTGTGGTGAATAGGCGTTTACTAAGCACGTTGCCGTGTATGACGGATTAGTTGCAGAAACACTTGCAGATGTAGGAACGATTACAACAGTTGCCACGGTGTTAAACAATGGGAACAATGTTGCATCGATCGAAGATGCTGCAAAGTCTTGCATAAATTGTAAAGTTAGTGAACCTGTTTTTAATCCACCAACACGTTCGCGGAAAGTTCCACCGAATGCAGTTGTTTCTAAATCATCGGATTCCAATGCCAGTTCAACTTGATTGAGATTTGTGGAAAAGTTAGTGCCATTGATGGTCACCTTGTAATCCGTGGCTGCAAATTTTGCCATTCTTTTTTTGCTCCTAGTCTGAGTAACAAAGTATTATGAACTCTGCTGAGAAATAGTTTACATCACCAGCAGACACTTCACCATAATTGCGAACTTCTGACACTCGAACGTCATAAGCCTTACCGCCAAGTGTCTTATCTGATTCTATTGCACGTTTGATTGAGTTCGATCCCGTAGATGAAACCCACGAATCTAAACTATCTTGTGCAGTTCTTTCCGAAACTCTACTTACTAACAACAGCACAGAAAAACTATATGTTGTCATTCCCCCGTGGAAAGCATTGTCATAAGTTACAGATTGCGGTAAAACAATTGCAACAGGTGGCTTAGGATCATCAGGAACTTTTGCTGCTGTACGTAATCCAGTTATGGTTGCAAGATTTGTTGCCAATCCCGTTCTAAGTTCTGCGACTGATGCCATTATGCAAAGTTTCTTGTCGATCGATACGGCGCAATCAACTGTTCTACATCTGGATCAAGGTAACGACTAACGCGAACTGCACCCATATCACCAAAGCCAGCAACGCCAAGTGGTGAATCTAATCTCTTAAACAAACGTGATGATTGAATTACGCAAGCCTGAGTGATTGCTATCGGAACTGACGGCCAACCGAACACCGCGGTAACTTTTACCAAAGCCTGATCCGCTTCTACGGGGTACAAGTAATTTTCAACGGCGCGTATGCGTGTGTAAGGAACGGAAAGACCATCTGTATATCCGTTAGTTGGTTCAAGTTGATAATCGCCAACTGCCCACGTTGTATCGAAAACGCCATCACCCGCCGATGAAGTTTGTAAAGTGATCGCCGTTCCCGCAATGTCATCGGTCTGAACAATGTAAGAATCATCTGCTGCGTAGTATCGGGTTGCAGTTCCGAAAGAATAGAAAGAACGCATTGCAAATCCATCGATCGCACGTGATGCTGATTCGATTGCCATTTCCAATAAGGAATCGTCAAGTGCATCGGTAATTCGCATTGCTGCTTTTACCTGTGCCAATGTTGCGTAGCCGTTTGTGATTGCCAATGTTGCTCCCTGAGTCTTTCTCTATTCTATGACAGATAAGATTCTTTTATGACTTGGCTTGTAACTGGTGGTGCTGGTTACATCGGTGCTAATTTCCTACATCAAGCACAGCAAGATTTTATTGTGATCGATGATCTAAGTACGGGTTTTGCTAATCGAATTAAAAACAACAACATTCTTTATCAAGTAAACCTACAAAACATAAAAGACATTGATCTAGTTTTTAATCAGCACAAGATTTCCGGTGTAATACATTTTGCTGCAAAAAAACAAGTTGCTGAATCTGTGTTAAAACCCGATTTTTACCACGAACAAAATGTTGGCGGTTTTAATAACTTAATTAAAACGATGCACAAACATTCAGTTAAGAAACTTGTATTTAGTTCTAGTGCTTCTGTTTACGGGCAGCCAGAAACAGATGAACTAATAAAAGAAACTGATAACTGCAATCCAATAAATCCTTATGGTTTGACAAAGTTAAATTGTGAAAAGATAGCAAAGCAGTATGTCGATAACTTTGATTTTGCAGTGATCGCTCTTAGGTACTTTAATGTTGCGGGAAGTAATAACCCAGAACTGATAGACAGATTTACATTTAATTTGATCCCGATAGTTCTAGATCAAATTAAGAATAAGAAACAACCAGTTGTATTTGGCAACAATTACGACACGCCTGATGGAAGTTGCATAAGAGATTACATACACGTTACTGATCTAGCAGATGCACACATTTTGGCAATGGATTACTTAGAAAGTGTTGATTCTAAATTCGATGTGTTTAATGTCGGAACAGGAACGGGCAATTCAGTCCTTGAAGTTTTATCTATGATTGAAAAAGTTGCAGACACAAAACTTAATCCAGAAATTCGCGAAGCACGGTCTGGCGATCCGTCACGACTTGTTGCCGATGTAGAGAAAATTAGAAAGACATTGAATTGGGAAAGTAAGAAATCTTTATTAGAAATTGTTGCTGATTCCTTTATTGAGTTTTAGGCAAAAGAAAACCCCCGATAAATCGGGGGCTGTCTTTTTATTAGTTAGTGTTATGAACCTGCATTTTCTTTTACGATCTCTAAAGCGGTCTTGCTTAGTCGTAACATTCTCTTTGCGTGTTCTACATAAGATGGCTTTACTAGATTCTTTACGTTGTCTTCATACATCGCGATGTGTCGGTTAAGTGCCTTAACATCGTATTCTCTAACCATCATTTTAATCATATGCTGATCGTCTGCTTCTTGTAAAACTAACCTCATTATGCACCTGCCTTTGCGATTAAAGCCTTTTCAATAATTTTGTTGCAACGCTTACATTCGAAATCGTAACCGCGACCATCACCATTAATTGTTGAATGAACTATGTAACGCGAATTACATCTGGCTTGCACTAAATTATCTTTTGCAAGATGTACCCAATTTGTTTTTGAATCTGCAACGAATGTAAAACCTAGTTCCCGTGCCGTTGCTTTTGTGTAGTAATTATTCATTTCTTGCTCCTTTTTCCTAGCGGTTTCCCGCGCTGTTAAGACAAGCATACGTTGCCGTATAACAAAAGTCTAGTTAATTTAATAAGTTTTTTTTACTTAGTGGCATAAGGGTTTTGACGTATCCATTGCGGAATAACCACCCGCGCTTCCATATCACTAGGGGCAGAATGGTTCGCGTATTCGTAATCAACATCAATGGTATGAGTCGAATCATAAGTGGCATTTAATAGAGCAGTTCCACACCAGAACACCCAATCATCCCACGGCGTTATCGTCTGATCGAATTTAATTTTTTCCCATAACCATTTTCTAAACGGCGATCCACACGGAATCCAATTTGCACTAAGACTTAAAATTTGCTCTGCTGTTGTTTTTGCTGGTGTCCAGATTTGTCCCGTGTCATATTGAAAACCTAATGCGAGAACATCGGCTGTGCAACTTTCGACTTTATCAAATGCGTGTGGTCTGTAACGATCATCAATGCCGATCCACGCAATCCATTCCGTATCGCAATTTGCAATTCCTAGATTAAACATATTGCTGTATTCAAAATCACCATCCCAATCAATAACTTTGATTCCGTCTAAATCTAAATTGCTTCGATCAGTTCCAGAGTAAAGAACTAAAACAACATCATCGGGTTTGCGGTTTAGTTTCCTAATCGATTCAACCCATCCATTTATTTTTGATTCATAACCGTGACAGATGCCAACTATTCCTATTGTTGTACCAGTCTCCAAAATGTGTCACCTGCCTTGTCAATCATTTCTCGTAAGCGATCGGCATCATCCCAATCTTCAACAGATGTAATTCCTACATTGTCGTTGGTGTGAATTTTGCAACCTGAAAGTACCGCTTCCATTACGGCGCGACATTCGGATTCAAATGCTAAAGGTAAATGAACAAACCATTCTGATCTAGCCATTGCATCTAAAACTACGGAACGATCAACATTGGTTAGATCGAGAAATGGCAAACCATTTTCTAATGACCAAGCGTGTGCTTTCAATCTACCTTTTAACGGATGGTTACGAGCAGCCCATAATGCCATCGACTTTTTATCAAAATGATCGTGGCATTTATTCGTGTCGAAATAAGAAAGAACCTGTGCAGTTTTGCGTGGTTTTGACCAAGATAATTCACGGCGCATATGCGCTGGCGTATGAGTAACGAATAGCCGACTACCGCGAATCAAAGCGTTCAGACCTGCCCGTGGTGTTTGTAAATGATGAACGAATACGAACGGATCATATTCACTTAGCCGAAACAATTGCTGATCGGTAAATAAGTCTGTTCCTGTAACCACTATTGAATCGAATTTGTGTATGTCGTGTGTATCGAAATCTTGCGGCGTGACGATCTGTATATCAAAATCTAAGGGTGCTTGTTGTTGGTATTCGTAATCCGACATTTCAGCACCACCCGCGAACTTTCCGCTAAATAGCCATTCCTGCCCCTCAGAGCAAATCTCAGGGGTTTTTACAACGTGGTGGGTGTACCAACCTATGTTCACGGAGTTGGTCTTTCTACGGAACGCTGTGCAAGAATTTCCAATGTTGGTTTCCAATGCTTCTCATAGACATAATCCGCGCTGTAACTTTTAGCAAATTCAATTGCTTTCTCTGATCGTTCCTGCCCGCGATTGTAAGCATCCTCTAATGATTCGACAATCTTAGGAACTGACGGCATATGAAACCACGCTGTCTGCGGTGCATCCCAAAGCGGTTGCCCATCTACTAACCAGCCGTCACCAACAAGTTCAGTTGATGCTGCGAACTCCGACACGATCACGGGTGTTCCACAGGCTTGCGCTTCGATCGTAGGAATTCCAAAACCCTCGCCATAAGAAGTCGCAAGCAAAACATCCATTGCGGTATAAATCGTTGCAAGTGTTTGCTGATCGATTCCTGTTCGGTAAACGTAAGGATCAATGAATTTGTATTGATGTTCTTTTAATCCAACTGAGGTTAAAAGATCAACTAACTTAATCCCGCCAAGTGCGCCCATCGAATCTGTGTGCAAATAAAGGATCGCATCATCGTGCTTCTGCGCGAACATCGAGAACGCCAAGATGTTTTCGCCAAATGCTTTTCTGTTAGGGCTGACACCCTTATTCGCTGCATTCATTCCAACAATAAATCGATCGTTAGAAATTCCAATGTAATCTCTGCCTGTAATTCCTTTATGTCTTTTCATTGGCTTGAATACAGATTCGATTCCGTGCGGAACATATAAAGATTCGATGCCAACATTTTCTAACATCGCTTGTCCGTACTGACTCATTGCAATAGGCGTTACAAAATCCTGCCGACACCACGCAGCAACTTGTGGCGGTGCTGGAACGTGATCGATTGGAACCCAACTTGCAACATTCCAATCTGACCATCGCTTACCTTTGAAAACCCACACATCATAAAGTGTAAAAAGAATATGCGGTTGCTTAGGATCGATCATTGTCCAGTCGTGCATATGCGCGGGAACAACATCATTCGAATAGAGATCAGCACCGCGTTGATAAATCGGTATGCCGTTCCAGTCTGTGTTGCTTCCCTCTAATCCATAGTTGGAAAAAATTGCAACATCGTGTCCTTGCTCTTTCATTCGTTGCGTAACTTGCGCAGTTTGCGTTCCGTATCCAGTCGCAGCCCACGGCGCGTTGCTATTCCAACCGATTCTTAATGAGGATTTATTTGACACAGATTCTCCTTAGATTGTTTACAGCGTAATTTAACAACCCTCAAAAGTCTAATAACCACGCCACGAAACAGATGTTGAAATAAACTAGACAAATGTTATACAACACTTTATGCTTGTAGTAACAGCGCGGGGATACCCGCTAGGACAAAGGATCAAGAAATGAGCGGAATCAAGTTAATCGAACTAAACACAATCGGTGGTGAAGTTCTTTCTAACGTAGATGTAAACAGTGAACTTGCACTTAGCGTTCGTCAGTTCGTTGAGTCAGTTACTAAATACCAAAACAAAAAGACAAGCAAAACAATCGATTACTTAGTACGCGATATGTTGCGCGACATTGATTCATTAAAAATCTACGGTTACGCAATCGCAGCAAAGCACACCACGAGCGGTCAGATCGAAATCTTTAAGGTAGGTGCATAACAATGGGCGATAAGCAACAGCAAAGACTTTACGCAGCAGAAACTAAAGCGGAACTAAAATCAACACCAGATTTCGTAACAGTTGCAGAATGTCAAAAGTACGTGAACAAAGTTCTAAACAGCAAAGCGGTTCTAGATATGTTCAGCAGCAAAGAACTAGGTCACGGTGCGTTAGTAGTTACAGTTTTAGATGGTCGCGGTCATCGCAGAGCGACAGCAACAACAGATGGTCGTGGTGGATTAGTTATTCAGTTGCCAAAATGGGCGCGCAGTAAATTCGTAATACTGCACGAATTAGCACATCACTTGCAAAAAAATTACGCGATTAACAACTGGCGCGAATCAATAAAGATTGGTCAAACCGATCCGATCGCAACCCAATCGCACGGTGCGAGATTTACAGCATCATTCCTTTTCCTAGTTAAGCGAGAACTTGGAAAAGATGTTCACGATCGATTTGCCACCGCGCTCTGGGAAAACCGATGCAAGACACTTGATGGCGGTCGCGTTGTTTCGGTATCGCTTCCGCGAAAGCAGGCAGACAAACTAACAGCCTAAATAAGAAAGAACCCCGACAGCCTGCGCTCTGTCGGGGTTCTTTCTTTGTTCCTAAATGACTAGGATGCTCCACCAGCAAAATACTTCACGTGTGAAGTCTGGATTAGATTTCCATCCACGCGCATTGTTGCGCGGAATGTAATCAAGTCATTCTGGAATGCGTAATCATCCGAACGATCTAAACGCAATCCACCAACGGTGCGTGCGTAGTAACTTGGCAAGTGACCAAAGATTACTGACTTAGCACTCGTAGCGGTATTAGCCATTGCTGGATTCTCGTAGATTGGGTAACCAAGTAAAAGGTCACGTGCTTCTGCGGATAGTGATGGCGCGAATAGGTACTGTCCTGCGGTGTCTTTCAACTTGCGAACCTTACCGATACTTGCGCCGTTCATCTGCCAACCAGTTCCTGGCAAAGTACGACCAGCAACATCAACCGAATACACAAGATCGATTAAGTTGTCTGCGGTGAATACACCAGCAACTGCGGTCGAACCCGTAATGCCTGAACCAGCAGAAGTAATAATTCCTGTTGGCTGAGTAGTTCCAGTTCCAGTTGTTAGTGCGCCGTTTACTGCATAACCAAGTGCGTTACCAGTCTGTGTCGCTAGGAATCCAAGAATGTCCACGCCTGCATCTTCAACCATTTCACGGCTGATCTGTGTTAGGAACGAATACTTGTATGCGCCTAGAGTTACGAACGAATTGAATGTTGGATCGCTCTCACCAATGGCTGCTGCTTCTGCGGATACTGTGCCTGTGCTGTACGCGCTTAGGCTAGGAATCTGCAAGTTCTCGCCACCCGATGTTGAAAGGATGGTTGAAGTTTCAAGCATTGGTCCAACGTGACGGGCGAGCATAAGCACTTGGTCCTAGAACGCAGTTGGAACTGGGCTGCCAGTACTCGACTTCAAAACATCGCGCTTTTCAAATGAATGTGAACGGATTTCGCCACGGGCAAGTGAACGGATTAGATCTGCATCATTAATAGATGGTACAGATACTTCTGGTCGTGCCTGTGCTTCGAAACCTGCCATTGCTTCGGCAGCGCGTTCTTCACGTTCTGCTTGTGCTTTGATAGTGTCGATCGTTGCAGCACGCTGATCTAGATCAGCCATAATGCGGTCGTAAGTTTGATTTTCTTCAGCAGACAAATCGCGCTTTTCTGATGCTGCGAAATCTAGCAATTCTTTTGCTTGTTCCCACGCTTTTGCGCGAGCATCTACTTGCTGATTGATGTAATCAGACATATGTTGCTCCTAAGTTTGTTGGTTGTTGTGTTCTTACAAAATCTGCGTGGCTCCACGACAGTAAACGCAACGGTGGCTCCACGCAATTGCATAACTTAATTATGACACAAAAAAAAATAGGCTTGGTGGCTTCCTCTCCACCTAGCCTATTTCTCAGAAAAGATTAACGTGTTTCAGTTACCTTTGCAATCCGTGTTTCCTCAACAGGCTTAAAGGATTTAACCTCAAAGCATTCGGCAACTATCGCTTCGCAAATAACATCCGCGAACTCTACAAAAACACCTGACTGCGGATTACCTAGAACATTCATATACGCTTTTTTAACATTCTCTAAATTCATTAGAACACCTTTGCCATTAGATCAAGTTGCTTCCGCTTTAGTTCTAGTAGTTCGAGATTCGTTGGCTGTTCGGCGCGTAGTTTAGAAACCACCTCAGAAATTAAATCAGCGTGTTCTGCATCTAGAGTTTCGCCCGCTTCTAGTCGCGTGATTGCATCGCTTAACGCATCTACATCCACGGCAGTACGGGTAGCAAGAATGTCTAGAGATCGCACAGATGCAGTCGTTGCTTGATACGCGGGGAATCCTGTAACAATAGAAACTTCGTGCAAACGAATTTGATGCAGTTCGCGTGTTGATCCATCGTCTGACCATCGATCTCCACGCGGGGGAACGCTAAAACCAAATGACATTGAATTAACATCGCCACGTTGCATTAGAACCGAAAGATCACGACCAGCAGTTGTATCTGGCAGATCTGCTTCCGCTAGTAATCCGCGTGAATCCTCGCTGAGTCTTAAAGTTCCAGCACGACTAGAACCTAGAACAACATCTGTGTTGTGATTCATAAATAGTTTTATTTCGTTGCGCGACTTTAACGAACGCTGAAATGCACCACCCTTAATAACTTCTGTGAATGGTAAAGGTTCTGATGGTGAATCGAATACGGCTGCGTATCCTGTAAAACTCATTCCATCGCTTGATGCTTCGCCGTTACGAACATCAAACTCAACTGTATTAACTCTACGTTCTACTGTTGTTGTCATTTCTTGCCTTTCATCGTTGTTCAAGTTTAGTGCAATAGTTTTCCATTTTTCGTTTTGTTCCGCGTTCCGATCTTGCTGTTCATTTCTAATTCGTTCAACAACTCGATCCGCGTAAGACATAGTTCGCCGTGCTTGTTCTTTCGTTGCTCCTGATCCCCACAGGAAATGTGCGACAACTCCAGCACTAGGATAACTTTCATTACTAGGGGAAGCAGCAGGAGCATCTAGGTCAGGCATATGGCGCGCAATCCACGCTGCTATCCGAATCCACTTATCATCGGAAACTTGTCCATCAGCCATCAGTCTTGCTTCCCGAACAGTCTTATCAGTTAAGCCATCGCCCGCTTTTCCATCGGCATAAAATTCTAAACCACGACGAGCAGCAGCGCGCATAAAACTTGGTGCATCTTGATTTATTGCGCGCATACTTTCTTGCACGTCATTACTTTGATCTGACGGAACTTCTGGAATATCAGAAACATTTAACGCGGTGATTCCTAGTTCTCTAAATGCTGCGCGGTTCTCTGCGTTGTTATCGATTGCAAGAATGACGTTGTATTTCTGAAGCAACATTTCTGCGGTTGCTTTCTTAAACTCTACGGAATCAACTGAACTATTTTCTTTCATAAACAATTGGTCATAGTCGATTCCTAAAGAATCTAGTTCAGCGATTGTTGTATCTCGATCTGCCTGAACACGCGCTGTAACAATAATTATTTCTGTATCTGACATATCATCTAAATAGTTGTAAGTCTTTTGAATTAGAACACCATCGTTAGAAATAAGTGTGCCGTCAATGTCTGCGATTACAGCAAGTTTTCCTGACTCAATTCGTTCGCTTAAAAGTTCCATTAGTCTTGTGTCTGCCTTAACCAAGAAACTGCGTGTGATCCTGACGCACTTATTGCGTATAAGGATTCAGCAGGATTCATAATAAGTTCTATCGAATCTAATTTCATTAAACGTAATCCTGTTGCACTTGTAACCGAACTGTTGCCTAAAAATAAATCTTGAGTATTGTCGTTGTTATGCACGTAAAGTCGTGATCCGTTACTCGAACATCCATCTATTTGTATTGCGCTTGTTCCTACGGTTATCTGTCCAGAAGTAATTGCCATTATGATCCCTTAAACGCTTGCTGCTGTTCTTGATTTTTCAATAAGTTCTGTTCCATCTGAAACAAAAGTTAATACAAAGTATCTGCCCGACAAAATTCCTGTTGCTAAAGTTCCAGTTGTTTTGAAGTTCGCTGAATTAAAAGTTACTGTTCGTGAAGTCGTTCCAGTTGTTACAAGTATTAAAGTGCATTGTGTCCCTGCTGGTGGGCAAATAGTATTCGAAAGTGTAATGCTTGCTCCAACAGTAAGTTGCATAACTGTAACTTGCTCAAAGGAAAGATCCTGTGATGCAGAGATAGTTCCAATGTTTGAATAAGAATCTCTTAATATTCCTGCGTTCGTTATTCCATCGATGCCTGTGGTAAAACTTAACGCGCTTATGTTCTGACCTGTATTAACTATCGGAACATCAAAAGTTGCAGCAGTTAAATCAATATTTAATGCGCTTGAAAGTGCGAGAATGTCGAATGCAACAACAGTATTAGCAACAATCTGATCATCAAGATAAATTGCATTCGCATTAATGTCACCAGATTCATCGCGCAGAACAATAGAGTTTGGGGTTGTTGTTGTTGTTATTAGATACTTTGATTGACTCACTATTTAACTCCATAAACAGATTCAGGATCAGCAGGATCAATCTGCGCGATTGCTTGAAGTTGAACAGACGGTAAACCTGTGTGAGAAATTGATGGCAAATCTAAAGCAGATAAAACACCAGCAGGATCAAATCCGCTTAGAATAAGTTTTTGCGCCATCGTAACTCTCTTGTCAGTTTCCACGAGAGAAGCAGCACCCAAATCCACGTTAGCCAAAGGAACACGATAAACCTCACCACCATCGACAGGCAGTAAATCCTCGAACCTGCGAATGTCATTGACCGATAAGAAACCTGCTTGCGATCCAATTGAATACCCGTTCATTCGTGTAGCAAAATCACCACGCAATAATCCATCAACATTAAAACGAATAAACGCACCCTCTGGCAACAAAGTGCTGTAAGCATCCTCCATCTTGGCAATATACGGTCGTAAAGTATGCGTTACGAAATTTATGTTTTGTTGCTCTACGGAATTGTAAGACATTGCGCCAGCAGATGTAATTCCGATCATCGGCGGTGGTACGCGGAAAATTCTTGCAATCTGTTCAACTGCAAACTTTTGTGAGTCGAGCATTTGCGCTTCATCGGGATTAACACCTGTACGAACAAACTTTGCGCCACCAGTTAAGATGCCAGTTTTGTGTGCCTTGCGAAATCCTTTATGACGAGAATCGAAACCATCAACTAATTCTTTTGCTTGTTCTCGATTTAATCCCATCGGGGTTTCGATAACACCAGAAGTTGTAGCACCTTGTCCAAAGAATCTAGATGCAAAAGATTGTAACGCGCTAGCCAAACCAAGATTATCTTTTAATTCAGAAACTCTACTTACACCACGAAGTTCGCCAGCCTTGCGCATTTCCGTCATATGCAACATATCTTTTGCTACAACTGGATATGTATTGTTCTCGTCAATAATGTAGATCAGTTCCCGCGTTACTGCGGTGCGTGTAACTTTTACTCTGTTCGGATCGATTACAACTAAGTTTGCAACCTGTCCAGAATTATCTCTGTAAATACGAACGAAAGCATTACCATCTAGCAATAAAGAAATAAGCACCTGTTGGTAATGTTCCGTGCGTAAAAGATCAATGTCTGGTCGCTGAACCCAAGATGGTTGCGGGCGATACGGTTCACGGTTGCCATCTACACGGCGAAAGGAATCAACTGGAAGTGTAGAAATCGTGTCAGAGATTAAAAGAACACAAGCATAAAAAGCATTGATGCGCATCGATGTAATCTGATCAATGTTTGTTCCCGCTTCGGTAGTAAATGCAAAAGAATCACCCGCACCCCAAATTGATTGGAAACTGATTGCTCGATCCTCTTGCTTGTTATTCGATAAACGCCCAAGCATTATTCATTACCTTTCTCAAACGCTAAACCTACGACAACGCAACTGATGCCTATTGCAACAATTCCTAAAGGCAAACTAAATAAACCTAATCCAAAAGAAATGCAAGCAAGACCAACTAATTGTAAAATTGTGGATAACAACTAACACTCCCTAAAAACTAAAGAACTGTGGAACAACGGGTTCGTCACGTGAAACAGTTGCCCTATCAAATCCAATGATACTAGCAACCGCAGCATCTATCTTTCGCGGTGATCCTCTATGTTCTTTTACGATGCGTGGTCCAATACGATCAGTCTTAACAACAGCGTTAGATAAATGTCTAGTTAGCAATGGATTGCCATCGTGTGTAAGTTTCCCCGAAACAACTGCATCGTAAAATTTTGCACACGCTGGAACCATACGCGCTGGTGATGTAGATGGCCACTCAACGATAGGGAAACCCGCTTCATCTAAAACTTGCATTGTTCGTTGCCACCTAAAAGGATCGCAAGCAATTTCTCTTACGTTATGTGTGCCACAAAATTCAATGATTGTATTTTCAACATCAAGGATATCTACGCGCCAATCATCTTCATCATCTGGTTGTTTTTCCCAAGCCTTAACCATAAAGACATAGGGCTGTTCCTCGCAAGTAACACCAATGATTACGGAAGCATCACCAGAGAAAGAACCATCAAAACCTAGAATAACTGGTGTATCAGAATCGATAACGCGCTCAATCGCTAATGGTTCCCACGATCCGTTAGGTAACCACGACAGTTGCGAACTTACCCATTGATTGCATCGCTTAGTTCGAAACTCTGCTTCTGGTGTACGTTTAACCATCGCTGCGAAATCTGCTGGATCATTAAGATCACCGAACGCAGGATTCGCTGCTTTCCAAGTTTTTTCAATTGTGTGATCCGCTTCATTCTGTGCTTCCCACCACGCCATAAAAAATGTTGGATCATCAACTTCTTTTGCAGCAACTCTTTTACCGTACTGATACAAATTGTATGCAGTTGAATCTTGTCCAGTTGAATCCGACTTAACACCCGCAGTTGTAATTGCAATTGCCATAGGCTCACGGCGCGCACCCATACCAAGCAACATCGTGTCCCAAAGTTCTCGATTCGGTGCTGCGTGTAGTTCGTCAAAAATAACCATCGTTGGTGACAAACCCTCTTTTGTAAATGCTTCACTTGATAGAACGCGATACACCGATCCAGTTGTGGGAACTTCGATTGCATCGCGGTAAACATTACACAGTTCGGATAGTTCGGGTTCTGCTTCAATCATTTTCTTAGCATCACCAAAAACAATTCGCGCTTGTTCTTTATCTGCTGCACAGGAATAAACTTCACCACCGTGCGCACCCATAATCAAAGACCATAAACCGATGCCAGAACCTAACGCACTTTTTCCATTCTTTCTTGCCATTCCGATTAGAGCAGTTCTGTGCTTAAACTTTCCCGCGGTGTTTACTGCAAACAAATTATTTAAGAGTTCAGATTGCCACGGTCGCATTTTCATCGGATCGCCTGAATAACCTGCAACTGTTTCTTTAGTTTGAATTGCAAATGTATTTATGAAATCGGTAACTTCAAAACCACGTGATTTTTTTAACGCAGTTTTATTGACAGGCGTTAAAAGAGTTGGTGGCCAAGATTCAATTTTGGCTGGCACGTGCTTTTAATTCCTCTAATTTTGATTGTCGTTTAACTTCGGCAACACCAAGTCGTGTTCGATCCGTTGGCGTGAATCCTAGTAACGAAAGATTTGCAACAAGTTGTCTATCTAACTCTCTTAATGCTTTTCTTTCATCTGGTCTGTTGCTGCTCATAACTTGAATGCGCAAATTCCATCGTTCGTCTAGTAACTCACAAGTCATTAGCAATAAATCAATGTCGGTCGTAGGGCTGATCCAACTTTGTCCCATTCCCCAAATACGATCCCAGAGTTGTTGTCCAGCAGATAGTAATGGTCTGTGAGGTTCGGGAATGCTGTAAGCAGATGGAAGCAAAACCATCTCACCTTGATTCGGTAAAGGTCGCTTGCCAGGATTGCCAATCATTCTTTTTTGTTCAGTTGGCTTTGGTGGTCTGCCACGTGTAGCCATAATTTTTTATCCCTCTAGTTATTTATTTGACGAGAACCAAGTGATGCCATCGTTCTTTCTAAACCAATCAACAGTTTCACTTATTCCATCTTGCAAAGACTTAAAACTTTGATGATCTATTCCTATTGCTGCAAGCGTTGAAACATCTGCACTAACTACTGTACCAAGTTCGCGGATAACTCTGCGAACATCAATGCTTCGCAAGTAAGGATTAACATCAAGAACGCTATGAACAACTGTCATTAACTTTTCTTGTGTATCTATTGCACCGCCAAATGGTTCGCCCGCGCGCATCGGCACGGTTTCGATCGTACCGCCATCAACATTTGCAATTACTTCATTAGCGACTGCAAGAACACTTGATGGTATCTTGTTGCCAACATCGATCGGATGATCTGGAACATTACCTTTGCTTGCTTCCTCTAAAGCGGTAACAAATACGCGGGCAACATCGCCTACCCAAACCGAATCACTAATTTGTGTGCCGTCACCATAGACACGTAACGGTTCACCGCTTAACGCAGATGTTACGAATGACGGAACAATCTTTCTTACCTTTGATGAACCCTTAGGTGCTGGCGCACTTTGTCGTGGTCCATACGCATTCATTGGTCGAACGGAAGTCACACGCAGACCTCGATCCATTCGATACATATCAACAAATCTTTCGCTTGCTGATTTCGTAATGCAGTAAGTTCCCCGCGCAATGTTCGCGTTACCAACGGCTGCAAACACAACGGGTAAGTCGTATCGTGTCGCTGCTTCAAAAACATTAAGAGTTCCGATGATGTTTGTTTCTGCTGCTGGTAGCGGAGCATCAATTGTTTCAACTGTTCCTAGTACGGCTGCAAGATGGATAATGCCATCAACGTGTGCTGCAAGTTCATTAACGATCGTGCTATCTCGTACATCACCAAGCATTCCATTTTCTGCTCGCCCGCGATGATCTAGGATAAGCGGTGTATGACCACGCTTTGTTAATTCCTCGCAAACATACGAACCGATAAAACCTGAACCGCCAGTTACACCAATTTTCATTTCTATTTCCTTTTGTATTTTTCATTGATTATTTTAGGGACAGCGTTATCCCATTTAATTGAATGATGAAAACGTCTATCAGTTCTGCCCATCGTTCCGATGCTTACGCAAGATGGTGCCATCATTACCGTGTAAAAACTTTTTGTGTATGTGCCGGAATCTTTGTAAAATTCAGACATTCCACCAGATGCTTGTTGTGTCTGCACCTGATTTAATTGCAAAGCCATTGTTGTTAAGAATAGTGAACCGCGCTGTCCATAGCAAACGTAAGAATTAACATCATCATTAACTCTGCCAATAAAATTTATTGGTGTATCTGTGCGACAAAAAAATGAATTCATTGCTTTACGCAGTAAACCGTTTTTTATTTTGCCATCTACTCCGCCCATATGATCGCCACCTTGCGACATTGCAACTGTAACGGCGTTTGTGCTTTCTAGTAGATCGAGCATTGAATCAACTATCTTGTCAAAGTTAGTTATTTGTTTTGAGCAAATTTTGTCACCCTTGACAAACCTATGTAAGAAAACCGTGTAGTCATCATCTAGTTGCAAAAAATAATCTAGTTTTAATTGTTTAGCAATTTCAAAGGAAGCATTGCGAGCATAAACAATTGCGCGATGATCGTCACCCGAATAAGCATCATCAAAAGTTTTTGCAATTGCTTTCTTGTCAAACATAAACACGTTTTCTTTTCCGAACTTGTCTATGTAAGTTTGTCCCTGCGTATCCTCATTATCAATTATGAAATAAGTTTTGCCAGAATAGTTTGCTTTCTTTAATGACTCTAAAGTAATTACATTGTCTGGTCTGCCGTGTGTCAAAATAAAAATAGCAAAATTCTTTTTATCTCTAGCCATCTTGTTTTTCTAACAGTTCGATTGTTTCCATAAATTTTACATAACCATTTTTGATTGCATCTGCCATATCAATAATTACTAGGGCTGACTGCTCCATTAATTCTTGTGTGTCCTTATCGCAATGCGCGTAGTATTCAGCAATCAATTTATAGTTAAAAACTAAATGCCTGTATGTTCCTAAGATTAAAAATTGTTCAACATTTTTATCCGACAAATTTTTAGCATAAATTTCTTTTTGCAAAAACTTTGTTTTACTTTCGTTCACTAAAGATTCACTTGTAGGTTTCTCGCCAACTATTTCGTACTGCGGAATGTTTAATGATTGTGTATAAAGATTCTCGTGATCATCGGGATTACCTAGCGGTGGTTGCAGTTCAACAAATCCAAACTCTTGTAGTTCCCAACCGACAGCATCAAGTTCTAACATCTGTTCTTTAAGAACTTCCGCATTCCATTCCGCAAGTTCAGCAGTTCGATTATCGGCAAGTGCGTAGGCTTTGATCTGATCCCAACTCCAACCAATCGGTGTTCGACTTATTGCTATTTCAGTCCAACCTAATTTCTGTGCTGCTTCGAGAGTTCCGTTACCAGCAACAACGATGTTGTCGGGCGTGACAACAATCGGTTTACGCTGCCCGAATAATTTAAGCGATCCCGCAATTGCATCTAGATTTTTTGCATCGTGTTTTCTAGCGTTCGTAGGATCGAACTTCAATAAATCAATTTTTACATTTTCAATTCGCAGATCAGTCATAAATCGGATGTTACAGGAAAAACGTAAGAAATCAACAACTGTTCTAAAAAATCCTTTTAATTCGGGGTTTTTAGGAAAACTGGGAATTTTGCGACAATGCCTACATAGG
>Ga0114973_10001285_pt1 | contig 18805 bp, 17 predicted proteins | sample M_140807_MF_Meta_FD_87025 | JGI IMG/M metagenome (GOLD analysis project Ga0114973, IMG submission 87025) | Freshwater microbial communities from Lake Montjoie, Canada to study carbon cycling - M_140807_MF_MetaG | ecosystem: Environmental > Aquatic > Freshwater > Lake | place: Lake Montjoie...
AAAAGCCTGGCAACGACCTACTCTTCCGTGCCTTAAGACAAAGTACCATTGGCGCTAAAGGGCTTAACTGCCGAGTTCGGAATGGGATCGGGTGTTACTCCTTTGCAATAATCACCAGGCGGAGTTGTTATATTTAATTTTTTATAAATTGTAAACAAATGTCTTTATAAATATTATCAATAAATAAGAGTCTCTTTTAAATTTTTTTTACAACAACCAGATATTGGTAAGAAAAAATTTTGCTAAATAATTGAGTAAAAATATTATAGAAGTTAATAAAAAATGAAGAAAGATATTCATTTCTTATAAATAGTGGAAAAGGTATGGGAATATAATATATTTTTTTTATTATAAATCCCTGTTCTTGAATCATTCTTTTTAAACTATCTAATGTAAAAAATATCTTATGGGTTTTATCTAATATTCCTCTTTCAGAATAATTAAAGTTTCCAAACAACAAATTCAGTCTAATCCAAATATTGGCAATATTAGGAACAGATATAATTAAAGTGGTTTTTTTCTGATCTTTAAGACTCCTTCTTATTTTACGTAAGAAATTATAAGGATTATCTAAGTGCTCCAAAACATCTAACAAAAGTAAATAATCATAATTTAATTTATTAAATCTGATTAAATTTAAATTTTTTTTTTGGTAATTATTAATTTTAACTAATTTTTTATTAAGAACGTCAATGCCTTTGATATTGCATCTTTTTTTTTTTTCTAAATAATATTCAACAAAACCGTGACCACATCCAACAGACAAAACTTTTGATTGCTTTTCAATAATTTGATATGCAATTTTATGAGTGCTTTTAAAATTTATTTTATTTTTATATTTTATTAACACTATTGAAATAATTATTATTAATTAAGTTAAAGTATAATATCTTCTTAAATTAAAATTAAAAAATGAAATATAAAATATTAATATATATTGTAACTTACAACCATGAAAATTTTATATTAAAAGTCTTAAAAAGAATACCAAAATATTTAAATAAAAAATACAATCTTCAGATACTTATAAGCGACGATAAGTCAAAAGATAATACTTTAAAAGTATTAGAAAAATCTAAAAAAAAAATAAGCAAAAATTTTAAAATAAAAATAATTTCTACAGTTAAAAATCTTGGTTATGGGGGAAACCAAAAAGTAGGTTATAAATACGCTATCAAAAAATATTTTGATTACGTAGTATTATTACATGGCGACGGCCAATATGCTCCCGAATATATAGACAGATTAATCTCTAAACTTATAAAAACAGATTGTGACGCCGTTTTTGGTTCAAGAATGCTAAAAAAATGGGGCGCTCTTAAAGGTGGAATGCCATTATATAAATTTATAGGAAATAAAATCTTAACATTTATTCAAAATAAAATATTATCAACAAATTTAAGTGAGTTTCACTCAGGTTATAGAGCTTACAAAGTAGAAACTTTAAAAAAAATATCATTTGATACAAATTTAGATGACTATTCCTTTGATACTCAAATAATTATTCAATTAATTTTTTCAAAAAATAGAATTTTAGAGATTTCTATACCTACCTACTATGGTGATGAAATATCATACGTAAATGGGATGAAATACGCTTTTCAAATTCTATTATCTACTATATTAGCAAAGCTTCACAAAATGAAAATTATAAGAAATTATAAAACTAAATACTTAGTCAAATATTAAAAATGATAAATTTTTTATGATAGATGAAATAAAAAAAATTATATCACAACATCCCTTATTATTTTTTTTTATATGCTACTTATCGATAATATTAGGGTTTTATCTAGACGAAAATAGCATAGGCGGAGCAAAGCAAGATTACATTTACCATCTGCAATTTGTCGAAGGATTTAAGAATAATTTCATTTTGACTATAAAAAATTTTGGCTCTAGTTCTGGACATAATGATTTGGGAACGAGAAATTCTCCAATTTTTTTTATTATATTTGGTCTATTAAATAAAATTTTTCAATTAAATTATTTGAGAATATTAAACACTTTAATATCTTTGTTAATAGTAATAACATTTTTTAATTGTTTATTATTAAAATATAAAAATATCAAAAAAATAGAATTAATTATATTATCAAGTCTACTATTTCTGTCGCCCACTATAAGATCACTTTCAATATGGCCTTATAGTCTATTATGGGGTTTATTTTTTTTTTTAATATCAATATTTTTCTATTTAAAATTTAAATTAGAAAAAAGAGAGATAAAATATGCAATTATATCAACATTATTTCTTGCTTTAAGCGCTTATTTTTATTTAGCTTTTTCGGTTTTTGGCTTTTTTTTTATTTACCAATTTATATTGAAATTAGACACCATACAAAGAAAAATTAAAATCATTTTGCTAAATATGCTACTAGCAATCCCCGCTATAATTTTTATTTATAAAAAAAATTTTTATTTTTTTGATGCAGAGGGAATTGTTATCAAAGCAAACGAAAGATATAATATTTCTAATAAAATATTAATAATTGGTTCTATTATTTTTTATTTTTGTATTCCTATAATTGCATATAATTATAAAATTATAATAAGTAGTATTTTCAACAAAAAAAATTACGCTATTAAAACAGCTTTTTTTATAATTTTAATAATACTTCTACTTACATTCAATTATCCAATTACAAATGATTTTGGCGGTGGTTTTTTTTTTAAAATATCTCATCTTTTATTTAAAAATAACAATTTATTTTATATTTTTTCAACAATATCATTAATTTTTATTTTAATTCTATTTAGCAGAGACAAAGTTAATTATTTAATACTTTTTATAATTTTTTTTTTATACAATCTTCAGTTTACAATATACAATAAGTATTATGAACCTCTAATATTTTTAATATCATTATTGCTATTAGAATTAGATTTAGAAAAAAATTTTTTTAAAAAAAGAGGATATTTAATTTCATTAATAATATTTTTTACTCTTCATTATATAATATCAATTAGTAGAACTTTTTTTGAAATTAAATTTTAACAATATCGTAATGAAAAAAATAAAATTAATTTTTTTTTAAAAAAAAAATATATTTAATAAATTAACATTTTTTTTTTTTTATTTTTTTTTTTTTTATTAATATTTAATTTTTTTTTAATTTTTTTTTCATTTTTTTTTAAATTAAAAATTTTTAAAAAAAAAAACTTCTTTAATGAAAAAAAAAGTTTTTTTTTATTATCTTTTTTTATTTTATTTCTAGTATTAAATTCTATTTTTATTAGCAAAGTACCGGTTGAAAGTTTGGAGAGATCATTAGGTTTAATAAGATTTTTAATTCTTATAATGGCTGTAAGTCATATAATTATTCTTAAAAAAAATAAATATGAACAACTATTATACAAAATATGGTTTATTATTTTTATAATTACTACTGTAGACTTAATTTTTGAATACTGTTTTGGTCATAATATTTTGGGATATAAATCTTATATGCCAGGTAGATTATCTGGTTTTTTGAATCAAGAACTTAAAATTGGAAATTATTATTATGGTTTTATTTTATTTGCAATTTCTTATTTAATTTATAATTTTAAAAATAAAATTTCATATTTATTATTCGGAATATTTTTTTTTACTTCTATAATAATTGGAGAAAGAGCAAACTTTATTAGAATATTTATAATGATAATTATTTTCTTTTTTTTAATTTAAAAAAAACTTTTTAAAAAAATAATATATGCTTGTTCATTTTTGATTATCTTAATTTTTGCATTTAACGATCCAAAAATTAAGTCAAGAATTTTTGATCAGTCTATAAGTATTGTTGGAAATACTAAATATGATGTAAACAAAAGTATACTCAATACTCAGTATGGGGCTCATTATTATGCTGCTATTAAAATTTTTGAAGAGAATAAAATATTTGGTGTTGGAATAAAGAATTTTAGATATGTTAGCGGTGATCCTAAATTTCAAAATACCAACAATGAATCTTTATGGGCGAAACACTCATGGGCACCCCACCCTCATCAATTTCATTTTGAATTTCTTTCAGAAACTGGAATAGTTGGATATTTAATTTTTATACTCACTTTTTTTTATCTTATATTAAAAAGTTTTATAAATTTTAAGAAAAATAATAATTTGTATCAACTTTCTGCAATCTTATTTATTATTACTAGTTTGATACCTATAATTCCTACTGGTAGTTTTTTCTCACCCTTTGGGGCCACTATATTTTGGATAAATTGCGCTATTATGCTTGCTTATAATAAATCAAAATAAAATAAATTACTTTTTTAAAAAATTAAATTTTAAATAAAAATAAGAAATTAAATAGCTAATTATATTAAAAGATAAAATTATTAACTGATATTTTGTGCTACCGATTTTAAAAGTTGCTAATATTAGCGTTATTAATATAAAAAAATTTATAGTAATTCCAGCAACGGAACTTTCCATGTAATGTTTGCCAAAAAAACGGGTTTTTTTTATAAAACTTAATAAATAATGATGAAGGTGATAATTATCAGGAGCATCAACTGATTTTTTTGAAACAACTCTTCTTATAATCGAAAATAAATTTTCAAAAGCAGGATACCATAATATATTTACAATATAATAAGGGGAAATTTCTTTACTAACACTTGATATTAAAATTATTCTTTCTGCAAAAAAGGCACTTAGAAGATATACTCCACCGTCTCCAAGAAAAGTTTTTCCAAAGAAGTTAAACAAGCAAAATGTTAAAATTAAAATTAAAAAAAAGATAAGATGATTATCACTAATGACATTATATTTTATAAATAAAAAATTTAAAAAAGTACAAATAATTAAAAAATTCAAACTTGATAATAAATTAACTCCATCAATGAAATTAAATCCGTTTATTAATATTAATATACAAAATGTAATAAAAATAATTTTAAATATTTCGTAATTTAATAGATTGTCGATAAAAATTATACGAGTTTCTATTTTAAAATATTGATTTGAATAAAGAAAAAAAATTGTAAATATTAACTGAAATAAAATCCTATAAATAGGTGATTTTAATATTTTAAGATCAGATAATAGCCCAATAATAAAAATTGCTGACAAATAATAAAATAAATTAATATCAACTAAAATTGTAATGAATAAAAAAATATAGAAAAAAATACCTCCACTAACTGGAATTTGACTATTTTGATCCAATGAAAATTTTTTATGCGAAAATTTAACTAGATTTATATTTTCTATTAAGAAATTATTTCTTAATAGAAAATTATTTATTAAAAATAATAAAAAAAATGAAAATATAAAAAATAAAAATTCAATCATAAACTGATTTAAGTTATTAATTAATCATAAAAAAGTATTTAAAAGATATTATTTTATATTAAATAAATTTTTATGTTCCGCGTACCATTTTATCGTTTTTATAAATCCTTCATTTAAATTCGTTGTTGGCTTCCAATTTAAATCCTTGGCGATTTTGCTATAATCTAGTTTTTGAAAATAAATTTCTTTTTTTGATGAATTATTAACATTTATTTTAATTTTCTTTTCTGGGAAATATTGACCAATTTTTCGAACTAATGAAATAACATCCAAATTATATTTTGAACCTACATTGTATATTTTTAAAAAAGTTTTTTTATTAAGTAATGCCTTCATAACTAAATAATAAGCTTTAACGGCATCATCTACAAAAAGATAATCTCTCACTAACTTTCCATTAGATCTAATATTAAAATTTTTATTTTTTAAATATGACAAGATACATTCGGGTACTAATCTGTTTTGATTAAAATCTCCCGGTCCATATAAATTCCCACATCTTAAAATTCCGATTTTTAGTCCGTATGTTTTAGAATAAGATTGACAAATTAAATCTGCGCAAGACTTCGACACATCGTAAGGAAAAATTGATCTGAACGGAGTGCCTTCCTTATAACTTCCTCTACCAACCTCTCCGTATGCTTTATCAGAAGAACTATAAATAAAGACTATTTTTTTGTTAAATTTTCTAATAATTTCTAAAAAATTTATAGTTCCGTTAATATTATTTATATAAGTATATTCTGGATCGTCTATGGCTCCCAGCACTTGGGTTACTGCACCCGTATGAAATACTACATTAATATTATTTTTTTTTAATATATTTTTAATAAAATTTTTATTTAAATAATCACCTAAAAAAACTTTTTTTTTTTTTATATCGAAATATTTTTTTTTATAAAAATTTTTTTTTTTATCTAATATAAAAACATTATGTTTGTTTTCTAAAAAATTGTAAAGATTACTACCCAATAACCCAAATCCTCCAGTAATTAATATATTAAGCTTCATATTAGTTTTTTAAATAAATTTTTATCTCTTTTATAAAGAGTCTTTATAGTAATTAAATCTTTTTGATTATTAACTGTAAAATGAAATCCTTTATGCATACAGCAGCCTAGGGTTTTTTCTTTGCTTAATTTAACTAAAAGTCCTGTCTCAAGATCGTAGTTTTTTTTATATTTTTTTTTACAAAAATATTTGCTTTTAAAAAAATAGAAACCAATATTTATTGGCATTTCTAATCTTGGTTTTTCTAAAAATTTAACAACTTTATTTTTTTTTAAAGCTAAATGACCAAACGGGGAACACTCTTTATAACCGCTTAAAATAGACTTTAGATTACTATTTTTTAATGTAGAAATAATTTTTGTAAAATTTATATCAGCAAAAACATCTCCATAACTAACTCCAAAAATTGAGTTTTTATTTGGCAAAAATATTATAGATTGCTCAATTCTAGAGAGTTTATTAGAATTAATACCAGCGTCAAAAATAAGCAAATTTATTTTCTTATCAAGAATATTTATAGAGTTAGAGTTTAAAATATTTAGATTGTATTTTTTAACATTATTTCTATTATAAAAAAAATCTACAAAATATTTCTTATTATAGCCTAATGGTAATAAAAAAAAATTAAAACCAAAGCTAAAATAATATTTTAATATTTCTATAATAATTGGGTTGCTTGAAACTTTTGTTAATTGTTTTGGGATGTTTGATTTACTAACAAATCTTTCTCCTTTGCCTCCTGCAAGTATAATTATAGGTATATCAGAATAATTATTCTTCATAAGAATGAATATTATTAGTAAGATAATTTAAAAATACAAAAATGATTTTTTCCATAATTATTAACACACACAATCAACATAAAACAATTATTAAATGTATAAAATCATGTTTAAATCAAAATTTTAATAAAAAATATGAAATAATTATAACCGATACATCAAATATAAGTATAAAGAATAAAATTGAATTAATAAAATCAAAAAAAATAGTCTACAAACACTATAGTAGAAGTTTCTCAAATATTCCTGAGGTTAATCAATTAAAAAAAATTTATAATGCTAGTAAAATTGCAAAAGGTAAATGGTTTTGCTTATTAGATGGCGATGACTACTTTAAGAAAAACAAACTAAAATACATATATAATAAAATTAATTTAAATAATAACATAATAATTCAAGATAAAGTTAACCATAATAATAATTTTTTAAAAAATACTAATTTCTACAAAAAATTCATAAATTTATGGCCAGAAATTTATGGCACTAGTTGTCTAAGCGGCAATATAAATTTGTTAGAAAAATTTTTTAAGTCTATTAATTTAAATCTTTGGAATATGCTCGCCATAGATGCTCTATTGATACTTTATAGTCAAAGATTAAATAAATTTAATAACATGAATAAGATTCTCACTATAAAAAATATTAGCCAAGATAGCATTAGCTCTAAATATAATTTTTTTTCTAAAAAATATTGGCTAAGACGAAATCAACAAATAAAATACTGGGAAATTATAAACAAAAAAAAAATTTATAACTTAGATAAAATCATTTGTGTAATATTTTCTTTTTTATGTCGCTAAAAATTTATAATAATTTTTCAATGTAAGCACTTAACTATTTTTTATATTAACATAGTATTGGTTGCGGGGCTTGGATTTGAACCAAGGACCTTCAGGTTATGAGCCTGACGAGCTACCAGACTGCTCCACCCCGCGATGTAAATTGATACGATTTATATACCTAAACTTTAACAATATTAATTTGAAGAAGAAATTAAAAATAAGCTTTTGAAGTTGCTAATTAATACATTTCTTAATCTTTACTAAAATTAAATTATATTTTTTAATATTTTATCAAAAATCTTTACTTTTCTATTATACCTATCATATTGATGTACAATATCAAATTTTTTATTTTTCGAACTATAAAAAAAATTTTTAAAAATAAAATTTTTAAGACTAGAATGTGCTAAAGTTGCAACAAATCCTTCTTGATTTTTATATTTTTTTGCAAAACGAAATTTTTTTGAATGAACTAAAAAATTATGTGGACCTTGGTCCCACCCTTTTGAATACAAACCAAGCGTAAAATATGGCTTTTCTTTTATTAAAAAAACCATTTCCTTCAAATATTTTAGCATGTATTTTCTATAGCCCATGGTTATTCCGGAACAAGAAATAAATTGATTTTCTAAAGATATTAATTCTTTTTTCCCAAAACATTTTAGTATCCATTTTGAATTATCTAAACAATTTTTTATTTTTTTATCCTCCATAAAAAAATTTAATTTGCTAAAAATTTTATTTTTAAATGGATCGGCTTGAAAGTAAACGTCCCTCACATCTGTAATTAATAATTTTTTTATATCTTTAAATTTTTTTAATACCTTTAGATAAACCTCAAATCTTTTTTGAGGGACATTTTTCGGGTCAATATAAGAAGAAACTAAAACATCAACTTTATTTTGAAATAGAAAAAAATTGACATCCTCCGAAATAGAATTTTTGTTGTAAACCAAAAGTATTCTACCACTATAAAACTTTCTCAAAGAAAGTATAAAATTTCTTATTTGGTCAATTTGGTAATTAGTGGCACAACCTATAACTAAATTCATAAATATTTATGTTATCTTAGAAAGAATTAAACTATTTTATAATAACTTTCAAACCAATCAATAAATTTTTTTATACCAACTTGTAATGTGGTTCGAGGTTTCCATTTAATTAGCTTTTGAATCTTAGAATTATCTGAAAAAGTTTTTCTTATATCGCCTTTAGGTACATTATTAATGTAATTTTTTTTAATTATTTTTTTTTGGCACTTTTCTAGCAATTTTATAAGTTCAATTAACTTATCAGGACTCCCTTTTCCTATGTTTAAAATCAAATGTTTTTCTTTAATTTTAATCTTAATTATTTTACGGATAGCAAAAATAATATCTGTAATATATGTGAAATCTCTAAACATTTTTCCTTTATTATAAATATCAATAACTTTATTTTCTTGATTAAGCTTTGAAAATTTAAAATATGCCATATCTGGACGACCGAACGGGCCATACACAGTAAAAAATCTGAGACCAATACATTTTATAGAAAAATTTTTAGAGTAAGATTTTGCTAAAATTTCATTAGATAACTTACTGGCTCCATAAATTGATATAGGATCAATACTTTTATCACTTTCTGTAAATGGAAAAATTTTTGGCTCTCCATATACGGAACTTGAAGAAGCGTATATAAATTTTTTTACTCTTCTAATTCTTGAAATTTCTAAAACATTAATAAAGGGATTTAAATTATTGTTTAATGTTGCGTGTGGATTTTCCAAAGAAAATCTTACACCCGGTTGGGCAGCAAGATGTATTACTAAATTAAACTTAAATCTTTTAAGTGATTTTTTTAGTTCTTGAAAATTACACAAGTCTTTTTTAAGAAAAATAAAGTTCTTAAATTTTTTTAATATACTAATTCTATCATTTTTTAGACTTTTATCATAATAAGAATTAATATTATCTATTCCTAAAACTTTATAATTTCTGGAAAGCAAATCATTAACTAAGTGAAAACCTATAAAACCGGCACAGCCAGTAACTAAAATCATAAAAATTTTTTTATAAAAGCATTTAAATATAGTCTAATTGTATAATAAATACTTTGAAAATAATTAAAATTATTTAATGAATTATAAATATAAAATGCATTGTAGATTTTATTTAACTGGTTACTAGAGAGAGTATTTTTTCTAGACCTGTAGGTTGTTAACAGTTTATTGATTCCATAAAAGATAAAATCACGAGACAATCTTAGCCAAAGTTCATAATCTTCTTTAGTTTTTAAATTTCTAAAATTATTTTTTTTTAAAATATCTCTCCTGACTAGTACGGAGGAACTACAAATAGGGCATTTTTTTAATAATTGCTTATAATCGAGATTAAAATTAGCATTTACATTATAAATTGTCTTTTTTAATTCATTTATAGCCTGGTAAGAAGTAAAAGTAATTTTGACATTTTTTTTCTCCATAAATTTAATTTGTTCATGAAGTTTATTTTTATTCCAGAAATCATCGCTATCCAAAAAAGCTATATATTTTCCTTTTGCAATACTTATTGCTCTATTTCTTGAAATGGCAGCACCATAATTTTTTTTATTAGTAACAATCCGTATTTCGTTTTTTACTTTTATTTTTTTAATTTTCTTTAAAATATTTTTTGAGGAATTAGAAATTTCATCATCAACGATTATCAATTCCCAATTTTTATATTTTTGTTTAAGAACTGAATTAATTGCTTGTTCAATATATTTTTCTGACTTAAAATAGGGAATTATTATTGATACTAACATACAATAAATACTTACATTTTAATGAATATTAATCAATCAAATCAAAATAAAAAAATAATTTATTTCTTTATGCCAACAATAGAAGCTGGTGGTATAGAAAAAAATTTATTAATATTAACTGATTTTTTTTGTAGAAAAAATTTTACTGTTTTTTTATTTTATTCAAGGATAAATAAAATTATTGAAAAAAAATTAAATCGACAAATAATAAAAAAGCAATCTAAAAACTTTATTTTTTTTAATTATTTAAATAAAAGAATTTGGGATAGTCTAAACTGCTCAATTAATTTATACTTAAGCGCTAGTAGTAATAACAGTGGTCTTGTCTTTTCACTCCAAAGTAGTATCTTTTCAATAATTGTATCCAAATTAAAAAAATTAAAGATTGTCATAAGAATTGCAAATCATCCATCTTCATCGTTATCATTTTTTAATAACTCTTTATTTTATCAAATTAAAATAAATATAAAAACACTAATCTATAAATTCTCAGATGGAATAATATGTAATTCGAATGATTCAAAAAAATTCTTTGTTAGTAAATTTTATAAAAAAAAATTAATAAGTATTTACAATCCTCTACCATTAAGAAAAAATAAAAAAAAATATATAAGTTACAAAAAAAACAATTTTTTACTTACAGTTGCCAGATTAGAGAATCAAAAAAATATTATTGGACTAATTAATGCCTTTAAAATTGTTAGTAAAAATTTTGATAAAATTAAATTAATAATTGTTGGTTGCGGCTCTGAAAAGGAAATCATTTTAAATAGAATAAATGAATTAAAATTGAAAAATTCAGTAAAAATAATTAATAGTTTTAATGTTGATAAATTTTATATTAACGCAAAAATATTTATACTAAATTCTCTATGGGAGGGCTTGCCGAATGTTCTTATTGAGGCTATGGGTTTTAAAGTTCCAATTATTTCGTCAAATTGCTTGAGTGGTCCTGCTGAATTATTACGCAATGGAAAGTATGGATATTTAACTCCAGTTCAAAATGATGAAAAATTAGCAAAAAGAATTATTTATGTGCTCTCTAATTACAGAAAAGCTAAAGAAAGGTCTCTTTTAGCTTACCGTGCACTAGATAGATTCGATAATCTTAAACAATGCGAAAAATATTATAAGTTTATTTATAGTTTTTATTAAAAATTATAAAAATATTTATATTTTTATAATTTTATCAAAATATTTTTTATGTGCCATTTTATGAGTTGAGACAATAATTATCATATCTTTCTTAATCAATTTTAAATAATCAAATATTAGCTTTTCATTAATTCTGTCTAATGAAGAAGTGGGTTCATCTAATAAAAGAACTTTGGGATTAGTGATAACAGATCGTATAAATCCAACTCTTTGCTTCTCTCCTCCAGAAAAATTTTTAATAGAATTTAAAAACTTTTCTGAATCAAGGATATTTTTAAAATTAAAATTTTTTAATAAAGATCTAGCTTTTTTTAAATCATTTAAATTTGTTGAATTATTTAAAAAAATATTAAAAATAAAATTTTCATCAAATAAAGTCGGGTTTTGAGGCAAGTAACTTATAGAATATTTTTTAAAAATATTTTCTGAGTCTATTTTGATGTTATTAAAATAAATTTTACCAGTATTCTGACGCAAAAGACCGGCAATTAATAATAGTAATGTTGTCTTACCAGATCCACTTTTTCCATAAAGTCCATAAATTTTACCTTTGGAAAATTTGTAATTAAAATTTTTAATGATATCTTTTTGATAATCTTCTGACTTTATAGAATAAGAAACACTATTCATTTTTACAGTTTCAACAGAAAGGGAACTTTTCTTTTTTATTTTAACATCTGAAGTAAATTTTAAATCATTATATAAAATCTTAAATGATTCTAGATTGTTAAGCATTGCAGAAAGGTAGGTAAATATTCTAGTTAATGGCTGCAAGACTCTAAATACAATAATGACTAAGATAGAAAATTTAGAAATAAAACTTTCAATACTTAGATTACTATTAATAAAAGCTAAATAAAAAAATAAAATAAACCCAACTTCTAAAAATGATTTAGGAGTTATATTTATTAGTCCAGATATAGTTTTAGAGTAGTAATATTTATTAATATATTTGCCAAACCTCTCGCTAAAAAAAATATTTTTGTTATTAATCTTGATTTCTTTAAAAAAATTAAAACTTTCATTTAATATTTTAAAAGCAAGAGTTTCATTATCACTTCTAATTTTTCCAACTTTAATAGATAATTTATATATAAAAAAAAGTATTGCAATAATCGCTAAAAATAAAAAAAATTGACTAATATTAATTTCAAAAAAAATAAAATAAGCTGAAATAAAAATAATTGAAAAAATATAAATTATATCTCCAATAATATATATCCATAAACCAAGTATTCCTAAAATAATATTCTCAACATCTCTAAGAATATTTTTAGAATATGTAGAAATATTTCTTTTTTTAAATTTTTCATAATCAAAATTTAAATAGTTTGAAAAAATATTCGAAGCTTTTCTAGCTGTTAATTTATAAATAAAATCATTAAAAAAATAATTTTGGTACAATTGAAAAATATTTTTTGTAAAAAGTAAAAGACATAAAAAAAAAATTTGATTATTAATATTGTACAAATCTAATTTTAAATAATTATTAAAAAATAAAAAAATTTTATTTATGAATTTTTCTTGTTTTTCTAAATTATCATTTTTATTGATAATTATAAAAAATAAATAAATAAATAGAATCTCGAAAATTATTGTAAAAAAAACTAATAGATAATTGACAACTATTTTGAGCCAATCGTTTAATTTTAAATAATTTAAAAAAAAATAAACAAATTTGTAAATTCTCATTTTTCAGCGGTAAAAAAATAGCCTATTGGATTAATCTCTTTAAGGTTTTTGGTAAACAAAATGAAAATAGCTCTATCAAAAAATAAGCATAAGCTTACCAAGAAAACATTAAGAATCGGTATTTTTTTTGTAGTTTCAAAAATAAGGGTATAAAAACAAGAAAAAACTCCTCCCTGCAAGACAAAAACTTTTACATTTTTAAAACCAACTTCGATCAGCATTTCTTCCAAGCATTGCTTAGTAAAACGATAATAATCATTTGGCGATGGATGAATTTTAAATATAAAAGGCGTAGAACCATATAATTTTCCTCCAGATTTTAAAAAATAATATGAATTTTTTAAACAATTTTTTGTATTTTTTATATGCTCAAGAACATTCATTAAAAATACATTGTTAAATTTATTTTTTATATAATTTGGATATATTTCTAAGTTAATTTTTATGTCACTTTTATTCTTTGAAAAGTTATTCAGATAAAATAATTTTTTTTTAATGTTAAGATAGTTTGTGACGTTATTTATAGAATATGACGATCCAATATCTAAACAAGTTCCTTTTAAATTAATTTTTTTTATTTGAAATATTTGAGATATTCTTAATAAACTATAATTTTTGATTGTCATTTTACATAAAAAAAAATATTTATTAATTAATGAATTTTTCATTTTAATTAAAAGGTTAAAAATTTATATGGTTTTTAAGATTCTTATTAAATCTAAATTGAGTAAAATTCTTAGTTGTTCTTTTCATATTAATAATAATCTTAAATAGCTCACTCTTTTCTAATAAATTAACATAATTAATTTTAAACATAAAATTAGCAATATCACCTTGCTGATATTTAAAACCATTAAATCCATCAACAATTATTTCTTTCGGACCATTAGGACAATCTGTGGTTATAATTGGAATATTTAAATAACCCGCTTCAATTAATGTATGACCGGGTTCCTCCCATAAAGAACTAGAAATATATAAGCTTGATCGTACAATATATTTAAAAGGATTTTTTTTAAATCCAAGTAAAAAGAAATTTTTAATATTATGCTTTTTAATATAATTATCTAATTCTTCTTTCATTTCACCATCACCTATAATAATAAGATTAAAATTTTTATCATAATGATCAAAATATTCCTTCATTCCAAGTAAAAGTTCCATATAATTTTTTTGTTTAGTAAGTCTTCCTACTGAGCAAAAAACTTTTTTTTTAAAAATTGATTTTTCATATTCATCAAGATTATCCTTTGAAAGAATTTTAATTTTTCTTGAAATGATAGGGTTATCAATTTTTACAATTTTTAATTGATTAATATTTATTTTTTTAATTAACTCTTCTTTTGTAATATTTGTCATGGTGACAACTAAATCTGACTTATTATAAAAAAATTTCCATAATAATTTTCTAAAAAAATTAAATTTTGGATAACCCTGTATACTATTGACAATAAAAATTTTTTTGAAAAAAATTAATTTTAAAAAAATTGCTAAATAACCAATTAAACTTGCAATTAAATAATTTGGATTAATTTTTTTTATTTTATAAGAAATTACAGGTATCAATAAAATTATAAAAAAATAAATAATAAATTTAGATACCAATCCAGTTTTAAATATTTTAGGAATAAATTTTTTTAGGTTTGTTATGCTAACAATAATAAAATTATTTGAATTCTTATATTCATTAAATTCCCCAAAAATATTTAATATAAAGACTTTATAGTTTCCATATTTGTAAAAAGATTCTGCCATTTCAATAGTAGCTCTGAGTGTGCCAACATGACTTAGCATTGGAGACCAAAATAATATTTTTTTTTCTTGTTTATTGATCATAAAAAAATTAATTATTTAACCTATATTAAAAAACAAAATCTAAAATTAACACGAAATACAAAGATTGCTTATAGCCTATGAGGAATAACCTGGCGATAATAGTTCTAATGTGGAATGATTACAAAAACACTATAATTTGCTTAAAAACTTTATTAAACCAGACATACAAATGTAGCAATATATTTTTGGTGGATAATAATTCTGATGATGGTTCTTTTGAAAAAGTAAAAAATTGGCTAAATGTTAATTATTTTAATTTATTTTATAATAAAAAAATAAACAAAAGATCAATCATCTCTACTAATGCACTTAAGAAATTTAAAATTTTTATTATTAGAAATAATAAAAATTTAGGATGTGGATATGGGCATAACACTGGTTATGCTTTAGCAATTAAAAATAAGTTTAAGTTTGTTTCAAGAATTGATAACGATATGATAGTCCCTAAAGACTTTTTTAAAAAAATTATCAAAAACTTTAATAACCCATTAATCCAAGCAATAAGTCCTAAAATTTTATACAGCAAGAATAAAAATTTAATATGGTGGAAGGGCACAAAAATCGGCAATAGCCTAAAATTTCAGACTCACATGAGAGATTATCCATATGGATTAAAAGATAATGATCAAATAAGTGGACTTACAATTACCGATTCGATAGCCGGATGTGCTTCGATAATGAGGGCTAAAAGAATCAATCAGGTTGGTTTAAGTGATAAAGATTTCTTTTATGGTCCGGAGGACGTTGAATATTCAAAAAGACTTTTTACAAAAAAAGGGAGCCTTATAGTAGATTTGAATTCAAAAATTTATCATTCTGTAAGTCAAAGTTTTATTAGTTTGGATAGGAAAAGAACATACTTTGAGTATAAATATCGACTAGTCTTAATAAAAAAAATAGGGACTATTTCTGATAAATTTCTAGGTTATTCAATATCTATATTAAAATTAATTATTTATCTTTTTTTATTTTTTAAATTAAAGCATAGATTAAAAATTGCGCCTGTTTCTTTGGCAATTTTACATTTCTTTCAAAAAAAATATGGTGAATTTGACAGAAAAAGTATTTAAATAAAAATAAAATAAATCATATAATATTTAACTTTTTTAATTATAAAAAATCTTTTAAAGAATTTATAGCATAATAAAAAATATTATTTTTTTTTAATTGAATAGTATCATCGTGATTAAATAAACATCCATGAAAAAAATACTGAACTCTAAAAGTTTTGCACATTTGACCATTTTTTGAAATAAACAAATTATTATTAGAATAAGGGATTGGTAAAATTGCAATACAAGTTTTTTGTTTAAGGGTAAAAATTTTAAAATTTAAATGAGAGCGATCTGAGTTATCTCTTATAACATCACAAAAGCTAATATTTTTTGGAATACTATTTTTATTTAAGACATATAAATTTTTATTAAATTCTTTTGAATCAAAAGTATAATTCTTAAAATTGTTTATCTCTATTACTTTATCAATATCAGTATTTTTATCTTTTGGGTAAATGTAAAGATAAAATTTATAATCTTTAAAATTATAAATTTCTTCTATTTGTAGATCGTCAATAAACAAATCTGAGAAAATATAATCGGGCTTATAAATATTTTTGATTATAAAAGATTTGTAATGAAGTAACGGCACATGTTCTTTAGGATGTAATTCATTGTAATTGTTCATATTGGAAAGGATTGTTGAGCTATCCATTAATAATGAATGTCCAAAATTGACAACAATTAAACCTTTATGAAAATCAAAGTCGTTTAATGAATGTTTAAATTTTTTATTATAAGCCTTATACGAAAACCCATATTTAAAATCTCTACTGTCAAAATTTTCATTTCTAGGTAAAATATAATTAATGTATTCAGAATTTTTGTTGGGCAAATATGCATAAATTGTTTTGTTTTTATAATTTGACAAAAAAATAGGGTCATTTTTTTCCCAATAAAATCTCTTAAATAAATCTGCATATTTGTAATTAAATTCTTTTTTTAATGTATTATTAAAATTTAAAAAATTCTCAGAAATAGAAAAAAATTTAATAAAAAAAATTATAAAAACTAATAAAAAGTAATAAATCTTTAATTTTGATTTAATTAAATAATTGCCAACAATCATAAATATTGAAAGGTAAATACATTTAAGTGCATAATCAAAATAATTTGGACTCGGAAGAAGCCATTTAAAAAATTCATACTTGTAAAATAGTCCAACAATAAGGGAAAAAAAAATAAATATTGTAAAGATTAAAATCTCATAATTCTTAATTTTTTTAAGGTAAAAATAAATAATCGTTATAATTGATAATAAAATAAATAATTTGCCGGTATAAATGGAAAAATTATAGTGACCTTCTACTGGCAATAAAAAAATTGATAAATTAAATCTAGAGGTTCCTAATACAAGCAACGAATAAAGTAAGGCGAAAGGAAAATTAATTACAAATAAAATGAAGATTGTTTTGTATTCTTTTTTTAAAAAAAAATATAAATAAAAAAAGGCTAAAGGTCCAAAACAAACAATAAAAAAATACATTGGGTTGATAAAAAAAGACCAAAAAGTGCCAATAAAATTTATAATACAAAATAAAAAATAATTATTACGAAAAAAAAGACTTATAATTAAAAAAAATTGAAATATTAAAATAGGCAGAACGATATAAGAGTGATGGTCAAATACACTGAATGTAGTTTGGGCAATTAAAAAAATTATAATATAAATTAAATTAAATTTTATTTTTTTTGTAAAAAAATAAATATAAATTAACGCAAGAGTAAATTCTAATGTTCTTATTATAATAATGTAGATCTGAAAATTTAAATAACTATCTAAATTATAATTTAAAAATCCTAAAAAATTCAAAGATGGATTATGAAGTGTAAAAGGCAACCCATTAATAGTTTGCGGGTTAACTAAAATATCAAATATATTTTTATTTTTACTAAAATTATGCAAATGTTCGATTAAACGATGATCGGCGTAGAACCAGGTTGTTAATATAGAGCTATAACTTTGTAAAAAAATTAGTATGAAAAATATAAAAAAATATAAATAATAAAATTTTTTTGTAAAATCAAAATTTTGTAAAAAATTATTTATTATTTTTAACATTTACTGTTTTAAAGACACTGGTTTGACTCTATATTTAAATTGTTACTTAATAAATAATTATTAAAATAAAAAAATAATATATTAATAAAAATTTAAAAAATAATTTAGAACAAGATAATATTTTTTTTCCACATTAAAAAAATTAGAAAATCTGTTTGCTATGGTAATTTTTTATTGTTTTTACTATAAAATCAACTTCTTTTAAAGTTAACTCAGGATACAATGGCAAACTCAATATTCTTTTTACAATATAATTAGCTACTGGAAAATTATTTGTTATTTTTTTTTTTTTTAAAATATTATTTTGTTTTAATAAAATTTGTTATTTAATTTTTTTTTTTATTCTTTGCTTAGTAAAATATTTT
>Ga0114973_10001289_pt1 | contig 18789 bp, 25 predicted proteins | sample M_140807_MF_Meta_FD_87025 | JGI IMG/M metagenome (GOLD analysis project Ga0114973, IMG submission 87025) | Freshwater microbial communities from Lake Montjoie, Canada to study carbon cycling - M_140807_MF_MetaG | ecosystem: Environmental > Aquatic > Freshwater > Lake | place: Lake Montjoie...
CTTCTTCATATATGTCTTTCATCTTCAAAGGAAGTTCAGGTTGTGCAAAAAGGGATATTTCTCTTGCATTTGAATCTAAATGAAAATGGAAAAAGACAGAATGTTTCTTAAATTCATAATAAGACCCTAAGGCATATCCATAATTTGCGAACATCCATTCTGTATAATCACGATCTATGAAATACGTATGTTCATTGTGAAGAACATTCGGGTTTTTTTCATCTAACATTGCCCACATATTAGGAAAAGTTAATACTACATTTTCAACTCCTGCCTTTGAAAGGTTTTCAATAAAGGAACGTGGATTATATAAATGCTCGAATACATGTGACATAACAACTGTGGAGTGACCTTTAAAATCATAGCTCTCGCAATTCCCTTTTAAATAACGAACCCCATCTAACATATGTGTCGGCGTGCATATATCAAGCGATGCATAGAAGAGATCAGGCTGTTCAGCACGAATAAGGGAATAAAGAATACCAGTGCCACCTACTTCTAAGATAGATTGTGGTAAGGTATTCATGACAAAGGTTTTAAATTGTTTATGATGTTCTTTCCATGTAGGGGTTTCACCTGTATTATTGTGTGGATTTGCATAGAGGATAAGAGGATCAATTAACTTTCCTGCTAATTGAACACATGAACAGGATGTGCATGCTGCAAACGTCTGATCTTGGAACCCGTCATCAGATAGGGCGGATCCGTCAAGTGGAGGAGAGATTGATATAGGAAATGCCTTTCTTTCATATAAGGTTTCAAGGGGGTTAAAGCAAATTACACATTTTGTCCTGTTCATACTTTTGCTGCTTATATATACACAGGCCCTTTATACTACCCGGTTCTTTTATGCATATTACTATAGATGGCGTTACTTCAACGCATACAAGAGAGGATCCAATTGATTAGTGATGAAGGATCCTTCATACAGCAACAACAGTTAATGAATATGTGTGATAGTCTGAAAGACGGATATAGTATTAGTGGCGAATGTCTTGCTACCTTTAAAAATGTTCTTTTTGAACTCTATGGTGTAAATGCACCTGGAAACTATAAGATCCCCCTTGGGAACATGGAAAAAGAAATAGATGAGTTAGCTACCTTGGGTCCACCTCCTGAAAAGATATCCTTCCTTCGTATCGAACTCAGAAATAAGGTGCAACCGATTATAGAGGATCATTTGCCTGCCTATGTTAAAAAGTTAGTGCAGGATTCTGGATATAAACCATCTACAATCCAACCAACTGGAAAAACAGTTTTGTTATGTTACTCTGAATTTGATCCTGCAGGGAGGGAAATTCATGATGTAGAACATTGGGGACCTGGTAAGGGTGAAACCATTACCCTTACACCCGATATTCTAAGACTTCTTGGACTTCCAGATACAACAATTACATGCACATGTAATGCTAAAGATCCACTAACTTATAGATTACATATATCTGGATCTGACTATAGCGTTGGTGATACAGTAACAATACCAACAGAAGGCCCAAGCAAATTTAACGAAGGTAAGTATTTTACTGGTAATACAGAAAAAAACAATGCAATTATGGATTTATGTAATAAAAAGAATATAGACACCCAGGAAATAAAGAAATATGCGATTGCTAAGCTACTTGGAGATAAATTACAAGTGATTGGGAGCTTACAGTATATAATTAGCAGAGGCGGCACAAATGATTCTGTATGTTTATTTACAACAGATAAGGTTGTAGCAATGTTATGTCGTATATTAGGAGTATCATCTTGTTTACAAGATCACGACGATGATGAAGATATACCAGTAAAAGAAGTAAAAATGTGCAGGGTAAAGTATTATCCTACACTAATAGACCCTGATGCCTTATATGCTGCGCAAATTGATCGAGAGGTTGCAATGTGTATAAGTCATAATAATGAAGTTAGGCGACAACTTGTAAGTGTATTATCAAGCGAACCACTTATGGTAGCATCTACCAGGATTGATATTAATACCGTGCGAAGTTTCTTAGGCGATATAAGGGATACAATTGAAAAAATAAATCTAAGAATTGCAGATTATTCGGTTAGATCTAAAAACCTTAGGCCTGCTGTAAGGCTTTTAAAATTCGCACAACGAGATATTAGAATAGAAGCCGAATATGCCAAAGGCTTACATGAATTCAAACTTATAGCAAATACTTTAAAGGTAAATATGATTATATCTAATGGTAAAGCTCTTCAAAGTGCGTCACGTTTATTTCAAAAAGGTTCTAATATGGATGATATAGTTGATCCTATAGCAAAAACGGGAAAGACGTTTGGAGTGCATTTATTGAATTTAAATGGGGGGAATGATAATGAATATAAGAAAGCATATGCAAGGAAACGTGGTGGGCAGAGTGGTGGACACACGGACCTTGGTGATATAGCAGAAGTGACTACACGCTTTTTAGATGCTGCAAAGCAGGCAATTGTCTTATTAAGAAATGGACTGACTCCCCTTTTGCCAGAAGTAGAAGCAGAAGAAGAATCTGTTGCACCAGCTGTTCATAGAACAGATATAGCTGAAATGTCAGACTCTGATTCTGCTTCTGGAACACAGCAATTTGGTGAAGATGTGATGGATTCTGAATCTGGTTCAGACGCCCCTGTAGACGCCCCTGTAGATGCCCCTTCTCCTGGATCTGCCCCTGCATTTGCTGCTTCATTAGCATCTGGCCCTGGCTCTGCTGGGAACGCAGCATATACAACATCTATTGCAACAGGCCTTTCATTTTCAGCCTCTTCACCCCCACAATCACAAATGGCATCACCAGAACGACCCGCAACTGGAACAAAGACTGCACGTAATGAACCCACCAATCCCGCCAATGATTCACAGAAGTTTCTGCGAAGAAGTTTAGAAGGGGATTTAAATCAAGCCAATCAAACAAACCAAAAAGGAGGATATAAATTCGTAAGAAATGACGATGTATATCCAACCCTTTCAGGTGGGCTAAACGATAATACTGCTGCAATAGATTTTTGCTATGATAATGACGAATATGATATTCTATATTTATTATATAGTTTTCTTACATATTTAGGGGAGACTCCTTTCACTCCTGAAGTGATTGAATACTTAGTATTACAAATAATAACTAATGATCCAACTTTAGTAGAACTTGAAGAATTATATAAGGGACGATATGAAGAGCAAGAGCAAGAGCCAGAGAAGTCCCAAGAAGGCGGCAAACCAAAACGCAAAACACGTAAGCGAAAGGAACCAAAGCTAAAAGGCATATTAAAAACACGTAATAAGAAAAAATATGAAGTTAAGACAAGGAGGTCTAAGAGGAAAACGAGAAAATAAATAGATGAGTCTCCTTACTCTAACAAGCTTACCACAGCTACTGGCTCTTCCTTATGTAAACGATAAATATTATTCTGCCATTATAGTTGGTCAAACAAGTTCATCTATTCTTATGCATACCTTTCCATCTGATTTTTTATATTTCATAGACTATGCATTTATAGTTTTATGGTATGTGTATGATATGGACTTATCATTTGAGTCAGATTCAGCCGCATATGTATGCCAGTTATATATTTCCGTCTTCCTCTTTCATATGGTTACAGAAGTTGCTTCCTATAATGGCATTGCATCCTATGATGTGCTGCATAGTCTCTTTCATCTTGTATCAGCAGGAAGGGCAATTCACCTTGCTGCCTTCTTACATAAAAATTGATGCATATCATTTCGGACAGGAGGGTAAACTTACAAATGCCAGAGAATCAAGCACATGGTAAGACATGGGAACGTGATATTGCTATAAATATATTTAAGGTAAATGATGCAGAACTCGATGCTATTTCGCATACTGCTCGCTTTGATATTCCAGCTAATGTAAACCACTTGGATGGGATTGATGTCTCTATCAAGGTTGCAGGTGGAGATTCAGTTGATATGGGAGATATCCTTCGTCGATACGATGAGACACACAGTGGTAAGCCTTATCATATGATCGTGGTTATGTGGACACAAGTGAATCCTACAACGAAAAAAGTAATGGGCATAACCGAGGTAGATCTTACTAACTCGGGTAGTCTTATCTTTGGCACAGCAACACGTGAAAGGGTAGAGGCATTCGATACCTATGTTAAATCGATTCCTAAGAATGGAAGAACTACACAGCATCAGGAGACATATAAGCGTATGGCGGCAGATCTTAAAAAGGAGTGTGGGGGTTGGATTTCCTATGCTCCAAAGGTTGACAGTAAGGGACAGCGACGGGTGCAGGGGCGTATAAGTAAATTTAGGCAGTTTGTCAAAGAAAATCCTACACGTGTGATTGCTGAAAGTGAAACATGTGATTTTAGAGGAGGAAAAATTTGCGATGAAATTATATCACCCCCTCGTGTTAGGCAAAAGAAGAAAGCAACCGATTTATAACTTCATTTGCTTCTCCTTTTGAAAGGCTTCGAGGACCTACTGTATTACTTGGAAAGGTATGTGCATTTACTGCAGATATGATACTTGTTATATGGGGGATATACTTGGCATCAAGTTTAAGGAAGTAATGGTAATTAGAATTATATTCCCCAGCGGGGTAACATTTTCCTGCTAATCCACCTGCTCTCTTAAATGCAATATGGAAGGGTTGACCTGCTTTCACATATTCAAACCCTTCCTCTTTTACTGCGACATCAATCACCCTATTCACTCCTCTTTTTTCCCATATTTGGAATATACATGGCACATCATACTGAACCGTATTCACTTCAAATGCATTCTTTTCAAGCTGCTCTGTATGCACACAATGAAAGTTTAAAGGAAATGCCCGTGACATACTTGGCTTTACAAAAGAACGTGGGAGTATATATGCTATAACATCGGCATATTTAGCAGAATGCTGTATAAATGCTTTTGCTAAAGAACTTTGACGACCAAAAGGGGGATTCCCAAAGAAGATCCGTTTTTTTTCTGTAGTTGGTGACCAACTAAGAAAGTCACCTTTTTGTATAGATGGATCTTTGGGATCTAAATCAATACCAATCTTATCAGAACATGAAGGAATTTTAAGGAAGGCTCCATTCCCAGCAGATGGTTCAATCCATTGATACATATCTTTGTTATACAAGTTTGTAATTCGATCAACACACTTTTTTGCAACCGATGCCTTTGTATAATACTGATCTTTATCATTCTTACGAAATTTACCTGTGTCTTGTCCCCCTTCTTCCCCATGCTGAAGGTGTTGCGCCACCAGCTTCTTGCGCTTTACTGTATCTTGCATTTACCTCCTCTACCTTAAGGAAATAGAATCAATTTTAGGTACGGTTACCCATGTACTTAATAAAATTGAAGTATTTCCTACCATCCTTAGAATGTAACCCACCACGATCGTGCTCCAAATGGATCATGATATTGTGTCGAACATGTATGAATGGATCGATCAAGCAGAAGGTGGATGTAAGGTGGCACAATATAATATAGGTATCGCATTTAAGTTAGGGTTTCCTGGATGGCGAAAAAGTAAGAAGAAGGCATTTAAATGGTTTCACATGGCAGCTATGAACGGGTCCTTGGAGGCGATGTGTCAGTTGATAGAATGTTATACGAATGCAATAGGTGTATCACAAAACGATGTGTTTGCAAATAAGTGGAGGATTAGGTTAAAGAATATTCTTGAAACACAGGAATAAAAATGAAGGGTTGTGTGGGGTAAATATAGAGCACCAATGGACCCGCAACGAAGAGTGATTACAATAGACGTTCAAGTAATTGCCTATTTAGGAGATTACTTGAATATATATACTAAATCTTTGGAGAGAAAGATTCGTGAACTTAATAGCCAGATGTCCCAGGAGCACGAGCAAACTGTCCCTGTAAATATTGCATCCTCTCGTAATCCGTCTTGAAATTATATTTAGCAAAACTTCCTTTTGCTAAATTTTGTGCATTCACCGTGCTTGTATGTTCATACACACTGTTTGCTGCATTCTGTGAATCCATTGTTTGGAATACAAAGGGAGTAGTGATTGTTCCACCTGAAGGTAAGGTAATTGTTTTAGGAGAAGCCTTCGTAGCATCATTATATCCACCATTGCGCCTTGTTGATATACTTGAGCTGACTTTAGGGGGATTTACCACGAATGGATAGCTTGACATTCTATTTTGGCATAGTAAATTGTTCTGCAGAGGATGGATATACAGCAACATGTGCTAATTGTCCTCGGAGACACGAGAGTCGTTCTTGATTTGTATGAAAGGTATAGTAATCACTATATATTCCTTTAGTATTCAGTGTACTAACGGTATAATTAAACATCCATACATTGTTAAACGCTGTCCAATCTGCCACATAGTCAATATATTGCCCTGCACTCATATCATTCCTTACTTTTTTTAAGGGATATGCGTTAATCGTTGAAATAGCAGCAGGATTTATTTCCATGTCTAGTGTAAGGTGAATAAATATAATAACCTTTGTATGACTGCAATGATTTCATCGCGAATATTAAAGAGATCAGAATGTTTTGGTGTGAGACCTTTTAGAAAGACTGGACTTTGAAGATATTCACTTGATTTTTCAAGAGTCTTAATCATGGCTTTCCTTGTAAGGCTTTTCAAAGTTACACTTGCTCCAGCAGCAAAACGTGGGCGATTAAATCTTGACATGTATACTTCAACATATTGGTCAACTAAGGTATCCAAGTCTTCTATTGCTTTGTCAATTGCAGTATGTGTGCTATACTGATTCGTTTGCCAATGATGTATTTTAAGGGTATCTCTTAACGTGAAAAAAAATTGAATATTTTGTCCTGACATACTAACCTCTACATACGTCTACGAAAATGTGTTCATACTGCAGTCATTTACTGTCAGCAGTAACCATTCAACATGAAGCCCTTGAATGTAATTACAGGCGAACGATGATATGTGCAGTTTGTGATCGTGGAGGGCATACACGTGCTGACTGTCCAAATAAGGAGGGATGGGCTGTTCGAATGGGAAAGCCTATCACACAAAAGAATCTGACGTTGTATGTGAAAGATACAAATGATGATATAAAGAGAGTTTTGGAGGAGAATGGGATTGAGTCAAGGAGTAGGGCTCCGGAGAACAAGAAGTTGCTTTATGATTTGGTTGATATAATGAAACCACCGCGTGTATTAGTCTTTCTAAATAAGAAGTAGAATGGGTGGACGTTCGCGTAAGGGAAACAAGAAGCAGAAGCAAAAGCGAAAGCAAACACGAAGGCAGAGGCAAAAGCAAAAGGGTGGATCTATTCCAGGTATATCTCCCTATGCGGTGGTTGTAAATCCTATGAAATGGGATGATGCAAAAAATTGAAAATGTTTTTTTATAAAAGGAATGCACATCATGCCACCAAACAAGGGAGGAAAGAATTATAAGAGGGGAAAGAATGGAGGAAAGGATACAGGTGAAGTCCCAATGATTGATATTAATGGAGATGACGGCCAAATGATTGGGCGTGTATTAAAGAGTGTAGGGGATCGTCGTTTTACAGTATACTGTAATGATAATAAAGAGCGACTCTGTCGTTTATGCGGCACCATCCGTAAAAACGAATGGGTTCAAGCAGGGTCATTGGTATTAATAGCAAAGAGGGAGTTAAATACAAGTCTAAGTGCAACTGCTGTAACTGCTGCAACTGCTGCAACTCCTGCAACTGCTGCAAGTGCTGCAAAGACTGATAACCCAGAAGAGAATGATACTTTTGTAGGAGCACCAAAGGAGGGAATGTTAGGTGATATCTTGCAACTGATTGATACTCGTCTATATGGTAAACTAAAGAAGCTGCCCGGTATGAATTTAGCATTATTTAATGATGTTGAGAACCAGGATATAAACAGCGTGAAGAAGAAGGTAGAAAATGGTTTGCAAGGAGATGATGACATATTTGATCGTTCAAGTGATGTGAGTGATGAAAACGATGAGGTAGAATCTGGCGAGGATAAGCCTCCAGTAAAGAAAGAGTTTACAACGGAGGGATTAAAGGATAGACAAAAGGATGCCGCTGTTAAGAGGGGTGCTGATAGGGAAAAGAAGGAGTATATTCGCCTTGACGATCTCTAATGCGTTCTTCCCTTATTTCATGAAAAACCCATATATACAGAATGAATAATGATATGTATCCAGGAGATTTTTCGTTAAATGGTAATTTTGCATCGGCAGAATTTGCGGATGCAGAAGATACACGCCCTACGGCAGCATATATGGAAGCATTTGGAGGGCATGAATCTGTAAATGGTATAGTGTCACAGGCACTTGCCCGCCATGTATCAGAATCAACTCCTGCTTCTTCGAGTCCTTTATTGACATCATATGCAACAAACGCTAATAATTGGAGAAAGAAGTTACGTGAAACAATGATAAAGCAAAATGAAACAGTTCTGGAATTTTTAATGAAGCCTTCTACTGAACACCCAACCATTGGACCCGTTGAAATGGCCCTTCGACGCTTTTCGGTTCGTCACGATGTTGATGTAAATTCGATTAAGACATTGGGAGAGTTATTTTCAAATTCTACCGCAGGTGATGCAATCCAACAAGAAATAAAGGAAGTTGTTTCACACAAAGGTCCTTCCACAATTGATGAATTACGTGGACAGGTAAGTTCTCTTATAGAACTCTATAAGGAAACTGGGGAGAAAGTCCTTGAATGTGAAAATCAATTAAAGATGCGACTTGATAAGGTAGATAAATTGCATAAGCGTGTAGCAGTTATTATTGAATTGCAGAAGAATGAGGCAACTGGGGCATTGATATCAGCCGTAGAAGAATATATTAAAGTATCATTCCGTGATTTAGGCATTGAATCATATTACAAGGATATGATACGTTTATATCAAAAACACATGGCATTACGTGAAGCAATTCAACTCTTTAAAACAGGAACTAGTCTTCCGAGTGAGCCAACGTGTCCAATCTGTTTAGCAGATCCTATCGCTAATGCAATAATACCATGTGGTCATACATTTTGCACAAATTGTGCTCGTCGTATGGCAATGGAATGTGGTATATGTCGAGGTAAGATACGTGATCGTTTGAAATTATTCATGACTTAGAACAACTTTATAGTCATTTGGGCGAAGAAACATTTCATTTGCATCATTCCATTGTTCATCGGTCCAATTATATAGTTCTCCTGCCTTTTTTACAATAGACTTGGCAAGAGTCCACCAAATACGTTCTGCAAATTCTTTTCCTAACTGAATACGTTGTGATTCCATTGTGTCCATTTTTTGTATGGCCAACGATTGTCAATTTTTATAGGACTTATTAGTAGTAATGGAGGAAACCCAGACCCAAACGAAAACTCAGCGTAAGCAGCGCAGAGCAGGTATGGAACAAATTCGTGATGCAATGAAGGATATTGAAGCAACCGTAACTCGTTTAGCTGAAACAAATTCTCGTATTCTTAAAAGTAAGTTAGAAGGATTAGAAACACTTGTTGGAAAGCACTGTATGCAAGTAGCAGCAACTCCTAAGAAGAATAATACAACTCGAAAGGTTAAGTTATCTGCAATCCCTGAAGAGACAGAGGAAGGAGTAGAAGCAGAAGCAGTAACAGGGCCAGGGCCAGTAACAGACGCCACACAGCAACCAGAAAAGATGATGTCGAAAGCTAGGGTGATTGATCAGACCTTTAATGAATTTCGCACAGCTGTATCTGAGACAATGAAGACAATGGGTAAGCCACTTACAACGGAAGGAAGTAAGGCAGTGTCTGATGCATGGAAATCTGCCAAGGTGAATAACTTGAAGGCAGTAAAGGACTCTTTAAAGACACTTGGTCTGCCTGAAAGTTATGTATCGCCTATGGCATCAAGGACGGTAGAAGAAGCACAGTCGTATTTAGCTCGCACACAAACCCGAAAGGTAAAGGCAACTCCTCTAACTCCTGGAAAGACTCGGAAGGTTCGTATGCGTAAACCAAAAACTATGGTTGTCCCACCTATTGACCTTGCTACCATACCTGAGACAAATACCAGGGCAAAAAGGGAAGTTGAATATGAGGGAAAGAAGTATTATGTGCTTGGCGACAATACAGTGTATGAAAAGAATGATGATGACAGTTTAGGTGAAGCAGTTGGCACCTGGAATGAAGAAGATAAGGTGCTTGTTTCATTATAGCAGCCTAAACCCCGGCTGCGTAGAAGGATAGGATGGAACCAGAAGGTGATTTACAACAGCTTCCACAGATGATTATTCAATGGAAGCAGGTGCAAGAAGAGGGTCGTAAGTTAAAGGAACAGTTGCGTGAAAATAAGATTCGCGAGAAGGCATACAGCGAGGTTATTCTGCGTGTCATGAAGAAGAATAGTATCGGTGCACTTGATTTGAAGCAATCAAAGAATCGTATTCTATGTCAGACAAAGCAGAAGAAGGGTTCCTTGGGTAAGAAGAATCTCCAGGAATCTTTATGTGAATATTTGAAGTCAGAAGAGGCAGGTAAGAAGGCATTTGACTTTATTTCAGAGAAGCAGGGGACGAAGACATTTGAGACACTTGTCTTGGAAAAATTATAACGTGTATATAGAAATGGTAGCAGTAAAAGGAGTCGTTGGTGGACTTGTGCAAGGCTTTGCGAATCCTGAAAATTCAAAGGAGAAGAAGGATGGCTATGTGCAGTTAGTAATTGCTCTCTTGACGTTCGTCTTATCCTTGGTTATACTCTCCCTTATAGGGAAGCTCTTATGGAACTCCGTGGTAGTTGATTTAGTGTCTGTCGCCCGACCTGCTAAATCTTTCTGGCAGATCCTCGGACTCTACGTGTTCATGGCACTCTTATTCTCTTAGAGGGTGGCGTTTAAAATATCATTCTGAAGAAAGCTACTTTTATCAGAATGGGGTGTAAATGCCGTGCTCCAGTAAATGATTATCCAGATTCAGTTGATTGGGGTCCTATCCTTTGGAAGATGTTACATGGTCTTGCAGATAGACTTAGTGGAGGCACAGCGAATCTATACAGAGATGAAATAAATCTTTGGAAAAAATTAATCCCATTGACAGGCGATATCATACCATGTGATATATGTCGTGCCCATTATAAGGAATATTTAGGGGCGAATCCTATTGGCTTCTTACAAATGGCAAGACCCGATGCAGCAACATGGATCCAAACATGGTTATGGATCCTTCACAATGATATTAACATGGAAAATAATAAACCCACGTTTGCATTCACCGACTTACATGCAACGTATGGGTCAATTAATCTAACAGATATGTTTCATCAACTCGACCCTGTTATGAAACGGGCCATTGAGCCAAATGGGGTAAGCTTTTTAAAATGGAAGGCATGGATTATTGTATATAAGACCTTGGTTGCAATGTATTAAGCTAATCAGACCAGTCGCCAACAAGCCAGAAAATATGTCTCTGCCTCTACAATGTAAGGAACCACTGTGATTTGCTGTCCCTTTACCAGCTTATCTACATTCCCATACACACGAGTAATAGGAACAATCTCCTTTTTAAGGTGTTTGGTATATTCTTTCACTTGATACTCCATCTCGTTTGTAAGATGAACTAAGACGCATTGGGGGGAATAAGATACTTCCACAGGAACATCATATGTTTCTGTGACAGTAAAGAGACCAAATACCTTTCTCTTAACCTTCCTTTCTGTATATATTATTTTCTTGCATGGCTTCTCGAGAATCACTTGTGAGACATGTGACTTATACTTGTATTCAGGAACAGTGTATTCAGAAAGCTTTGCCTGAGGTGCCCACAATTTAATGGGGTTCATGGTTGGGTTATGTTTTTATAACACCTTTCCTAATTTCAATTTTTAACCCTCAAGCTAACCTGTTTGACAAAGAACTGTATATCATAATCCGAATAGTTTGCAACCATTATCCCACGTGAATCCTTATACTTATCACTTGTCAAGTCATCTTCCATCTTACCAGGAGTATATTCAGGGTCAACAGAAGACAATTCACTGTTTTCTTTACGAAAGTCCTTGTTCATCTGATTAATCTTATGGAGAACATGACCAAGGGCCTCTTCAAAGGAAGAACATAAGATATCCCATATGTTATTATCAGTGTCGTGAATTATATAGTATGTAGACATGGTATACTAAACATTGTATTCCATTGTATTTTCATTTTTACGCGGTGGATGCTCCACACATGCGATGCACTTCTATCCTTAATAAAAGCCATCATATTTACCATAGTCCTCCTCGTTAGGATTCGAATAAGCATGAGGGTCACGAGGACCTGGTTTACCTGCAATAAGGGGTTCCTTCTGTAAGCATTCGGATTGGGCATCATTGCGCACATCACGAATGAATAAGTTGAATATGCTCTGGGCTTTTGTCAGATCAGCGGATGTCATGGCCGAAGATGCAGCCAGACTTTCAATCAGTGCATTAGCACGCCCTGTCCATATATCAAAGGATATTTCAAGATCCCTTGGAGAGATAGTCTTAGCAAAGCAACGAGCAGTCACTTCAGCAATAGGCTCTACGTCGTGATCTGTTATATATGGCTGTTTACGGGTTGCATCAACTACGTGATTTGCAGAAGAAAGGTCTTTTTTAAAGCAACAAAGCTTAGTAAGAAGACGTTTCATCTCGATAAAGTCGTCGGAGTTGTTAGAAGGAAACATATCGACAATGGTCGATGCGGTCGGATTTTGTGCTAAACAGTCTTGTCCTCCTTCAATCTTCTCTGACCCGAAGCCCCCTTCACGGGAAGAGCCTGTTCCAGTAGGAAGAACAAATCCCTCTTGTGTTACAGTGAAGCCACTCTTATAAGAGGGAAGGGGGACTGTCGACTTACCGTAGAAAAAATACCTGGCTATAAACAAGCACAGGATGACCACCACTATAATAACGGCTAAGGTTGCTGCACTGGGCCACTCCATCTTCTTAGATAGAAGGAATTTCCCCACGACTTGCCTTACTTAGAATTTCCTCTAAAACCCTTCCCTTTGTATCGGCGAGTCCTGCCATCATATCGTCTATATTCAAACTGTCTTCTACACTAAGGATGAAGTGGTAGACATCTACCACCTCTTCCTGGCCCATACGAACGGCACGAGCCACGGCTTGATTCATAATTGCCTTTGTCCACCAAGGACTGATAAAGGCGATCTTTGTAAAGTGCTGGAGATTCAATCCAACCCCTCCACTCTTCAACTGCACAAGAAGGACCTCGTGGGCGGTGATGGGCCCTTTGGTTGATGCTATGATACGGTCTTTGACATCAAGTGCAATCCCACCGTGATACTGCTGCACCCTCCCCACGGTGGGAGATTCACAGAGGAAATCTTCCACTAATTCCATTTCATCACGAAACTGGCAGAAGACGAGCCAACGAGTAGGTTCCGAGACGGCTTCCATTGTATCACGGAGTCTTTTAAATTTGGTGCTTGTTCCAGTCCAGTTCTCCCTAATATAGTTTACTGATTCTCTCTTTTTGGCACTTATATAGATTTGAGGGTGAATTGCAAGTTGGCGTAGCTTCATAATCAGCTGGAAATGGCCTACCACGTTATCCCTTTCTAAGGCTTTCCACCTGGCAACCAGCCGACCTTGGATCCCTGTATAGAATTCTTCCTCTTCCTTGCTATCGAAGGGGATCACTTCTCGCTTGATACGAGGAGGAGGGGGTAGCTCTTTGATGAGGGGGCGCATCTCTTCCATGGAGCGATGGAGCAGAGATGTTTCAATGAGCTTTTCCATAAAGGGATGGTCAAGCATCTTGACGGGATCATGGCCAACGAGGGAGAAGAGGGAACGCAATCCCTTTAAGGAATTCATGGCTTTGTCGTTTGTTGAAGGAGTCGCAGTGATACACCAGGTAACAGATCGGTGGATCTTTTTGATGGCCTTGTACATAGCACCACTGGTCTTGGCAATTTCATGTGCCTCGTCGATGCACACCCTCCCCCATGTGCGGGTGAAGAGAAGGGGGCGATACAGGAGGGCATGGTAATTCACAATGTAGAACATGGGCTTCTTTGCATGAAAGGAAGTAGGCTTCTTCCATATCATACCATCAGGCTCGATCACATTGAACCCAGCCTTGGAGGCCATATCACGCCATTGCCCAATGACTGCTTTTGGGCAGATTAGGAGGGTGTGACGTAGGGAAGAGTTCACGATAAGACCGAGGGTAGAGGTTGTTTTGCCGAGGCCCATGTCATCACACATAAGGGCACCTTTATCCGTCATTTCCTTGTGAAGCATCCATCGAATGGCTACTTCCTGGTATGGCTTGTAGACCCATTCAGGCCACAGGCGTTGCATAGTAAAAAAGGGGTGACCCTTTGGGGGCCTTCCGCTTTTTCAATTTTTTTGAAGTGTATTTTTTGTGTTTTGGGTTTGTGTCATCAAATATACTATGGGTTGTTTAACTATGCCTTAGGTTGGGCCACCAGGACCTTGCAGGCATCAAACAGGTGATCCGTCAGGAGGTCATTGTCAGCAAGGGCTCTCTGCACCTCCTCGGCATTAAGCTCAAGGAGCATCCCAGTGATCTTTCCTGCGACGGTGGGATCGTAGGAAGAGGGCCAACCTCCAATCTTCACAAGGCCATCCTTGATGTTGGCGAGGAGCTCGGTCACCTTGGGATGAAGCATGTTGCCCACTGCATCACGCCACTGCTGTTGCTGCTGGATCTGTGCCTGTTGCTGCTGAGCACGGTAAGCCAAGAACTCCTGATAGGCATGGGGATCATACCCGTAAGGCATCTGGTAAGGTGCAACTCCGTAGGGGTAGGGAGGCTGACCGTAAGCAGTCTGCACGTGCATGGGGGGAGGCATAGGATGCATAGGATGCATAGGAGGCATCTGGACTGCTGCACGAGGGACGTAAGAAGGGGGTGCAGGAGCGGATGCCACAGATGCCCAAGAGCCAGGAGGAGACCTGGTCGTGTTGGGTGCAGCCTTTGCCTTGGGCTGGGGGCGGTTGGGCGTGTAGGCAAGCTTGTTGCGTGCACACCACTTCTCCCATGAGAAGTTCTGACGCCTACGAGCATAGAAGCTTGGTGTAGTTCCATCCTGGTTGACAACGCGAATGGCTGGCTTTTGTGTCAAGATCTCTCCAGACTTGGGGTCAGTGCGCTGCCTCTCTGGAAAGTATTTCAAACCAGTTCCCTCCTCCCCAGGGTGAACAAAGGCGCAGGGGCCATCGTAGTTGCACCCACTGCCATGGTTGCAGGGTGTAGGGGGATTCAGACCAAGCTTCTGCGCAAGTTCACGGGGCTTGTAATGACCATCAGGCACAAGGCCATTCTCCTTCAGAAGAGAGTCGAGGGTAGCATCATAGTCAAAGGCAAAGGCAGGCATCTTGTACGTTGTAGAGTTACCTCCCTAACTCTGGCAGTAAAAAATTCAATTTTTACGCGCTGAACTAACGCCGCACCCAGGCATTCGTCTTAGGACTAATACTTGATCCGAGTGAAGGGAAAGATACTGATGAAGTCATATCTGGAAGAATGTCAATATTAATATCATCTCTATTAGGTGGTTTGTATACCCTTGGAGCTGTAGGCGATGTTGGGCTGGGAGTAGATATTAGATTAGCATCAAAGGGTAGTTTGGTATTAACTATTAAGTAGTCGATTGGATCTGGTTTTTGATAAGTATCAGATCCTAGCTGCTCTTCATATGCTTTGTGTAGTCTGCGATTATAGTCATATGCCTTCTCCATGGTGATCTGTAGGTTGATTATATCAAGCATAGTGGCATGCTTCTTTGCGTGTGCCAGTAGCTTCGTATCGATCTCTTGCATCGTCTTCTTCAGTGCGTCCTCTTTTGCTTGAAGGCGTATACGATCAATCTGATCACGTTGGCGTGAAGTATCAAACGTCATAAGGGCCTTGGCATTCACCGCGTATTCCTGCTGTGCAATATACTTCCCTTTGAGGAGGTCAAACTGAACAGCTTCATACTCTTCAAACTTTGCTTGAATTGGAGGGGGGAGAGGGGAGGGGTGCCCTTGATGACGAAGTGGGTAGGTGGAAGAGTCTGACTGCTTTGGTATATTAGGATACCAAGTATTTCTGTCAAAGTCATAGGAGTGAAGGGTATCCGAGAAGAGCTGTTCATAGACAGGAAGAGGAGGGGTAGGGGGCCTCTTACGGTATACCCTACCAGGCGGAGTCCATTGTGGCATGATGTGCATCCTATGAGGAGGGTGGGAGGCTTCACTTTTTAGCGACAGCAAAAAAGGGTTTTTTTGTGTTTTTTATTTGGTTTTGATGCCGTTAGGCTTTTATTGTATTTTGTATTTGGTTTTGATGCCGTTCGGCGGTTTGGTTATATGCATTTACTCCTCTGCGTCAAAGTCGATCTTGCCGTCCTTGAACTTGCCCATGAAGGCGCCAAACTCCTCAAATGCGGCACAGGTCTTGTAGGCATTCTGGGACTCGGCGTCAATCAGGTAGTTGACGCTGTCAATGGTCTTCTTCAAATAGCCAGTGTCCTCCTCGGCGGCGGCTGCAGCTGCGGCTGCTGCTGCGGCTGCGGCTGCTGCGGCGGCTGCCTTGGCGGCCTTTGCAGCCTTTGCCTTTGCGGCCTTGGCAGCCTTGGCCTCTGCATCAACAGCGGGGGCCACGGCCACAATCACAGGGACCTCTACCACGGGGGCAATGGGGGCAATGACGGGGCTGGCAGGAGTGGAAGAGGCAGCGGAGGCGGGCTGGGAGTTAGTGGCCAGCCACTCCTTGACCCAGGCCTCGTAGGCCGCAGTGTCCTTCTCCTTGATGCCCCCGCAGATTGCCAGGCGCTCAGACTCCTTCTTGCTCTCCGTGAAGAGTGCAGGCTGGGTAGTCTTGCAGTGCTTGACGAAGGCATTCCAGGCCTTCACGCCAGGGGCCGCGGCCTTCTTAGGGGCGTTAGGGTCCTTGGTCTTGGTCTTCTTGGTCTTGGCTGCCACGGGGGCAGTAGGCTTCAAAGGGGTGCCACTCACCTCGGTGGAGATGGCAGCGGCCAGCTGGATGTTCAGGGCCACCTTCTCGGACAAAGTCAGGGAGTTGATCATTGATGCAAGCATGTTGGACATTTTGATTGCTTCTGTTGTTGGTTGGTTGCCTCCTATAACCCCCATTTCCACATTTCAATTTTTATTTTAGGTTGAAGGGTATACTTCAAAATTGAAGAGGGTGCTCTTCAAATCTAATCAATTTTTATTAAAGGTTGAATATAGGCTTCAAAATCGAAGAGGGTATGCTTCAAATGGCATCAATTTTAATTAGAGGTTGAATTTGAAGCCTATTATATAGTATCAACCTTTAATAAAAATTGAAGTGTGGAAATGGGCTAATAGGGAGGTAACCCAACAATACAAGCAAGATGTCAACTGCATTCGAGACTTTGATCACCCAGATGAGTGTGGAGGAGAGGATCGCGGCAATCCACCGCCTGACTGACTCCCTGCGTCCTATGGCCCAGGGCCCTGTGGCCCAGCCCTCCCCAAGCAATTTATCCTCTGACCAGCAGCATGAGCGGCGCAGTAATGAGGAAGAGGAGGAGGGGGAGGACCCTGTGTCCCCTGCTACCCTCTACCGCTGTGACGCCATCCTAGCCTCTTATGACTCTGATGATCTGTCAGTCATTACGGTGGCAGATGATCCCTCTATCATTGACGTGGATGTGGACGCATCTGTCATTGACGTGGATGCAGAGGTGGATGTGACAGTGATCCTTGAGCCTGATAACTCCGTGGAGGTGCTGGAGCCAATTCGGGTGCCTGCTTCGCCAGTGACATATGATGCTGACGTGGCTTCAATGAACTGCCAGCAGCTCCGTGATGCCTGGGCCCTGCTGGTGGGCAAGCCTCTTGGCTTGAAGCACAGTGGCAAGCTCAGCACCAAGCTCCTTTTGAAGAACGAGATCATGCGCCTGCGCACAGAGCAGACCATGAAGAAGATGGCCCAGTATGACCTCTTTGAGTCTGCACCCAGGACTCTTGTCCACCCTTCTCCTCTTCCCAAGCCCTCTTCCCCTAAGCCCTCTAAGACATCCAAGCCCGTGACCACCCCCAAGCCAAGGCGCAAGCTGAAGAGCCTCTAATTACCTATTCATCAAAAAACAAAGACAAAAAACAAAGACAAAAAACAAAGACAAAAATCAAAGACAAAAATCAAAGAAACAAAAACCACAAAAAAACCCAACCCTTTTTTGCTGTGAAAAATTGAAGTCTGAACTACGTAGGTAGGAAGGTATCTACCTACAATGCCTGAGACCGAATCATTGACCTTGACAATCAACTTCAAGCACGGCGTCTTTGAGACCAAGCTGGAGAAGAATGGCTACTTCGACTTTAATCTGACACAGGTGCTTCGCACTGCAATCAAGGAGGCTGTGAACTTTGCCTCTGATGAGACTGCAGAGCACATCAAGCAAGAGCGTGTCGAGCAAGAGCCCGTCAAGCAAGACTTCACAGCGCTGCCTGATCTGAAGGATCTGCCTCCTCTTGTGCCTGCATGGGATTCGCCTTTGGATGTGTCAGATGACGAGGTAACCCCTGTGAGGCGTTACATTGGGCGTAAGAGGTCTGGCTGCCGCGACCCTAAGCTGTGCTTCGTAAACGGCCAGAGGATCCGCCACAAGTGTAGGGGTGCACAGGGGTGGTGGGATGGCGTCTTTCATAACAGCCCACTCTGGACTGGGATAGAGGGAGAGGGCATGAGCTTTAGTGCAGACGACTGTATCTCCCAGTTTGCAAGGGCCCATTATTACAACCAGGGATTGAACCCCTCTTCCCCTCCCCCTCTCTACAGCTACTGGGACGAGTGTGAGTGCCTAATTGATGGCCAGTGGATATCTACATACAACCTTCCTTCTCTTAA
>Ga0114973_10001295_pt1 | contig 18742 bp, 18 predicted proteins | sample M_140807_MF_Meta_FD_87025 | JGI IMG/M metagenome (GOLD analysis project Ga0114973, IMG submission 87025) | Freshwater microbial communities from Lake Montjoie, Canada to study carbon cycling - M_140807_MF_MetaG | ecosystem: Environmental > Aquatic > Freshwater > Lake | place: Lake Montjoie...
CCAGAAAGCCGCCCTCGGATGTGCTTTAGAAAAATGCATTTCTCTTACTAAGAATGTAGACAATAGGCGGCATATGGAAAGTGTCGCAGCATCAGCTCTTGGTAAGTCTAAGATCACTCTTCATAATAAAGATGATGCTGATGCATCTAAGGTTAAAGGCACTAAGTCCTTGCAAGAGCTTGGTTATAGTTTCACACCTGCATGTTCCGGTACCGATACTTTCCCCACAGCTCCCAATTATGGAACTAGTAGTGGAACGACATTTAGTAGCAGTAGTGGCGGGCTTCCACCTGCTAATACTGGCATAATCACACGCCCTGGTGGAGGTGGTGAGCTCGTCACTTTTGCCGCAGAGAAAGCCATAAATTCCATCTCATATCCCGTTAATATCGATGCAGCTTACAGTAACAGCGTATTAACTAGCGTGAAAATTGAGCTACCCAATGGTAAGTATGAGGCTTCCATAAGAGTAGCCAAGTCTAAAGCCGGTAAGACTTTCCGATCAAATGTCCGCTTCACATACATGTCTAACGGTCGTAAGAAATATAGTTCTTTCCTATATAAGGGCGAATTCACTGATCCTGCTGATTCACGTGATGTATATGAGGGTCAAGCGGTTAGTTTTAAGCATGATGGTGGTGTAACGGAGTGGTGGTTGCCAATTGAACCTGGTCTAATATCGTCTGGTCACGTTTCCATTGAGATTGTGCCCGAGCAGGTAATTGATATTCAGAAGGTAGTAGCAGGCTATTGCACTATGCCTTATGCTGATGCAAAGAAGCATGAAAAATCGTGGAAGAAGCTGGAATGTGATGGCTGTATAGTGAATTTAATGGGCCAAGATTATGCTATAATCTCTATAGACGATGCTAGCTGTGAGTGTTATAATATTTTTAAACCTTTCGGCAAGGTCGCATTCGCGTTCCCTACTTTTAATGGCATTAAATTGCTGCTTACTGGTGATTTTAATTTTAGGTATGATGAGTTAATCAATTCGGCTGTTAAGGATATGATCAAAAAAGGTGAGATGTACCGTCTTACTGGCAACGCTCAATTTGACGCGGTGCTATTTCCATCATGAAAATTGATACTTCATCATTTTGCGGTCTGAGTACTTCTCATGTATGGCAGTCATGGCTGTCGAGTTTCGATGTGATCATTTATCGCGGTTTTCTTGAAAGGCTTAAAGCGAATAGAGGCTGCTCTGATAATCGTAGATTAATGGAAGCTGTTTTGGCTGAGGTGATGTCTAAGCCGTCGGGTGCTGAGAGGCTGAGGGAATTCTTGCAAAGGAATTTTCCTTATATGCTACTTGATAAATCAGGGTTTGATAGGGTCGTGATTAATGAGCTTTTGAACTATTTTTCTGGCAAGATCATCACAATACCGCGTAGAAAGTCTTTTTCTGGTGCTGGTTTGGAAAATCAGGTTCGCGATTTTTGTGCTGACAAGCTTGTGTGTGAATATCTGTTAACAGATGGGTTTGCTTTTGTCGAGTTTTTATCTAAGTCTGACTCACATTTGGTCGATGAGATATCTGAGAAGAATTGGATTTTATCTAAATATAAGGGTAACAGGAGGCCCACTGATGGCACGTAAGACAATTCGTAAGGTGACTAAAGTCGACAGTCAGATTCCTAAAATGAAGGATGTCGACTATCGAATTAATAAGATGAATAATATTGAGCAGATTAAAAGATCTTCTAAAGACCGTAAAAAAGAAGAAGAGACTCTGAACGAATTAGCCAGAGACGTTATTGAAATGGCTGAAGATGTTGAATTTGGTCCTGTTGGTACGTCTATTATGGCTGATGAGCCGACATATAATAGAATGACTAACCAGCCTAGCCCGCCGCAACTTGTTGCTTCGAGAGGCGATTCTGCTCGGAACGTTGGTGATTCTCTCACTAATATGTCCGGTAGCACGAAGCCTTATGCTAATATGGATGCCAGTAAGGACCTTCTTGCTGATGATGAGTTTGAGCTTGATTTTGACTCTGAGGATGTGGTTCCTCCTGCTGGGGCTAATTACAGGGGCACTGTGCGTCCCGACAAATATAATAATGACTATCGGGGTGATGGACTAGACTACGGTGCTACCCACAGTGAGTCATTCACTGGTACAGCGGCCATAGCTCTAGCACCAGTAGCCTTCGGAACTGATACTCGAAAGAGCAAAAAGAAAATCACCAAGAAGACTAAACTGGAGAATGCTATGAGCCGTAGAAGACTGGTTAGAGAATACTCGCCTGATTTCGCAGCAGGAAATTACAAGCCTGGCGATGGTAAAATGCAGAAAAAAGGTGGTAAAGGCGTCCAAGCCCCATCATTAGGCAGAATCGACCACAACGCTGAATCAGAATTAACCAGTCACGGCGAACAATGGCCGCGCAAAAAAACACGCAACGTCGCCATGTCGGATGTCGATGATAACGGTGTTGACGGCGGACCACAAGGTTCACACAAGAGTTCGGTAGGCAAGCCAGAAGACGGATATCAGAAATCAGTGGGACATGATTGGCCAGCCAAGCCAAAGAATCGTGGTGGCATGAAAGCCATGAAGGGCTCACGTTACCAAGATGGTGGTACGCTCGGTGGAGTTTCAGCAGAGAGTTGGTCCCCATCTAACATCGGTAACCTAATGGGCAAAACCCTTAGCGTACAATCCTTGTTTGATCGCTATGCTCGTTCAACAGGTAAAGTGACACAAGAGGGATTTGTGTCGCTATGCGAAGCTTATGGTGAACCGATTCAGCTGGACCGTCAATCGATGCTCAGCTTGATGGAACGCAATCGTGATTTTGTCTTCTTTGAGTATGAAGACTCCGACGGATCTTATTTCGTTCCTTCAGACGATGAAGACGACATGAAGATGGCCGTCGGCCCAGACGGTGAATTTGAAGATGAAGATGGCGACGGAATCGATGACGACGTTGATGGCGAGCTGACTGACTCGGAGCACAGCGAGTTGCATATGAAGCTGAAGGCTTTTTGCAAACAATACGGCTGTCCTGAAAATGAGCTGCATGAACTGTGCCACGAGTATGCCCAAACGCCTATGGGTGACATGGACGACGAAGACTTTGACGATGAAGAATGCTGCGATGATGACATGGACGACATGGACGACATGGGCGACGGTTCAGATGATGAGTGCTATGGCGAGTCATGGGGCGAAGGCATGGGCTCTGAATCAATGGGCGAAGGCGAAGGCGAAGGCGATGATGAAGAGTGTATGGGCGAGAGTGATGGTGTTGATACTGAGGACATGGAAGACCAAGAACGTCGTCATGAGGATGCCGAATTTGGTCCAATGCGTGACATGCCTCCTATGAAGCCCCAATTCGGTGCAGATGAAGAATTCGATGACTACGACAATCACGACTACCATATGGGCCCTGGTGATGACGGTTATAACGATAAGTATGAAGGCGATGACTGGCGTAAAGACGCCGAACATTATTACAAATCCACACGGTTCTGATAACGCATTATTAGAGCCCTGGCTAACGCCAGGGCTCTAAAATTATTACGACAATAAAAAATAAGTTATCAAATCCTGAGAAAGGGTGACCGACATGCAATATACACGATTTGATCCAGAAGATCAAGACAAATTGAGAAGATTTTTAACATCCGCCAAGTCTATTATGGTTGCCGGACAAACGTATTCACCAAGCCTTGTAACCAAAGCTTTAAATGAATCTTGGCAAACGTATGCCGGTAATGTTGACGTACGGACGCTGACACAGGGAACTCAAAAGGCTCTGACGACCATGATGAAGAAATATCCGGGTTTCAAACCGATTAACGAGACTGGTAGCAAAGCAATGCTACCGGCAAAAGGCAAAGGCTTACCACACGGCAAAGCCAGTGGCGAAATGCCGAAGACCAAAGAGCCGAAATTCTCAGAATTAGACTCTAAGAATGACCTAATCAAGCGAACACCAAAAAGTGACTGCTGCGACACCCCGACAGTCAAAGGAACAGGCGTAGGCATGGAAGCTCTCGCCAACCAAGACCCAGCACTCGTCGAAAACGTAGCAAGACTCACCAAATACGTTAGACGGTCACTGCTTGAAGCAGCAAATTCGCCTATACGCAACGCATCCTATGCAATGCTGATCAGAGAAGGCGAAGAAATCGCAAAAACACCAACGCGATACTCACTCGCAGAAGCCATCGCGGACGCAGAAGAATTACTTCTGTTCCACCGGCCTGAAAACGTAAAAATGCTTGTCAACTACACGTCTGAAAAAGGACGAACGGGCAAAATGAGCCTAAACATGCTCTCAATAAGCGCCAGAGACCCAATCTTCAGCGAAGGTAAAGCCCTCTTCAGATTCCAACGCAACGCCGAAAACTTTGCGCGAGAACTCGCTGCAGAAGGCATAACAAGTAAGCTTACAGATCACAGATGGGGCTTTTCCCTCTTTGCAGAATCTAAAGTCTCGCTGGTCAAGAGAGCTTTCAAGAGAATCATCTGATAAGTACTTATCAGTATGAAACCACTGATTAGCGCCATAACCATAATCGACACGCAAGACCAAAAGCGTGTCGATTTTCTTATACAGAACTTCAAATCACAAACATATACCAATAAAGAACTCATAATAATCAACAACGCTGAATCACAATACCACGCGTCACGAATAAAAGCAATTGAAGAGACTAATATAAAGCTGATCGATTTGCCATACAAATACACAAAAGGTGTAGCTAAAAACCACGCTCATAGCATAGCACAAGGTGATATAATAACTCTATTCAATCCAGAATTTTACCACAGCCCTCAAAGATTATCAAAACAGCACAAATTGTTACAAAAAACCAAAAGCGGGTCGTTTCTAAGCTCACACCTACAGATTAGTGAGTATAACGGTATATCAGAAGTCAAAGCACCACAAGGCATTTTGCTTGATTCAATGATGTATCAAAAACCAAACATATTCACGTTTGGCGTAGAAGATAAGTCCGAAGACCTGACATGCCTCCGGACATTACTGGACGAGAATTATAATTTTTGCTCTATCGCCGAACCTGATTTAATGATCAGGCTCATCGGAACTAGGTTCAAGTTTTCCCCTGACTGCATCATCAAGCCCAGTGTCCGGAAGATTCTTTCTGAGCTGTAATTTCTTTGTGATGCCTGGTAGTAGTTCTGATAAGACAACAAATAGGTTGTTTTGTATCCCATCAAGTATCTTGTAGTATTGCTCGTCTACTTTAGCTATCACGTTTTGATCTTCGTCTACACCTATCGACATGATTTTGTCTTCTATTTCTTCTGAGCACTCATACACTCTGATGTATTGATTTGGAGCACTTACAGTTTTGTAATCTTCTTTATATCCTATCGTGAACTTTTCGATGAATCCATTATCGTCGAATCCTTCTAGCAGTAGCAATGCTTTCTTCAATTAGCACCTCCTTTTTTATTTGGCATGATTCATGCGTTTTATCAATATCGCAAAGATACAATAAATCACAGGAGCTCCCCAGCATGTCGATCCTAGAAGATAAAATACAAAAGGCCCTCGCCACGATATTAGAGGCAGACACGCCTTGGGAAAACAGAGAGCCATGGAAACTAACCGACGGAAAGTGGAAAGACCCATCAAACCCAAGTTACATCAGATCCTATGCAGAAGACTGCCTGCATAAAACATACGGACCTCTGAGAAAAGACTCCACATGGAGCTACGATGCCTGGGACCCAAGAGCATCAAAATACCTCCTCGGATTTGAACCACCCCCACCGAGAGATTACGAACCGGGCGAAAGAGCACCAGTCTGGACTGAAAACGAAGTGACAGTTGCGTACGCCGGAGATATGGGCAGAGCAGGTGATAAAGATTATAAAATGATCCTTGGGCCAGCTAATTCCCCTCTTCTAAATCTGGCTAAAAAGCTAGCACGTGCCTACAAAGTCGACAACCCAGAAGCAATCCAAGAACTGTATACGAACGGTCTTCTTAGATTATCACAGCTCATGAAGCCAGGGATAGACGCTGGCGCCCCAGGCCCAATAAAAAAAGATGGAACCAGAGGCGACCCAACAGGCTTCATATCCTGGATCAAAAACGATCTAGAAAAATCATTAATAAGTGGTTTTGGGACCACAAGAGCAGAAAAAAGAGCAAAGACTGCAGCTACCAAATTAACCACTGCGAAAACAACCGCCGACGTAGATTCGGTATTGTCACCGACATTTGAAGGCATGCAGTATCAAATAGACCCAGAATACCAAGAAGAAGGCCCAAACAAATACGATAAAAACCCAGGAAACCCATATGGAAGATACACCTGGTTTATTTTTCAGATCGGGAATGAATTAAGACAAGCCATATTGTCAAAAGACACGGAACAGATTAGTACATTAAAACAAGAGCTAGAAGAAAAAATCGGCGAGATCGATTCAGGTAATGAGCTTACAATGGGCCTATCGACAGGGTCGATGCAAGCTATCAGCACACCGCGTGGCACGAAAAATGTGCCGCTCACTTCAATCGACAAGCCGATAGGTGATGAAGGATTTTCTGCCGCCGAGACTCTCGTGGCTCGTACATCCAAGAATACTGAGCCAACGCCAACTGAGGCAGCTTTCTTTACTGTACTTGAGATCTGTCTAAACCTTGATGGTGTTGCTAGCAAATATCTTCCCACTGATCCAATAGAATGGGAAAATAACATTGTCATTCCTGCAAACAAAGTGCACCAAGCCCTGAAGCTTACCAAAGAAGGTAGTCTTCCAAAAGAACTTCATATTGAGCGAAAAAACCTTCTAAAAAGTTTCGACAGTATGGAGTTCAGATGTGTTCTAAGACTTTTGGGCGGACTCTGCGCTAACTATCCAGGCAAGGGTAAAATGCGAAGTAGCCTTAATACACCACGCCATTCTGAGGGCTGGTGGAAGCCTTATGAAGATCCAGAGATCGAACCGATTCCAGATTTTGAAGATTATAGTGACGATGAAGAGGAACAGGATCGAAGTGCTAGCGGTGGCGATTTAGCACAGAAAGGCGAATGGACCTCAGCATGGCGGCTAAAGGGTTCGCCTCTCATGGGCAATAAAGATATAGCAGATGAGTTTAGAGACGAAGCCCAGAAGATGTTAGAATTCGGTATCCCCAGTGCTTGGGCTAATTTGGTTGAGGCTGGCAACAGCAAGATTATGTCTGACCAAACTGTCAATAAGTATGGCCTCAGGGCCTATACCAAGCTTATCGTAGTCGCGACCATGTATAAGAATAGAAGTTTTGCAGAAAGTGTCGATGATACTGATCGTATACTGATAAGTGAGACTGCTTTAACAATGGCGCGGGTCCTTAGTAAGTCCTTTGAACCGACGGTTTTTGTGCCTCAGGATGATCTAGGTCGCCTCTACCAAGCACATAAAATGAAAAAAATCAGAGCATGAAACTAACTGTTGCTCAGACCATAGAAATAAGCCAAATCGGTGCTTACATCCTCAAGGAGGAGGGTGAAGCACCACTATGGAACTTCCAATACGATAAATTTCGCACGGACCCAAGACCCAGAGTCTTGATACTTGGTGCTTACACCCACCCGCAGACCGGTAATAATCTTGTCGGCGGTGTAAATATTAACTATCTAAACAACAGACAAAGGGAAAGACTAAGAAGAGCACTTCCGACGCTCATGCAGGCAAAAAACCTGTACTACCGGTATCACCGTGGCTTAAGGATTTTACCTGACATATTCGACTCATTTTACAGAACTTATGATCCATCGTACATCCGAGCTGTAGACAAATCAGCGCTATACCCCAAGAAAGAGCCAGATGCCGCACGGCAAGAACTAGCAAAAGCCAGGCTTGATAAGATAAGGAAGACGCGAGAAACAAGATTACAGCAAGCGATGCCAAAGTATCCAACTGATATTTCTCAGATGGATAAGACCTTAGATCAGAAGACTCAGCTTGTGGCTCAAGCTCCCCCTACAGAGCAACCGCCCATTGAACCTGAAGTGTCGAATGCTAAAGCTAACTTTGCACGCATCAAGCAAGCAAGAACCGATGCACAAAGTCAGAAGATAGCCCAGACGGCACAGGACGCAAAAGAGCCAGACGGCTATGTGTCGCCTGAGCAGGAAAAACAGCCACCTCAACAGCTTTCAAGAGAGCTAGAAGCCGAAAAGCAAACTGCCAATAACGAGCTTAAAGCCGTTGCCGCAGACAATACGGCTCCTGACCCTCTAGAAAGGCGACCGCAGCGGCCTGCGCCAGAACCGGCTCCGGTGCCTGTAGAACCGCAAAGACCAGAAGCAATACAGAGAAGCGCTCCAGAAGACCTATCTGAACCTGATGAAGGTGAGATACAGATGGAGCCAGAAGAAGGCTTAGAAGAGTCAATCATATACTTTGACCCCCGATATAATAGGTATATAATAGAACCCGCTTATGAATTAGTCCATCACTGGAAACCTAAAAAATAATGGCAGACGGTAAGATAGAAAAAGAGATCTGTGAAGGATATTTAGAAGCAAGGCATGATAATGATCTTTTAAGAAAATGGTTTAACAAATACAATTACTTAAAGATAGCTGACATAGCCAAATCATTAAGAATAAACAAATCACACCTATTTCGACTCAGAAAGCGGTGTGGTCTTATAGAAGTCGGTGAGCCTAAAGTATTAAAGCCCCCAAAGGTGTATCAACACCTAGACAGCGTACCAGTAAACTGGAAAGATCCAGGCTGGATTGTCCCAGCTATGGACACATATGGCGCCAAACAGATCGCTGCTATACTGGGTGTTACTTTAAAAACTGTCTACACTGTCAGTAACAAAGCTGGCCGTAAAATCATTATAAGAAACCCCTGTGATAATTATGAATGGTTTTATGAGCATTATGTTACCAAGATGATGACCGTATCACAGATGGCAAAAATCGCGTCAGTTAGCACAAATGCCATCACCCAATGGGCAATCAAGTATGGTTTTAATAGGAAGTTTCTTACTGACTGCCCTATACCTCTATACATGCGGGTTATGCAGCATGAATTATCTAAGCTGCCTGTCGTTCGCTATGCTAAATTCAGGCGGTATACTCTCCTTGTTTCATATAGGTCCGGTATAGTTGAGAAATACCGTTACGCTGGGACCATCCGTAACAGGTACAAGACTTATTTCATTAAAGAACATGGTAGCTTTATTAAAAATGTCCGTAACATCATACACGTCTATGGTCGTGGTATGATGGGTGAATGCCCTTATCCTGCCCATGTTAAGGTAAATCGGGATTTTACCGGCTTGACGTCCATTGAAAAGCGAATTGCTGTCCATACTTTCTTAGCTGAGATTTCAGAAAGAAGATGGATGCAGATGACTCATCCAATGGATGTGCTTATGGCAGATCTTGAGAAGTGTAGGAATACTGATCACAACAGGTACTTTATCGATAAGGTGTTCCAGCCCTCTATTAGAGGTGGAAGGGAGGCTCCTGGGCATTATATTGCTGAGCATTTTTTTAAGTTTTCATTTGGCCCTCTGATAGCTAGTAAGCTGAATAACGAAGCAAGGTACAGGTCTGTGGCAAGGTTTCTTCGAAGGAGGAAACGGTCCGAGCTTTCTTTTCGAAATTTTATGCGGTTTATTTGTGCGGATACCAAGACTAAGGTTTTATATGGTCGTAAGTTTAAGTTTTACAGAGATTTCGGCTCTGTTTATTCGATTCTTAAGATATTAGGTGTGAAGGGATCGATTCTTGATCTATCTCCTAGTTATGGTTATAATGCTTTGGCTGCTGCTGTTGCTGGTTTAGAGTATAAGTATCTGCCTGGTCATAAGATTGAGAAGATTTTAAACAATGGTTTTGCTGATTTTGTCGGTTTGAAGCATAATCAGTATATGGGTGAGAATGTTGGGGCTATTTTGCATCATGATTTCTTTTTTCCTGATATCGAGAAGATAAAGTCTCATTATGATAAAGCTGAGAGAATCATTGTCTTTGTACCTAGAAATGTGAAGGATGAAATTGTGGCTAAATTTAAGCCAGAATATCTGATTGAGTACAAGAGGAATGCGATTACTTCCGTGATCGATTTTCTAGCTGTATGGTAATAAGCCAAATCTATTTTGTAGAAGGAGACTATACTGATGGCGATTTCGAAGCTTCCTCAGCATAATGATAATGTTCTGCGTGATGGTGTCTTTATAACGGTAGATGGGCCTAACGGCGTCACGACCGGATTCTCTTATGATTTGCAACAAAGAGCATTTTATTTTAAAGAATCACAGGTGATCTACCCGAGTTTTCACGGTGTCACACACATCGCAGAAGACCCGATCCCACCCGCCACATGCGACACACCAGGTCTCATGTCCTCAGTAGACAAGTGCCGATTAGACAGCCTCTTGCAGATGCGAGTCGGTGTCTTAGGATTCCAAGGCTCAGGGTTTCCGGAAGACGGTGGCTGGCTCCAGGGTGACGTTATCTTAGCTGCTGGCTCAGGCTTTATATCGCTCGAACGATTTGGCAACGTAGTAAGATTCACAGTAGACAGCCCTATACCATTAAACTGTAGAAACGAACAAGTAAACCAGATTTATTGGGTTCAAGACGGAACAGACACTGTTGGTATACGCCCACCAGTCTCGACTGGTAAACTTCCGAACATAAACGGGTACGGTGAGTTAAGCATATACACATTTCCTGAAGCAACAATAGCTGACCCAGCAAATCCAGAAGCTACCACGAATAACAAGACCAACTACCCGGCATTTCTGTTTAAACGGCAACTAAATTCGGTCAATAGCAACTCAGCTTACCATGAGATGATCTTAAGAAGAGATCCTAATAATCTCAGCACCACCGACATTGGTTGGGTATTCTCGCCGCCATCAGACACAGCTATTGTCCCATCCATGATCTGGTACATGGGCAAAGACACAAACGGTAACCAGATAAAATACGAATTCGAAATAGCAAGCGACCCTAATCTTCTAGGCGCAATACTCTACAAAGGCAATACTCTTACCAAACAAATGGGTGTGATAGTTGAATACCCGGCAGAACTGCTATCAACCAATAACTACCACGTCAGATTCTGGGACACATTTAACGCCAACCCAATTGGCACGATGTTCACGGCCAAAAACGTATGGCAATACAATAACCCAGAAAATGCGACCAACGGAACAAATCCTAAAACCGTTGCATTAGATGCGGCTGTTGATATATTACCGGTAGGAACATTGGTCGACTTGTGGAGTTACAGTAACGGAGTTGGGAAGACCTACTTCTTCAATAAGAAGCCGACCTTAAACCCGTCATACATCTGGAACTGGGTCGGCCACGTGCAATTTGGAGACGTTTCTACTGCACGCAAAGAGACACCACCATCTGAAGCCACCGCTGGTTTCTACACATCGTCAGATTCCAGCAATACAGAAATACAAGTGGAAGCTATAAGGGATTTTGAGCATGCTGAGTGGGGTCTAACTGGATTTGATGACCCATTGCTGAGCATGAATATCGCAGTCAATTCTATAACAGACAACCCTACTGGCCAAGAGGCGGATGTAACCTACCAACACAGGGCTGTGTTTGATTCGACTCTGCCGGGACTTGTGGTTAGGAGCACAACTAACCCTCCGTCCAACTACTATGAGCGCCCTGTTTACTTGTGGCACAGGAAATCGCTCAATAACGCTATGATAAGAGCGGACATAGGACGGCCAGATGTTGATGGCACCACGGTTATTGATTTTATCATTAGAAGTAAAATCGATAGTTTTAGTGAACAATATATGGAGGTCATAGAGACCGGGCTCATAAAGGGACGGTATTACATTCGGGTCGCGGGTGTGACTTTTAAGGATCTTCCTCCTCGCGGTTCGATTAGAGTCCTGCCAGCTCAAGTCGGGTATAATCAAGTCTTTAACTACGCGCACAAAGTCATGTTCCCCAATCCGGGCACTTCGATGACAACGAACAGCGTGATGTTGGTGGCTAGTTTGGATGACAACATGCCGTTCTTGGGCGATACTGGTGATATCTGTGAGCTATTACACGAGGATTATAGCGCTAGTGTTGTCCGGTGTGAATTTTTTCGAGACACTAACACTAACATTATTCGCTATCAAGTCAGCGTCGGTTCGTTAGATGTTGGCCGGGCTTTTGTTGACGATAATGCTGGAACTCTCGATGACCTAATTAGGGGTCTCGCTCCAGGGTATGCTGTGAGTAGTGTCTATACTCAGGCTGATGCCTATGATGGCGTAGGCACGCAGCCGACTCCCAATGTGCCCGGCTTTGTGGTTTATGAAGGTGGGAGTGTCGTGGCGGGGCAGCAGGATGAATACTGGAATCGCATTGAGATTATGGTCAGAGACGATCAGGTGTGGGTCTGGTGGAATCAGCTTTTGATACCGCCAAACGCGGACGCTAGTGCTGCTTTGACCACTCCGGTATCTATCACTTCACCATACTATACCATTCCTAACAGCACTTACACAAGCTTTGGGAAATATGGTGTGAAAATGTTCCCTGGCGCTAAACTCAGGCAAATGGATGTAAGAACCCAGATGACGTTGATGAATGAGTTTGTGTACGGACAATTAAATCTGTCGTAATTTTAGCTGCATGGCTTAAAACTCTCTTTACTGAAGTTTTAAGCCATGATTTTGGCAGATTCAGCTTGAGATAAGACTTACGGTGCGTTTGATTAGTCCAATAGTTTTTTGAGGGTTTTTTTAGATTTCTTACCTGATCTCGTTGTCTTTGTTAAAATTTCGTGGGCTTCTCTCATTTGTCTTGTTTTTGCTTCAAATCGGGTGTGGGCAACGTCAATCATCTCTAATAAATCCTCCGGCGTTTTAAGAATGCTTATGGCCGGTAGTATCGTGCCACCTTTTGACTGGTTAACACAGTCATGGGCCATCTGTTCGGCTTCCGCTTCATCTGTTGATAGCCCTCCAAAATATGTCCCTAAAAGCTCTATACCATCGACTTTATCGATGGATACTTTCGCGAAAGTCACTAGATAATTCATTTGCCTGTGCTCCCAAAGCCTGCTTGTCCGCGTTGATTGTATGTCGGACCAAATTCCTGCACGATTCGAATGTCGGCATCATGTTGTCTGTGCAACAATATTTGAGCTATTCTGTCGCCAGATCTGATCTGATAAGTGTCTCTTCCCCAGTTAGTGAGACTGACGTACAAATCACCACAGTACGTGCTATCGATGATACCTCTGCTGGGCTCGACACCCTTCGACCACATGCTGCTGCGGCCCTCTATGGTGTAATAGTAGCCAGGTGGGCAAGCCAACCTTATGCCTGTTGCGACCATTGTAGAAGTGATAGGCTGTAATACAGTGTCTTCTATAGAGAAGAGATCGTAGCCAGCGTCCGTTGATCTTGAACGCCATGGGATTTTGGCGTTAGGATGCATCAACATGACCTCGAGCCGGACGCTCTCTAGGGTCACTTCTGGCGTAGCCCCCACATCCTGGTCTTCTATTTGGTTAATCCCCAGATCCTGAGTAATATGATTGAATATAGTCTTCACGATTTGATCGGGATGTTCGGTAGCATCAATTCGTACCGTCTTAAGGGCTATCTTTGGATCAACCCCGCCATAGGCAAGGCTCTTATAAGCATCGTGTAGTGCTATCTTAAACTCGGGCGGCTTGTTGTCGAAGTGGTCACCTGGATCTCTCGAGCCTTTCATCCTGTCCATGCTGGTCTGGGCTGGCAGATCAAAGATGAACACGATGTTGGCTGGTGGTGTTTCTATGAGGTCGTAAAGCTTTTCGAGTCGAGCTGTGTCTACGCCCTCTGCCTGACCGTATACGATTGAAGAGATGGCTGAGCTTCTGTCTAGAAGCACTATGGTATTGGTCTCTAAATCCGGGATGAGGACTTGCTCCACGAAACCAGCGTAATCCACTGCATACAACATCTGCCTAGTGAATGGTGACATCGTAATGTCAACATCAAAAACCCAAGGTGTCTTCACAAGTGTCCTAATGTGAATGCCTATTTTTGTCGTGCCCGGCAGCTGGTATTGCTGTACTAGTGCTCGGCTGTCGAGCAGCTTCCGGACCTCTGTGATTGCGGTGCTTTTACCAGCCCCGTCGGGGCCTTCGAAGATGTAGTGCGGCATATTGTCCCTTTCTGTATAGGTGCCAATACATGTGTTGCATTTTACAAATTGTTCCTCAATATAAAACTGCAAAACATGAAAATACTAATTAATCTCTGGGGGACTGTAAGTCATCTGGCGCGTGGATTTTTAGGGACCACTCGAATGCTGTGGTCTTCCCATTCTATTTCTAGGAAGCAGTTTTCACCTTTAGCTGTGTAAAGGTCACTTAATAATTGATGCGCGCTAGCAATGGCATCGTCAATTATGCTTAAAAATTCAAGTTCAATATTTGTGTATGCTTTCTGGTTGTTTATGCATTCTTGAATATGTGTCTTGTACGAGTCCAAATCGGTTAGTAGCATTTGTGTCTTGTTGATAGCGTCGCCGCTTGTGATGAAGTATGTGTGCGGATCGAAATCTTCACGGAAGATGAAGTAATCTTTTGGCCGGATTACATCTAAATAGTGGGTAATATCAAGTATAAATGAATCAACCGGAGATACTACATTCTCTTTGCCCAGGATTGGCATATCCGACATATTCAGCTCCCTTTGTGACTATCTATCCTTCAGCAGGTTTATTAGGCGCTTTCATATGATACTATGAAACCAAGTGCTTCGGCTAATTCCTTTATAGCTTGCAGTTCTGGCTCCAGGTTCTGATTGTCGTCTTGGTCTTCCGAGATTGTGCTGGCGATGGCTCTAACGCGAGCTTCTTCCACGGTTTTTACCAATGGGTTGCGCTCTTTCCTGCCTTCGAGAACGAAGCCGATTTTTTCTATCTCTTTAAAAAAAAGATTCGTGTCTGAGTTTGCTAGTATTCGATAATATGCGACTGGCTGCATTATTCCGCTCCTTGTGCGAGGATCTATAAGGTATTTTTGGTATCAAATCTTTTATAAGAGAATAGGAGACTATCATGTCAACAGTATCAAATAAAAGCATTCAAAAGATACTATATCTGATGAATGAAAACAGCATGATCGGTGGATCAACACCAAATCTTACAGGTGCAGCTTATGCACAAGAGGGGTCAATCCCAAGCATGGGACAGAACATCATGCAAGGGTTTAATAGTGGAGAGCCAATTGACGAGTTAGAAATAAATGAGACGTACACTGAAAAAGAAGTGAAGTTAACACGCAGATACATACAACTACTGGGTGGTGGTGAACGAGCCAGAGATCTTCTCGAAAAAGTCATTTCTGCCGATAATATTATTGGTGTTGAAGAACCGGAGCAGCATCAGGAAAATCGTGAAAAAAATCAAATCGATCAAATAGCTATGATGGTTCCGAGCGAAGTTGATACACCAACAGACTTTTCCTCAAGATTTAACCCATCGAGCAACAGATGAGTCGATTCTCTCAGATTCTTAGTGCCGTGCTTGAAGATCTATCCGGTCAGCAGTCTGGATCAGAGTTAGAACAACTATCTAGCCAATATCTTGAAGTAGTGCAGCGAATCGACAGCATTAAGTCTCAACTAGAGAATTTGTACAACGAAATGGTAGCCATAGAGAAAAAAACTCTAGCCACCATGGCCACTAGTGTCAAAGCTGCTGAACCTCAGATCGATATTAATTTGAATCCCCATGATTTAAGCATTGGCGATGAAACCGGATGTAGTGTCGTAACACCAGTTAACGGAAAGTTTATCGTGCAGGGTACCGGTTTTTCAGGAAGCCCTCAAGAGATGCTCGATCATTTACTCAGTGTCATCGTCCCAGAATGCACAAATGGACGCGGTCGTTTGATCGTGGAAGGAAGAAAGGTGCCTCTGGTAGCCTTATATGCTTACAAGGACGAGGCATGAATTATCAAAATTTAAGATTAGCTCTTGATTCAATATGCGTGGCGTGCGATAAACTGGATGTCACTTACAATCCGACGTACGAGGAGAGCGATCTTCAATCAGTATTTGTGACTACTAAAGATCAGGACACATTGAATCAAATTGCACATGAAGTCTCACGAAAATTCGATGATGATCGGGTGCATCTAGACACAAGAAGAGTGCGTGGTGGGACCATCATCAGTCTCTCAGTCGCAGCCATCAATGAAAAGCAGTGGGATAAAATAATAGATGCTTACTACGGAGAGAAAAAAATGAAAGCGCTCCAAGAACGTAATTCCTTTGACTTCCTAGCAGACGCAAAACGAATCCTAGAGTCACAGTACAAAGGTGCTACCGCTGGTATCACAAGATCTAACCAATCCAGCAGGCAGAGAAACCTAAGCAGTTTTCAAATGACGCTAGGTGGAGTCCATCACCCAACTAGCTCCAAAAAGAGTCAAAGAGAAGAAGTACAAAAAGAATCAGCTATAAGCAAGCGTATAAATAATACCCTAAAGCTTGAAGGGTTAGATGGCATGGCCACGCCCACTGATAACCAGCCTAAAGACTTATTCCAAAAATTCGGAACTGCGTTAAAAGTGCTGGGTGACCAGCTGGGTATAGGTCCCATCCAAGAAAGATTAAAACAACAGGGCATTAACTGGAAATTATCAGCGGACGGGCTTAGCATAATTCTTTACGTTATGAACGCGACGACAAAGGCGCCTCAAGCTCTACTACGGATTCCCTCAGAAGCCCTAGATGAGCCACACGAATTGGAAGAACAGCTTCGTAACATGATTGACTTCGCTAAAGGCGAAGCGCCAGGTGCTCTGAAACAGCAGCAAGCTATGATTTCGGCGCAAGAAAAAGCTGTGCGTGATGTGGTCAAAGCCTTTCAACCTGATAAACCAGATGAGTCAGACGTAATTAAAGGAATGATGGATTCTCCTGCTCAAGCAGCCGCTTCAGCCGGAGAGGTAAAAGGGCAACCGGGAGTAAAGGTATAATATGTCAACTCAAGACGCCCGGATTCGTTTTCCAGCGGCCAGGATTGATTTTGCTAACGATGTCGGAGAGACTTCACAGCCGCACGACTCTTACCCAGCTCCCGGCCAACAGGCCCGGTATGATTGGTTACGTCTCTACCTAATAGGGCTGTTAAGCAACCAAGCTTCGTCTCTAGAGCCAACCAACTATCGCGACGGTTCCTTGTGGTACAACACTTCAATAGACCTATCAAACGTCATACCGCCAGCTACCTTCAGAGTACGGAAAAATAATAGTTGGCTAAGTCTATCAGAAGCAATCAGTTTAGGATCTATCACACTACAATCGTGGTATGAACAAACTGTAGACTCACTTAGCTCCGTGGCCCCAGAGCTGTATTACGCTGGATTTGCCAAAAACGCTGGTTCTAGCGACATACCAATACCAGCTACGTTTGGTAGTTATATCGCTGCCGATACCAGAGCTTTCGTCGTAATAAACGGAGTTGGTTCACAGCGGTCTGGTGCTACCACCATCATATGCGACCCACGGAGAGTCAGCGTTTTCAACACACATGTGTCGCTTCTAGACTTCGTTTTAGAAGCTGGTGATACGTTCACCGTGACATTAAGAAGAATTCCAAGCACGACATTCTACCAACCGGATGTAATTGTAAACTAAGAGGATGATATGCAGCTTAATCTGAACGAATCGATGGGCCGAAATAGCTATAAAGGCGAGATTGAATTTATAGTAAAAGACAAATATGGTCGGGTTGTCGATACTCACAAAGAGCCCAATATAGTCAAAATATTCGCGAAAGAATCGTTCAGCCACCGCATCGCCCCTGCAAACATTTGGAATCCCAACGCTAATTCCGGAGCAGGTGCATGGGAAGCAAACGGCCTTAATTTGGATGACTACAGTATAAAGTATATGGTATTCGGTGCTTCATTTAACCCCACCAATTTCGCTCCATTGGATGTAAATGACGCCGATTTTTATAAAGTCGATTCAATACTTGGTGGAAGCTATCCCATCAAACTCACACCAGGCGCGACAAATGAAGGTGGGTTAATCAAGCCAATTCCGGTTGCCGAACCAAACAGGCCGCTTAAAAGGATCGAGAGAGTCTTTTTTGAGCCTTCTTACCAGCCAGCAGGCGTGCCGCTGCTTGAAGACGATGTGAGGGCGATTAATAATATAATCGTTTTCGAGACCGTTCTCAGAAAAGACGAATACAACGGCATGGGGACAATCGACAGCAATTTCTTCACTATCACGGAGTGTGCTCTTGTCGCGGCGCCGGAGATAGGATCAATAGCTAGTTGTGACTGTGATCCCCATTCATTGTTTCTTGAGGGTGACGATAGAACTGACGGAACTGTCGCTCCTCTAGCTGCGGTCGCATCGGGGTCTGCTACGGTTAACTTGGGGTCTCCGACCAATCTGATTGTAGAGGGTGACCAAGTTAGGATAACCAACGCTAATGGGACAAGTACTCTAGGCCAAGTTTCACCATACTATTTGGTTATCAGCAAATCTGGTTCTGGCTCCGAGCTTGTTTTAGATAGAACCCCAGTTAACAGCAGCAACACACCTCTAACTGGTAGCATTGGCGTTATGCGTGATAGCTTTAGGATCTTCTCTCATAGGATCTTAAATATGCCTGTTAAGAAAAGCGTTGACTTCGAGATAACAGTACGTTGGAGCATTATAATAAATTGAATTCGAAGTCTATGCTCTCTTCTTGAGAATCTGCTTTATTGGGCTGGCTAAGTTAGCCCATTCTTCTGTGAATA